>Ga0065718_1001393_pt1 | contig 17351 bp, 18 predicted proteins | sample GBSCel77sediment_2_FD_59105 | JGI IMG/M metagenome (GOLD analysis project Ga0065718, IMG submission 59105) | Hot spring sediment microbial communities from Great Boiling Spring, Nevada - cellulolytic enrichment CS 77C v3 (version 3) | ecosystem: Environmental > Aquatic > Thermal springs > Hot...
GAAACTCCTTTACAAAAAGACAACTTGCCACTATATTATGGGAAACCACAATGCTCTGTCAATGAGAAACCATGAGGACCTTAGAAGGTCTTGCCCTGCGGAGACTCGTCCAAGAAGTCAAAGCTACTGCGAGTGGAGGGAAAATCCAGAGGGTAACCTTTCCCAGTGACTGGGAAATCAGTATTGACCTTGCCACATCCTGGGGACCGCGAGGGCTCCTCGTGAGTGCCCATCCAGAGCTCAGCGTTTTCGCCCTTTGCCCTTCCTTCGAAAAAGGGGAACCCCCAAAGACTGCCTGGCAGAAACTCCTCCACAAGTACCTCGTGGGAGGGAAAATCCTCTCCTTTGCCCAAGTTGGGTGGGACCGGGTGGTGGAGGTACTCATCTACAACCCCACCCTGTGGGAGAAGGAAACCGAATTCGTCCTTTTTCTTGAGCTCACCGGTCGGAATGTTAACCTGATTCTTGCCCGGAACGATCCGGAAAGGACGATTCTCGGAGCCCTTCGGCAGGTGACACCTGAAGAAAACCGCTGGCGGAGTATTCTCCCTGGAATTCCCTATACCCCTCCTCCAAGACAGAACAAACTCGACCCCCTCGAGTTTGCCAGAAATCCTTCCCTTCCCAGAGTGAATGACATCGCTCACTGGTGCCTGCGCAACCTCGACGGCTTTGGCCCCTTTCTCTCCAGTGCGGTGGCCGAGCTCTCCGAACGCTTAGAAGGCGGATTTCAGGAGGCCTTGAGGCAAGTCCTCAAACCCCTTGAGGAAGAAACGGGGACTTTTCTGGTTTTCCTCTCCGAAGAGGGGCAGCCCCTGGGTGTCTTCTGGGAAAATACCTCTCTCCTCTCTTCCCCCCACGTGTACTCCTTCTCCTCTCTCAACGAGGCCACCGCCTTTCTGCTTTTCACCTTCCGGGAGTATATTCTCGAGGAGACAGCAAGAAGACAGCAGAAAAAAAACCTCCGGGAAGACCTGGAATTCATCACCAGGGAAATCCAGAAAATTGACGCTCTCCTTCCCAGAGAAGAGGATATTGAACTCCTCCGCCTCAAAGGCGAACTCCTCAAAATCCTGCCACATCTTGAGGTCCTTGAGAGAACCAGCGAGGGCATACGAGTCCGAAATCCCCTTACCTCCTCTCCAGTCGAGGTTTTCATTGCCCTTTCTCCTGCCCTCTCCCCTGGGGAGAACATGCAGGAGTACTTTAAAAAATATCGAAAAATGAGAGAGCGGCTCGCAAGACTTCAAAAGAAACGGAAAGAGCTTGAGGCAAGGAAAGAGAGGATACTCGCCCTCCTTGAAAACCCTCAGGCTCTCGAGAGTACTGCGCAACCAAAGGAAGACCGGAAAGTTGCCACTGGTATCATCCGTTTCCGCACACCCTCGGGAAACGAAATATGGGTGGGGAAAAACGCATGGGCAAACCGCCTCCTCGTGCGCATGGCATCGCGGAACGATTACTGGTTCCATGTCCGGGACCTGCCGGGAGCCCATGTCATCCTCAAAGCTTTCCATCCCGAGACACTCCACGAGGACATCCTCAGAGCAGCCCAGGTAGCTGCGCACTTCTCGGCAGGGAAATTCGAGGGAAAGGTTGAAGTGGCCTGTACCCAGGTAAAGTACCTCCGGGCCCTTCCAGAAAAGGCCGGGGGGAAAATCCTCTATGAGCGAGAAGAAACCTTCCTTGTCGCCCCTTCCTGTCCCCAGGAGCTCACAAGAGTCTAAGCAATTGGAAATAGGAGCTCAAAAACCCCCTCATATCCTCGGGAAGAGCAGCAGCAAACACCATCCGCTTGCCTGAGACAGGATGCCGGAAAGCAAGGGTAAAGGCGTGAAGTGCGGGACGAGTGAAAAACTCTCCTGAGCGCTGACTCCCATACAGCACGTCTCCAGCAATAGGAGTACCCAGGGCGCTGAGATGTACCCGGATTTGATGCGTCCTACCGGTTCTGGGCTGCACAAGAAGGAGGGAAAAGCCTTCTCCTGAGACCAGGGGGATAATACGAGTTATGGCACTCTTTCCCCCGCTCTGCACCGCCATTCGCAGCGGGTTTCGTGTGTCCCGCCCGATNGGGAGGTGAATGGTGCATCCCTCTCTAAACTCCCCTTCTACAACGGCGAGATACGTTTTTTCGACTTCCCGGTTTTTAAAGGCCCGCACAAGCTCCACATAGGCCAGATCCGATTTTGCCACCACCATAACTCCTGAGGTATCCTTGTCCAGACGATGCACGATACCCGGGCGCAGCGGAGCACCATACCGAGCAAGAGGTACGCGAAGATACACCAGAGCGTTCACCAGGGTTCCTCGCTGGAAAGGAGAGACCGGATGCACAGTTACTCCGGGTCTTTTATTTGAGCACAAGGATATGGTCGTCCTCGTAAAGGAAGTCAAGAGGGAGCTCCTCGGGAAGGACGAGAAGTTCACCCCCCTGGGGCCAGGTGATTTCCAGAAGGTCCCCGGGGCGCACCAGGGCACTGGGCTTTCTCAGAGGGGTTCTGTTACAGGAAACGTACCCTTCTTTCACCATGCGGGCGAGAAAGGCCCGGGAGAGGTGGGGAAAGTGCTCTCGAAGCCACACATCAACTCGTTTAAAGCCCTCATAAACCAGGATCTTTTCTTTCCTCACGATGGAGAAAACTCCAGACAATCCCTATAACGCCAGCAACAATAAAGATGTCAGCCACGTTGAACGTCGCCCAGAAAGATGGTTCGATGAAATCCACAACATACCCGCGCCACAGACGATCAATGAGGTTTCCCCAAGCCCCTGCGAGGTACAGAGACCCCCCAAGGAAGAACGGCAATGAACGAGAATGTCTTCTGGAAAAAAGGGCAAGGAGCAGGAAAACCGTAACGCCCACCGTCACCACAACGTGCTGGGGACGGTCCAAGAACTGCAGCCCAAAAGCACTGGCAAAATTTTTTCGAAGACGCAACTCAAGGACCCGGGAAATGACCGGAACGCTCACCCCTTGAAGACGCTCTTCAGCCCACCACTTCGTTATCTGATCGCAGAACACGCCCAAGAACCAGAGAAGAAAGAACGCTATCTTTCCCACTGCCCTACTTGCTCATCCTTCCTTCATCGTGCAAATCCTTTAGGGAGAAACGGACCACTTCAGGTGCCTCGTCTTTTTCCTGAGGCTCTTCCCTCTTCTCCTCTCGGAATTCCTCACTCAGGCTTTCTTTCTCAATACTCTCAATAAAGGTCTGCAAGAGGGACTTGAAACGAATCTGGAAAAGACGGTACCTCTCAAAGAGACCCCGGTATGCGGCTTCGATTTCCCGTTTCCGTTCCAGGGCTTCGTCGACAATCCTTTGTGCCCGGAGTTGAGCTTCTTTGACAATCATCTGCGACTCACGCTTGGCCAGTTCTTTTTCCACTTCGACCTGCTTTTTCCATTCCTCAAGCTGGAGTTGCATTTTCCGCAGGTACTCTTCTTGTTCGGAAAGCTTCCGACGAAGCTCGCGGTTCTCTTGAAGCATCTTTTCCTTCTCTTCAAGAAGGAGAGCAACCTGTGTCGCCACCTCTTCCAGAAATTCCCGGACTTCCTCCTCGTTGTATCCCCGGAAAGACCGGCTGAACTCCACTTCCACAATATCCTCAGGTCGTAGCGCCAATGCCCTCACCTCACCCCAAGGAAAGCTCCTGAGCCCTCTGATACGCCGCCTTTACTCCCTCCATAAGAATCCCACGAAAACCCGCTCGTTCAAGAACGGAAAGGCTGGCTATTGTCGTTCCCCCGGGAGACGCCACGAGATTCTTCAAAACTCCGGGGTGAAAACCCTTCTCCTTGAGAAGGAGTGCTGTCCCGAGAACCACCTGCGTGACAAGACGCAAACTCTTTTCCCAGGAAAGACCAGCCTGTACCCCTCCGTCCATCAATCCTTCAACAAAGAGCGCCACAATACCGGGACCGCTCCCACTCAAAGCGGTAAGCAGGTTTATTTCCTCCTCGTTTGTCTCAAAGACCCACCCCAGTGAAGCAAAGAGAAAAAGAAGCTCCTCCCGGTATGACTCGGGGATCTCAGGAGAAAAGACAACAGGAACAACTCCCTCTCCCACCTCCACACAGAGGTTTGGCATGATCCGGACAACGCCCACAGAGGGCGCGAGGTACTCCCGCAAATTCTGAAGAGGAACTCCAGCAACAACCGATACCAGAACTCCTTCCTGCCACGAAGAGAGAAGTCGAGCCGCTTCGGGAACATCTTTGGGCTTCACCGCAAAGAAGACGAATTTTGGGGAATAGAGAAGAGGGTGTTCCACCCACTCAACACCGCAGGAGGCTGCAAGGTTTTGAGCTCGTTCCGGCACGCGATCAAAGAGGAGAAAACGGTATTTCGTATGCCACTTGTCCCGGACAAGACCTCGAACAAGAGCACTCCCCATATTGCCACATCCAATAAACAGGATATTTTCNCTCATTCATGTCCTCCTCTCGCCGAAAATTGCCCTTCCCAGACGAATCATCGTTGCTCCTTCAAGAATGGCCAGATGGTAATCGTCGCTCATCCCCATGGAGAGTTCTGTCAGGAAGACCCCAGGGATATTCAGGGCGTTCACCATGTCTTTGAGCTCCCGGAGGCGTCGGAACACCCGACGGATGCTCTCCTCACTCTCCCCCAGGGGTCCGATGGTCATCAGCCCCACAATGCGCAGTTCTGACAAAGTGGCAATTGCCCTCACAAGTCCAGGGAGCTCTTCCTCTCGCACTCCCCCCTGGGTTTCCTTTCCTGTGAGATTTACCTCAAGAAGCACCGGATATCCACCCCGTCCAGCACTTCTCAGGCGATGACTCATCTCCTTCCCGAAATCTTCCCGGTCCAAGGAATGGACGCAGTGGAAGTGCTCGAGAATCTTTTTAATTTTATTCCGCTGAATACGACCAATGAAATGCCACTCCACATCCATCCCCGCAAAAACAGGCATCTTCTTCATTGCCTCCTGGACGCGGTTCTCACCGAAAATGCGTATCCCGCATGCCAGGGCTTCTGCCATGCACTCCGTATCCACACCCTTGGTCACGGCAACAATCTTCACTTCCTGAGGGTCTCTCCCAGCCTTTTCACAGGCGGCAGCAATGGTTTCCCGCACCCGTTCGATGTTCCGGCCCACAGAGTCCTTCATGTGACCGTCCCTCCCCATCCCTAAGAGCCCAAAGACGTACAACGCTCCAGGGTTTCAACCCTTCTCTCCAGGGAAGCCTCGGCCACTCATGCTCATCCCGCCCCAAGGCAGAAAGGATTCTCCGCCAGGAGGGAAGGGAAAGGAATCGTTCACCCTCAAGGAGTTCAGGAAGGCATCTTGCAAGCGCTCGATCCCCCCGGGCAAGGATGAGCTCCACCCATGCCCTGCGAGGGCTTTCTCCAGAAAAAGCAACCCGGCATTTTTCGAAGCCCACGTTCGAAAACCTCCTTTTCCCTCTTCCAGCGCCCAAAGGACTCGGCCCTGCAATCCTCCAAAAACGTGTGGGGCTTGGGGATGAGGAAACTGTAGGAAACCCAGAGCCGAGAAGGAGAAGGAATAAGGCGAACAAGACGGGCCAGGAATTCAAGGTCGGCTTCAATGGATGTTGCGTCAGGCTTCCCAAGCATAAAGTAGAGCTTCACCCTGGCAAAACCTACCCTGAGGCATTCGAGAATCAGTTCCAGCCAGTCATCGTTGGAAAGCCCCTTCCCCAGAAAAAGTCGGAATGAAACGTCCCCAGTCTCTGGAGCAAGGGTGATGGTCTCAAGTCCTCCTTTGCGAAGGAGCTCCAGAAGGTCACTTCGCCCATAAAGGTCCTTCCCCACAAGGGACGAAAGCGTAAGCTTTTTCCCAGAACTCCGGAGGAAATGCACCACTTCAGGGAAAGCGGGATACCCCAGAACATCAGAACCCACAAATCCGACTTTCTCCGGTTGCCACTCCAGGACCTTACGAATCATGCTGAGGACGAGCTCCAAAGACCTCTGGCGGAAGGGTGCGTAAATGCAGCTTCCAGCGCAGAAACGACAGCGGTACCGGCAACCCCTGTTGAGTTCCACAAGAGCTGTGTTCCGGAAATACGCAAGGGGAGTGTAAATAAAGGTCCGCGTCTCGAAATCCTCGAGGTTCGCCCACTGACGGCACACAGGGAAAGGCACTCCATGGGACGTNTCGAAGGCCCGAAGGACACCTCCCTCATACACAGGGGTGTAGAACTCCGGGACATAAACCCCGGGAATACGGCTCAGGGCAAGCTTCACTTCCTTCCGAGTCGCTCCCCTTGCTCTCCAGAAAGCCCACACCGCGAGAATCTGAGGAAGAATGACTTCTGCCTCTCCAACAACTGCGACATCCACAAAGGGAGCCACAATCTCTGGATTCAGCATAACCAGTGGACCACCGACGAGGACAAGAGGGTCTTCTTCCTGTCGCTTCTCGACAAAGAGGGGAATGTGTGCCTGCTGCAGCATGAGAAGGAAAGGAAAGACATCGAGCTCAAAGGAAAGGGAAAAAGCAGCAAGATGAAACNCCCTCAGAGGCAAATGTGCAACAAGGGACCGGGAACCGGTGTCGCTGAAAAACCGATCCCCCCACCACCCTGAAGCCTCAGAAAGAATACGAAAAAGCGACTGGAAACCAAGATGTGCCATTCCGAGACTGTAAGCCCCAGGAAAACAGAGGGCAAGACCGTACTGTCCGCTTCGCGGAAGGGGAAGGCCCTGCTCATTTACCACAGCAATTCTACGGCTTTCTGGTTTTACGGAGAAAAGCTGGTGCATCAAGGTCCTCAGGAGGAAATGCCTCGGAGAATTCCGGGGGCTGGGTTTCTTCCATCTCCTGGGCATGGTCAAATCCCGTGGCAATAACCGTGATTTCGAGCTCGTCCTTGAGGTGGTCATCGATCACCGCGCCAAAGATGATATTCGCCCCTTCCGAAGCAGCACCGCTTATGACTTCAGCGACCTGACTCACTTCCCAGAGCGTGAGATTCGCTCCCCCCCGTCACGTTGAAAAGAACCCCCTTGGCTCCACGGAAGGGAATCTCAAGAAGAGGGCTTTCCACAGCCATGCGGGCGGCTTCTCTCGCTTTGTGCTCCCCCGACGCTCTCCCCACTCCCATGAGGGACATCCCAGCGTTTTCAAGAACTGCCCGCACGTCAGCGAAGTCCAGGTTGATGATTCCCGGAACCGTGATGAGGTCAGCAATGCCCTTCACACCCTGAAGCAGAACATTATCCACAATGCGGAATGCCTCCTTAAGGGAGACCGAACCATCCACAACCTGGAGTAACCGGTCATTGGGAACAACAATAAGGGCATCGACGTTCTGCCGCAAAAGAGCAATACCCTCCTCAGCCTGACGCATCCTCTTCGGGCCCTCGAAAGAGAAAGGTTTTGTCACCACAGCAACGGTGAGAATGCCCAGCTCCTTGGCAATTCTCGCAACAACCGGTGCACCTCCTGTACCTGTTCCCCCTCCCATGCCTGCGGTGATAAAAACCATGTCGGCTCCCTCGAGAACTTCAAAAATTTTGTCCCGGTCTTCCTCTGCGGCCTTCCGTCCGATTTCAGGATTGGCCCCCGCCCCAAGCCCCCGGGTGAGCTTTGCCCCAATCTGGAGCTTCACATCCGCCAGGGAACGGCGCAGCACCTGCACATCGGTATTCACAGCTACAAAGGTCACACCTTTGAGCCCGGCCTCAACCATCCGGTTCACCGCGTTTCCGCCGCCCCCACCGACACCGATGACCTCTATCCTTACCTCTCCATTGGTCGATTGACTCCGCCGTAACGCCATTTTCCCCAACCCCCGTCCATTCCTCACTCCATCATAAAGTAGTCTCTGAGGCGTTCCACAAACCAGAATCTCGCACGATGCAAACCCTCAAAAAGGTTTGATCGCCTCTTCTGCACAGCTTCAAGAACAGCAAGCTGCAGAAGTCCACAGGCGGTGGAAAATATCGGGCTGGTGATGGCCTGCACCATGCCAACGTAATTCGTGCTTTCGGGATACCCCAGTCGAACAGGAACTTTCAAGAAGGACGAAGCAAATTCCGCAATACCATCAAGGAGCGCCGTGCCTCCGGTCGAGCACTATGCCCCCCTCGAAGGAATTTCCCCCATCCTGACGAGCGAAGTTCCTGGGCAAGAAGGGCAAAAATCTCCCGGACTCTCGCCTCGATGATCTCACAGGCATATTTCCGGCGCACCGCCTGGAGTGCCGCTCCTCCAAGGTTCCGCACTTCCACAACCTCGTCATCAGGAATGTGTCGGCTGAAAGCACAGCCATAGTGAACCTTTATCCGTTCCGCCTCATCCCGTGATGTGCGCAGACCAACGGCAAGGTCAGAGGTAATGTGTTCTCCCCCAACAGGGAGTACTTTGGAGAAGCGCGGGCTCCCTCCGTAGAACACTGTGACGTCCGTTGTCCCACCCCCAATGTCCACCAGAGCAACACCGATTTCCTTCTCAGTGGAGGAGAGCACGGCCAAGGCAGACGCGAGAGGCTGGAAAGCAATCCTCGTCACATCAATGCCCGCCTGCTGAAAGCTTTTCATGAAGTTGTGGAAGTGGTTTTCTTGAGCAAGAACGAGGTGGGTACGTACCCGAAGCTGCGTCGCCACCATGCCTACAGGATCAGCAACACCTTTCTGGTCGTCCACAATGAACTCCTGCGGGAGGAGATGCAGGACTTTTTGCGCTTTCAGGTCGACCTTGGTCTTGGTGCTTTCAATGACGTTCTCTGTATCCCTTTCAGTAATTTCCCGCCCTCCTCGCCCCAGAAAGAGTTCACCTTCGAGATTCAGAGAAACCACACAATCACCGGCCATACCGGCATAGACAACGTCAGGGGGAACCTGGGCAACTTCCAGGGCTGCAAAGAACGAGTCCCGGAGNGCCCGTGCCACTTTCCCGATATCGACGATGCGACCCTTCCGGATTCCCTGAGAGCTACTCAAACCGACCCCCCAGAATTTCAAGAGCAGAGCCTCGCTTTCTCCCAATGAGTGTACAGATCTTGCTCGTGCCGACATCCACAGCCCCCACGGTAAGAGAGCTTCCTTGAGTCTTTGACCAAGCCTTCAAAAGCCCTCACCTTCACCCGGTGCAATCACCATGTCCTCCCCTGGACGGAGATCAAATCCCCGGACTCTCAGGGATTTTATCCGCACGTCCCGCAAGTAAGACCGGAGGAGTACGGCTTTTTTTCGAACGTTCGAGGCCCCCTCGCATTTTATAACTATACCATTTTGGAGCCGCAAAATAAACAGCCTCTCATTTACCGCCTCGATTTCACGAAGCGCCACGTCGAATTCCTTCTGCCACACTTCAACAAGGTCCAGAACCTCAGAGAGCAGTCCTCCCTCCTGGGAACGAAGCACCACCCGTATGAGCTCGTCCTCAGCAACCCCCACACAGGGCACCTTGACCCCTTCCCGATCGAGACAGAAGGGTGCTCCCTTCCCCTCAACCAGGATTTCAGGCCTGCGCTCCTCGATAACCACTCGAAGTTTGTGGGGGAAAACCCTTTCTACTCGAACCCACCGAATCTGGGGAATCTGTTGCAACCGCCGCTCGATTTCCCAGGATCGGACGGCGAAGATGTTCGTCCTTCCTTCTTCAATCTGGAGGAGTTTTCGAATACTTTCCTCCTTGAGGAACTGACACCCCACAACCTCCACAACATTCACGCGGAAAAGAGCGCTTCTGAAAAGAAGCGCAAAAAACTCCGAAGGAGATGCAGCCCACAAGGAAGGTAAAAAAAAAGATTTCAAAGAAGGCAAAGGTTCTTCTGGTCATCGCCAGAGTTCCACCTCGTTCTCAAGCCATATTCCCGTCCGGCGATAGACTTCCCTCCGAACCCACTCCATAAGGTACTCAACCTGCCAGGCTCGAGCTCCCCCAAGGTTCACGATGAAATTCGAATGCTTTGGAGATACCTGGGCCTGGCCAAGGCGAAGCCCTTTACAGCCGGCCTGCTCAATGAGACGGGCAGCGTACTCCCCAGGAGGGTTGCGGAAAACGCTTCCTGCCGAGGGCAACTCAAGAGGCTGGGAATTCTTCCGCAGAAGAGAGAAATATCGGACNTTTTCCTCGGCCTGCTTTCTCTCTTCCGGAAATAGCTGGAACACTACCTTAACAACAACCATGAACCCTTCTCTGAGATTCGACCCCCGGTAGGAAAAGGAAAGCTCGTCTCTCCCCCACCAGCGCATTTCTCCGTTTCTCTCCCGCACGAGCACCCGCTCAACAAGTTCTCCTATTTCTTTTCCAAAACACCCCGCATTGAGGACCACCGCACCCCCAACGGTTCCTGGAATTCCTGCAAGGAACTCACAGCCCCCAAGACCACTGCTCCATGGCAAACTGCACCAAATGGCCCAGAATCACCCCTCCACCTGCCTCTACCTGTCCCCCAGAAAGAAGCGAGCACTCGGCAAGGCGGCCTCCAAGGCGGACCACAATCCCTCGAAAACCTCGATCGCTCACCAGGATGTTCGACCCTCTCCCCAGAACCCGCCAGGGAATCTCAAGCCGGTCACAATGGTCAAGAACCGTGGTGAGTTCTTCTTCACTCCTCGCCTCAACAAGGGCGAGGGCTTTTCCCCCAATACGCCAGGTCGTCAGTGCCCACATCTCGGGGCCTTTCAGCCACCAGATTCCAGAAAAAGAACGCAGTAACTCCTCCACTCTCTCCTCTATGCTGTGAGCATTGTTCCAACCTTCCATACGTCTCCCGCACCTATGGTGAGGATTGTGTCGCCCTCCCGAGCCATCCGGAGGCATACTGCTGCAGCTTCTTCAAAGGTTGAAGCAAGATGAACGTGGGGGAAACCTGAGTTCACAAGTACCCGAGCAACGAGCTCCGTCGAAACCCCCGGGATGGCTGGTTCTCCCGCAGAGTAAATTGGGAGCAGCACTACATAATCCGCGAGTTCCAGGGCTCTGGCCATCTCTCGATACAGCCTCTTCGTTCGGGTATACCGGTGAGGCTGAAAAACCACCACAACTCTCCCTGAGGTTTGCTCCCGGGCCGTCTGGAGAACCACTCTGATTTCCGTAGGGTGGTGGGCGTAGTCATCCACCACCATGGCACCGTTCACCGTCCCCAGGCGCTCGAACCTCCGCTTGACCCCTCGGAAAGCCTCCAAAGACCTGGCGATAACCCTTACTCCAATACCAAGTTCCATCCCCACAGCAATACAGGCCAGGGCGTTGCTCACATTGTGGCTTCCAGGAACGCGGAGCGAGAAAACAGCTACACGCCGGTTGTGACGAAAAACTTCAAAAGAGGATCCTCCCTCTCCCCTGGCAATGACGTTCCCCCGATACTGCACTCTGGGGTTCTCCATGCCATAGGTGATCAGGGAGGGGAAGCTCTGTGCTCCAAGGACATCCTGGATACCGGGATGGTCTCCACAGACTACCCGGAACCCGCCTTCCTTCACGTTCCCCAGAAAACGGGCAAAAGCCCTTTTCTCCTCCTCCATGCTCCCGTAGAACTCCACATGGTCATCCTCGATATTCGTCACTACCGCACAGAAGGGGCGAAGCTTGAGAAAGGAGCCATCACTTTCATCGGTCTCGGCAACGAAGAATTCTCCCTGTCCTGATTTCGCGTTCCCCCCAATGTCCTCAAGTTCCTCCCCCCACAAGGACGGTGGGACTGAAACCTGCAACCTCAAGGAGAAGGGAAATCATGGACGTTGTGGTTGTCTTCCCGTGGGTTCCAGCCACGGCGATTACCCTTTTTCGGGTTAAATAGGAGGGCCAGTATCGTCCCCCCGGTGGAGCACCGGAAGTCCCCTCTCCCGGGCTGCCACAAGCTCCTCGTTCGAGAGAGGGATAGCTGAAGATACCACCACTGCCTCCACACCCTCAATCTGTTCCGGTCGATGACCAACAAAAACCTGTACACCTCGAGCCCGGAGGCGGCGCACGGCTTCATTCTCCACAAGGTCTGACCCGCTGACAATGTGTCCCCGTTCGTGGGCCAGAAGGGCAAGCCCACTCATGCCTGTTCCCCCAATGCCGATAAAATGCAGCCGCCGGGGGAGAACACTCCAACTTTCAGAACTCTCAGAAAAAACCCCGCTCAACATCCTTCCTCCCCTGGTAGATCAAGGATTTCCCGAGCAATGCAGGCAGCACTCTTTCGAAATTGCACACGTCGACTTTCGCTTTCCGGAAAACCCGAGGGCCTGTTGAGCAATCGCAGGAGCTCCCGTGCCAGAAGAGGCCCCCGGAGCTCTTCCTCAGAAAAGACCACGGCAAGGCCCTGTTTCACGAGCCACTGGGCATTATACCACTGGTGATTTTCCGTCGCCTCCCGGTAAGGCACAAGAATGCTGGGGATACCAAAGAAAAAAAGCTCCGTGACGGTGTTGGCCCCGGCCCGGCAAAAAGCAACATCTGCGGCAGCATAGGCCATTCCCATGGCATCCAAAAACGGAAACACGCGATAAGGAAAGGGCTGTTTTTCAGCGTATTCTGCGATCGGGGCAAAGTCTTCTACTCCGGTGATATGGACCACTTGGATCATCTCTTTGGGAAGAAAGTCAAGGGCTTCAAGGAAGACTCGATTCAGGAAGCTCGAACCCCGGCTCCCTCCAGCAACAAGAAGAGTTTTTCTCGATTTGGAAAGACCAAGAAGAGCACAGGCCTCCTCTTTTTTTCCTTCCCAGGCCACAACTTCCTCCCGAAGAGGATTCCCTGTCACTTCGACCCTCCCCCGACGTCCTCAGGTACTCCTTCGTCTCCTCAAAGGAGAGGAAAACCTTCCTCGCCCATCGAGCAACAACACGATTGGCAAGACCAGGATAGACATTCTGTTCGTGAAGGTAAATAGGAACACGAAGAATTTTTTGCCCAAAGTCCTCCCAGAAGAGAGAGGTAGCTCCCCATGGCAAAGAACGCCTGGGGACGATACCAGAGAAAATACCAGCCCATGGCACAGAATCCCAGAAAGTTCTCTCCGAGCATTCGGAACATTTGCAGTCCAATGCGCCTGTTCCAACCCCGTGCCGAAACGTAGAGAACCGGAAAACCACGGGAAGCAACAACCCCGGCCTCAAGACCTCTCCGGGTACCGAGGAAGAATACCTTGTGGTCTCCAAGCTCTCTAAGCTTTTCCGCCACGCAAAGAGACGGGAACACATGGCCTCCCGTTCCCCCTGCAGCAATGAAAATCCTCACCTACTCCACCTTCCGCTTTCTCCTTCGAGCAACGTTGAAGAGAATCCCAATTTCTCCAAGTGTCACAAAAAGCGAAGAGCTCCCGTAACTCACAAGGGGTAGGGTAATGCCCGTCACCGGGAGAAATTTGAGCACTGCTCCCATGTTGATCAGCGCCTGGAAGAGAATGCTCGCCACAATTCCCATGCTGAGAAGCGCTTCGAATTCATTGTCGCTCTGCAGAGCGATACGCCATCCTCGCCAGAGGATGACGCCAAAGAGGACCACCACAAGCGCCGTTCCTACGAAACCAAGCTCTTCTCCAATGATAGCGTAAATAAAGTCAGTGTGCCGGTCGGGCAGAAAGAAAAACTTCTGGCGACTCTCCCCCAATCCCCTCCCCCACCAGTCCCCCGGACCCCAAAGCAACAAGGGACTGGAGAATATGGAATCCCTTTCCCCGGGGGTCGCTCCAGGGGTTGAAGAAGGCTATAATGCGGTCCATCCAGTAATCCTTTCCGAAGAAGAGGAGGAAAAGCCCCAGGGGGGTAAGCACAGCGGCGACAAGGAAGAGATGGGTGATATTCCCCCCACCGAGGAAAATCATAACCAGAGCCAGAAAAAGCAGGAATAAAGCTGTACCGAGGTCCGGTTCAAGAAGAACGAGAAGACACATCGTCCCGACGAGGATGAGGAAAGGCACCACACCCCTCCAGAAGTCCCGCACCCTTTCCCTGTAGGTCACAAGCGCATCTGCCATGTAGAGGATAATGGCGAACTTCGCAAGCTCTGAAGGTTGAAAGTTCAGCGGTCCAAGGTCAATCCAGCGGTAGGCACCGCCTCCAGCCCGTCCTATTCCAGGAACAAAGACGAGAAGAAGCAGCAGGAAGACGAAAAGGAGGAATTTTTCGCTCATCTTCCGGAGGCGTTCCAGAGAAAGAAAAGTCGTCCCAAAGCATCCCAGCATCCCAAGGCCAAGGGCAAGGAGATGGCGTTTGAGGAAGAAAAAGACGTCTCCATAGGCGTAGAGCGCAGTAGTCATGCTGGCACTGAACACCATAAGGGACCCAAAAAGAGAAAGGATGAGAACGGCCCAGAAAAGCACCGGATCGACTTCCCACCACCACTGCACTTTCCAGAGCCGAGCCTCATACGCCTCAAGAAGGCTCCGGAAATGGACCTTCCTCCAGAGCATGGACAAGGGCTTTGAAATGTTCCCCTCGAACTTCAAAGTTCTCATAGGCATCCCAGCTCGTGCAGGCCGGAGAAAGCAACACGGTATCGCCCGGTTTTGCTTCCCGGCAGGCAATCTTCACCGCTTCTTCAAGAGACTCCACAGAAAACGACCGTACCCTGGGTGGCAAGAAGGCCTCAATGGTCTTCCGGGAAGCCCCATACACCACAACACATCTGATCTTTTCCAGAGCAAGGACCCCAGTGAGCTCGCTGAAATCGGCAAGCTTTGCTTTCCCCCCCAGGATAACGATTAAGGGACCAGGAAGTGCCTCAATAGCAACCCGCGTCGAGGAAGGCGTCGTGGACTTTGAATCATTGTAGTAGGTAACCCCATTCCACTCACCAACCCGCTCAAGACGGTGAGGCAGACCCTGGAAGGACCGTAATACCTCCTCAATGGTTTCCGGCTCCACTCCCAGGATTCTTGCCACCGCCACCGCCATGAGGATGTTCTCCCGGTTGTGATGTCCAGGAAGAGAACACCCTTCAAGAGAGAGAATCTTTCGGGGAGGTACGCCACCCTCAAAGACTGCGTCTCCCACAGCGCACAGACCTTCAAAGAGACGGACCCCAACCCCAAGCGGCATTACCCGGCCCCTTGCTGTGCGACACCACCGCGCCTGCCACAGGGGGCGGGACAACGGAAAAAGCGCCCAGTCCTGAGGGCGCTGGTTGAGGAATATGCGGCCTTTTGCCTGGAAGTATTCTTCCATGCTGGAGTGGTAGTCAAGGTGATTTGGATAGAGGTTGAGAATCCCCGCGATGGAGAAGCGAGCAGTGTACACCCGCTCAAGCTGGAAGCTGCTGAGCTCTACAACCCCAATCTCCGGGGGTTTTGAGAGAAGGACACTCTCAATGAGAGGAGTTCCAAGATTCCCCCCCACAAAGACATCCCACCCGGCTCTTCGAAGGATCTCCCCGACAAGGGAGACAGTGGTGCTCTTGCCACAGGAACCGGTAATCCCCACAAGAGGGAAGGAGATATACCGGGAAGCAAGCTCGATCTCGCTGATAACTGGAACTCTCTCCTCCTCAAAGCGACGAACCACAGGATGATCAGGGTGGACACCGGGACTCACCACGCATTCCTCCACCAAGGGGAGGATACTCTCGACTTCCCGGAGGGTGATGGGGGTTACCAGAGGGCTTCCGGAAAGCCAGTCAGGAAGATCCTTTTCCTTGAGCTTATCGTCAAACACAAAGACCCTCTCCCCCTGACTGAGGAAGAAACGAACCACCGCAAGTCCCGTCTTCCCAAGACCAATGACGCAATGCACCAAACTCACCTCCAAAAACCGATGGAGGCAAGAAGAACCCCCAGCGCCTGGACCATCCACAAACGAACAGTAACCCGTGCTTCTTTTTCTCCCCGCAGCTCAAAATGGTGGTGGAGTGGGCTCATGAGAAAAACCCTTCTCCCCAATACCCGGAAGCTCAGGACCTGAAGAATGACCGAGAGCGTGTCTATGACGAAAACGATTCCGGAAAAGACAAGAAGCAGCGAATGTCCGGAAGCCAGTGCCAGAATCCCCATGAGGGCCCCGATGGGCAAAGACCCCGAGTCCCCCAGAAAGATTTCAGCCGGCCAGCAGTTGAACCAGAGAAAGGCACAAAGTCCACCCACAAAAGCAAAAGCAAGTGCGGCGAAGGAAGGTCGGTGCAAAAGCTCCAGGAGAACTTCCCCAGAAAAGAAGCGTGAGAATACCGCAACCTGCTGCAAGACCGTCCAGTCCATCAGCAATGTTAAAGGCATTACAGGACGCCACAATGAGCAGCACGCCGTAGAGGAAAAAAGAAGCCGGTGTGAGAGTAATCACCTTATTCGTGAAAGGAACAACCAAAGTAGGGGGAAAGAAAGCCCTTCCCCACCATACCACCCCACAGGCAAGGAGCACTTCAAGGACGAAGCGATATCGTGCCTTCCAGCCCCAGGGTTGCCCGAGAACGCTCTTCCAGTAATCGTCAAGGAACCCAAGGAGGAAAAAGCCAAAGAGCAGGAGAATATAGGGGAAGAGATCCGGTACCGGAGGCCAGAGAAACGCCGCAAGGAAGGCCACAGAGACCACAATGACCCCACCCATACTCGGCGTGTTTTCCTTGTGGAGGTGCATTGCCGGCCCCTCTTTCTTAATTTTCTGGCCAAGGGATTTTCGCCGTTGCCAGCGGATGAATACAGGGAAAAGAACCATCCCCAGAAGCCAGGAGAGAGCGATCCTCAACCCTCCGTGCACGACAGGCTCAATCACCAGGAGCACTCCTCCATTCCTCCGGCATCATCGCCTCAAGCTCCATGCCTCGGGAACCCTTGAGAAGGACCACCCATTGTTCCTGGGCAATCGCCAGAGATTCAAGAAAGGCCCTGCCTTCTTCAAAAGAAGCAAGAACCACGAACCGTCCCCGTTCGACCTCGCGGGCAAATTCCTTCTGGGCAATGCCCACAAAGTGAGGACCAAAAAGCAGGACCTGCCTGATTGGTGAAGCCTGAATACGTTCAAGAATTTCCCGGTGAGCTTCCTCAGCGAAATCCCCGAGTTCCAGCATGTCTCCCAAAACGAGATACGTCGAATACCCTTCCTGAGCAAATCGCGAAAGGAGATGCACCGCTTTCTGCATCGAGGGGGGATTGGCGTTGTAGGTATCATCGATCACCACGCCATTCCCCCATCGGAAGAACCCTCCTCTCCCAGGAAGCTCTCGAAAAGTTCTCAAGCTCTCCCGAAGTTCCTCGAAAGGCACACCCATCTCAAGGGCAAAATGAATAGCAGGAAGACTCACCACAGCCACCTCAGGAGCAAGAATCGGGGCTTCGAAGGAAAGACTTGTCCCTTCCCACGCCACGGTGAACCTCGAGAGCAAGTGGGAGACGTCCAGCTCAAAAGAGACCAGACGAAGACGAGCTCTCTGACTTGCTCCAAAGGAGAAAACCTCTGCCTGAGGAACACGGTCTCTGACCCGGCGTTCC
>Ga0065718_1000641_pt1 | contig 17003 bp, 21 predicted proteins | sample GBSCel77sediment_2_FD_59105 | JGI IMG/M metagenome (GOLD analysis project Ga0065718, IMG submission 59105) | Hot spring sediment microbial communities from Great Boiling Spring, Nevada - cellulolytic enrichment CS 77C v3 (version 3) | ecosystem: Environmental > Aquatic > Thermal springs > Hot...
GCTTGGGCTGTACCGCCAGAAGTACTGTGGTTGCATTTTCAGCCTTTGGGAGGGAGTGAAAAAGAGGATATGGAAATCTCTTACTGGGCAAAAGTCCTCATCATCATAGGGTGTATTTTTGTGCTTGTCGGTCTTTTCCTCCTTGCCCTCCCCCACATCCCGGGTCTGAGCCGCCTTGGGCGCCTTCCGGGGGACATCGTGTACCGACGGGGGAACGTCGTTTTCTACTTCCCCTTAATGACGTCGCTTCTTCTCAGCCTCCTTCTGACGCTCATCCTCACCTTGGTTCTGAGGCGGTAAGATGCGGCGCGTTCCCCTTCTTTTTATAGTCCTTGTCCTTGGGGTGGTGCTCTGGGGGGTTGCTGGAGCAAAGGACGTTGAGGTTCGGGTTCTTCTTTTGCGCACGGGGGACGAAGTGCGCCTCTCCTCTCCCTCAGGACTTGAGGTCCGCGTCAAGCAGCGGGTTTTTGTCGCTTCGCCCGGTCGTATCCTGCACTTTTCCCCCAGGGAGGGAGCCGTTCTCTGGAGGGAGAAGAATCTCACCGGCACTACTTTCGTCGTTCTCCCCCGGGGGGAGTTCGTCTTTTTGGGAAATCGACCGTACCGGGGGCGTCTGGAGCTCCGGGAACGGGGCAGACAGCTCGAGGTGATCAACGTTCTCCCCCTTGAGGAATACCTGAAGGGTACGGTGAAGCTTGAAGCCAGTCCCAGCTGGCCTGAAGAAGCTCTGAAGGCGTATCTTGTCGTTGCCCGGACCTATGCCCTCAGGAACCTCGGGCGCCACAGGGAAGAGGGATTCGATTTCTGTGCCACCGTGCACTGCATAAGGTACGGAGGTGTTTTTTGCCGAAGACCCACGTACCAATGCGCTTGTGGAGAAGACCCGGGGAATCATCGTGACGTACCAGGGGAAGCCGGCGTCGGTGGTGTTCCATTCAGAGAGTGGCGGATACACCGATAGCGCGAAGAATGTCTGGGGGAAGGACGTCCCCTACCTTGTGGAGGTCCCTTCGCCCTGGGAAAAGGACGCGCCGCACGCTTTTTGGCAGGTGGTAGTGAGCCGTGAAGAAATCACGGAGGCCTTGCGAAGGCGGGGATACATCCGGGGGGAGGTTCTGGACCTTGAGTGCCGGAAAAGCGAGAGGAGTGGTCGGGTAGTCTCAGTCGTTGTGCGGACTGACCGCGAGGAAGTAGAGCTTTCTGCAAATCGATTCCGGGAAGCCCTGGGAGTGGATCGTCTCCCCAGTACCTTTTTTGACCTTCTCAGGGAACCCACTGCAGCGCAGCCTNNAAAGGAGGTGCCTCTTCAACGACCCGGAAGGGGAACGCTTCATCGATTACAGGGCGTGGATGGAGAAGGACTGGAATCTTGACGATATCATTACCTTCCTGAAGCTCCGGGAAGAGGAACGGAAACGGAAAAGGGGGGCTCGGGGGGTCTTTCCTTCGCCGAACACCCGGTCGCAGAGCCATCACGTGCAACAGACTCCTGATGCTTTCACGTTTGTCGGTCGGGGCTGGGGTCATGGCGTGGGGCTTTCCCAGTGGGGTGCCGTGGGCATGGCAAGAGAGGGAGCGAGTTTCCCCGAAATCCTCCGCCACTACTTTCCTGGGTGTGAGCTGGGAAGGATGGTTGTCCGGTGATGAACCTTCGGGAGTTCGATTTCTCCCTTCCCGAGGAACTGATTGCCCAGGAGCCGGTATTCCCCAGAGATGCCTGCCGCCTCATGGTGCTCCGGAGGAAAGACGAGACCATTGAGCACCGGATATTCCGGGACATCGTCGAATACCTCGAAGAGGGGGATGTCCTGGTGTTCAACGACACCAAGGTCCTTCCAGCTCGTCTCTTTGCCCGGAAAGAGGGCACAGGGGGTAGAGTTGAGATGCTCTTTCTGGGTGAGCGAGAAGGGCGCTGGGAGTGCCTGCTCTCTTCCTCACGTCTTCGCCCTGGTCAGATTCTCACCCTCGTGGAGGATCCCACCTTTCGTTTTCGCGTTGAAGGGCGGGGGAAGGAATGGTGGTATCTCACTCCCCTTTTCCCCTGTGAGGAAACCGAGTCGGTGCTCTCTCGTTTCGGTCACACACCAACTCCCCCTTATGTGAAGCGGAAGGATGTTCCCCTTGAGGTATACCAGACGGTGTATGCTCGGGTTCCTGGTTCTGTGGCGGCGCCGACCGCAGGACTCCACTTTACGGAAGAGCTTCTTGAGACGCTGCGGCGAAAGGGTGTGGAGCAGGTCATGCTCACCCTGCACGTAGGACCTGGGACTTTCAGGCCAGTGAGGACTGAGAGNGTGGAGGACCACAGGATGCACGAGGANTGGTTTACTCTGCCTGAAGANAGCGCGCNGAAAATCCGGAAAGCCAAGAGTGAAGGGAAACGCGTGGTGGCTGTGGGNACGACCACTGTTCGGGCCCTGGAGAGTGTGGTGCGGAAGACCGGATCGATTGAAGCTTTCTCGGGAACCACGGACCTCTTTATCTACCCTGGNTTTTCCTTCCAGGTGGTCGATGCCCTCATCACCAACTTCCATCTCCCCCGTTCGACCCTCTTTCTCCTCGTGTGCGCTTTCGGGGGAACGGCTTTTATGAAGCGGGCGTATGAGGAAGCCATAGCAAAGCGGTACCGCTTCTACAGCTTTGGCGATGCTATGCTCATCCTGTAGGACGTGACGGAGGTTTCCCATGGAGCATTTCACCGTTCTTGCTGTTGACCCGCGCTCAAAGGCCCGCCTTGGGGTACTGAGAACCCCCCATGGACAGGTGGCAACACCGGTCTTTATGCCCGTGGGGACTCAGGGGACGGTGAAGGCCGTGGCCCCTGACCGCCTGAAGGCCTTGGGGGTGCAGATTTTCCTCTGCAATGCCTACCATCTGCACCTTCGTCCCGGGGAGGAACTCGTCCGGGAAGCGGGGGGATTGCACCGTTTCATTTCCTGGGACGGAGCGCTCCTCACCGACAGTGGAGGTTTCCAGGTCTTCAGCCTTGCACAGCTTGTGCGCATTGACGATGAGGGGGTGAGCTTTCGGTCTCACCTTGATGGGTCACTCCACCGCTTCACCCCGGAGAGTGCCATACGGATTCAGGAAGCCCTGGGAGCGGATATCATCATGACGCTCGATGAGTGTGTGGGGTTTCCGGCTTCTTTTGAGCGGGAACGGAAGGCCGCAGAGCGAACGGTTCGCTGGGCCCGGCGTTCTCGAGAGGTTTTCTCAGGGAAGGGGCAGCTCCTTTTCGGTATCATCCAGGGGGGAACGAACAGGGACCTTCGCCAGTTCTGTGCCCGGAAAATCGTCGAAATTGGTTTTGACGGGTACGCCATTGGAGGCCTGAGCGTTGGGGAGCCAAAGCCTCTCATGTACGAGATGATTGATGTGGTTGAACCGTTGCTTCCTGAAGACCGCCCCCGGTACCTCATGGGGGTGGGGCATCCAGGGAGTATTGTAGAAGCAGTGCTTCGGGGGGTCGATATGTTCGATTGCGTGCTCCCCACCAGGAATGCCCGGAATGCCTGCCTTTTCACCTCCCAGGGGAAGATGAATATCGACCGGGCGGAATTTGCCCGGGATTTCCGTCCTCCGGATCCCCTGTGCACCTGCTACACCTGTCAGAATTTCTCCCGAGCCTATCTCCGGCATCTCTTCAAAGCGGGAGAGATTCTTGCGGCTGAGCTCGCCACTATACACAACCTGGCTTTTATGGTAAAGTTAATGGCGGACATCCGGAAGGCTCTCAAAGAAGGGTATTTCCTGGAATTTGCCCGGGAATTCCTGGCCGTGTACGGAGAGACTCCCTGAAAGGGACAAAGGGGTGATAGAGGTGAGTGTACTGTTTTCCGTAGCCTTTGTCCGCACAGGAGGTGGCTTCATCTCCTGCGCCAGCGCCACAGCAGGCNACACCGAACGTTTTTGCTCAGCTCCTTCCTCTCATTTTCATCATTGCCATCTTCTACTTCCTCCTCATTCGTCCTCAGCAACAGCGGCAGCGCTCTCAGCAAGAGCTCTGGAAAAGCCTCAAGAAAGGGGATCGGGTCGTCACCATCGGGGGCATCCATGGTGTGGTGGCCCAGGTCAATGAGGACGAGGTGGTTCTTGAGGTCGCCAAGGACGTTCGCATCCGCTTCTCGAAGACGGCCATAGCAGCAAAGAAGTAAGGAGCACAGAAGGAGGGTCCTGGATGAGGCGACGATTGCTTCCGTGGAGACTTCTTGTTGTTCTGGGACTTATTGTCCTGTCGGTACTCGTTGTGTTTCCGGTGAAAGGACGGATTCGCCTCGGGCTTGACCTCCGCGGAGGGTCGCATATTCTCCTTGAGTGTGTGGACACTCCTGAAGCCCCGGTGGATGAGGATGCGGTGCGGAGGGTGGTGGAAATCATCCGCAACCGGATTGACCAGCTTGGTGTTGCTGAGCCTGTTATCGCCCGCCAGGGTGAGCGGCGGGTCCTGGTGCAGCTTCCTGGGGTGACTGACCCTCAGAGGGCAGTGGAGGTTATCGGGAAAACGGCGCTTCTGGAGTTCAAGGACGAGCGAGGAGAAACGGTCCTCACTGGGGCCCACCTCAAAAAACGCCCAGGTGCAGTTCGACCGTCTTGGTCGGCCGGTTGTGGCTATCTCCTTTGATAGTGAAGGGGCAAAACTCTTCGCTCAGGCCACAACGGCCAATGTGGGGAGACCCCTCGGGATTTATCTTGACGGGAAACTCATCTCTAATCCCGTGGTGCAGGAGCCCATTCTCGGGGGAGAGGCCCAGATCACCGGGCGTTTTACCCTGGAAGAGGCCCAGAACCTGGCCATTCTCCTTCGGGCTGGTGCTCTGCCGGTGAAAGTCGAAGTCATTGAGAACCGTTCTGTAGAGCCAACCCTGGGAAGGGACTCGGTGAACGCGGGTCTGCGGGCAGCAGTCATCGGGATCATTCTGGTTCTGGCCTTCATGGTGCTCTACTATGGGTCCTTCGGGCTTCTGGCGGACCTGGCGCTTGTGTGTTTCGTCCTCTTTTTCTTTGCGCTTTTCATCGGCCTTCAGGCGACGCTGACGTTGCCGGGAATTGCCGGATTTGTGCTCACAGTGGGCATGGCGGTGGATGCCAATGTGCTTATCTTTGAGCGCATCAAGGAAGAATACCGCTTGGGCAAAACCTGGCGGGCTTCTATTGACGCCGGGTTTCAGAAGGCCTTTCGGACCATTCTTGATGCCAACATCACGACCCTCATTGCCGCGGTACTCCTTTTCTCTTTAGGCTCTGGACCCATTAAGGGTTTCGGGGTGACCCTGAGCCTTGGTATTCTCTGTAGCATGTTCACTGGAGTCTGGGTGAGCCGGGTCTTTGTGGTACCTTTTTGCGGATCGTCTGAAGATGCGCGTCTGAGGGGAGGATCACCGGTGGAATTCATTCGCGCTACGCATATCAACTTTATGGGGGTTCGAAGGATCGCGTATGTTCTCTCCCTGGTGCTTGTTGCCATTTCTCTGGGGAGCATATTTTTTCGTGGGTTGAACTACGGCGTGGACTTCGCCGGGGGGACACTTTTGCAGTTCCGCTTTGGTCGGGAAGTTACCACAGAAGAACTCCGAAACGTCCTGGGAGCTTTTGGCCTTGCAAAGAGTGTAATCCAGAGGTTTTCTCCAAACGAAGTGGTTATCCGGACGACCAAGCTCTCCCAGGAGGACCAGAGTCGCCTGAGCGCACTCCTTAAGGAGCAGTTTGGTTCGGCAGAGCTTCTGCGGATTGAGGACGTCGGTCCGGCAGTAGGGGCGGATCTGCGGCGAATGGGTATCATTGCCCTCCTTGTGGCTGTCGGAGGGATTCTGGCGTACGTGGCCTTTCGGTTTGAGTTCCGTCCGGCCGTCACCTCTATCCTCGCTTTAGCCCATGATGGGCTCACCGTTTTGGGGATGATATCGCTCCTGCAGCGGGAGTTCACCATTCCCATTCTGGCTGCCATTTTGACCATCCTGGGGTACTCTATCAACGACTCTATCGTCGTTATGGACCGGGTTCGGGAGAACCTTGCGGGGAGGAAAAGAAGTGAGGAGCTCGAAGAAGTCGTCAACCGGAGCATCAATGAGGTCTTATCCCGAACAATCAACACCGCTTTAACCACAGCTTTGCCCGTGTTCTCCCTCTTTTTCCTTGGTGGGAAGATGCTCCAGGATTTCGCGCTGGCGATTCTTGCAGGCCTTGCAGTAGGAACGTATTCCTCGATTTTCGTGGTGAGTGCTCTGTGGGTCGACTGGGAGAAACGAAGCCCTCGTCGGAGGTAGGGTATTTGGGGAAGCGCTGGCAGATTCGAAAGGTCAATGAGGCATATCTCCAGCGCCTCGTTGACAACCTGGAGCTTCCTCCTGTTTTTGCTCGCGTTCTCCTCAACCGGGGGATCACCACTCCTGAGGCTGGGAGGGATTTCCTCTCCCCCTCTCTGAAATTGCTCGAGGAGCTTGAGAGGCTCCCTGGGATGGCTCAAGCCCTTGCACTTCTTGAGCGAGCACTGAAGGACGGCTGGCGCATTCTGGTCTTTGGGGATTACGACGTTGATGGGCTCACCGCTTCAGCCATCCTGGTCCGTTTTCTCTCGGAGTTCTCCGAAAACATCGAGGTCTACATCCCCAGCCGCTTTGTTGAAGGCTATGGGCTCACGGAAAAAGCAGCGCTTCAGGTTCTCGCCCGAAAACCCCACCTTGTGGTGACAGTGGATTGCGGGATTCGCGACAGAAACAGCGTGAACATGCTCAGAAAACACGGTGTACGGGTGGTTATTCTCGACCACCACCTTCCGGAGCCCTCGTCCCTTCCCGAGGCCGATGCCGTTGTGAGCACCTTTGACCTTGGGACACAGAAACCCCTTTCTTTTCTCTCGGGAGCTGGTCTTGCCCTCGTTTTTGTCCGGGCACTCGCCGCTTTCCTGGGTTTTTCCCGGGATCCTCTGGAGGGCTTTCTTGACCTTGCCTGCCTTGGGACGGTGGCCGATGTTGTGCCTTTACTTTTGGAGAACCGGGCCATTGCCAGGTACGGACTGGACCTTATGAACCGCCGTCCCTCCGTGGCTGTACAGGCTCTGCTTGAAGCCGCAGGTCTTGGAGGGCGTAGTGTGGACACCGAAGTGGTGAGTTTCTTCCTCGCTCCACGCATCAACGCCGCGGGAAGGGTGGAGCACCCGAAAGTGGCGCTTGAGCTTTTGCTCTGCGATGACTATGAGAGAGCCCTGGAGTACGCCCAGTGTCTGAACCGCTTGAACATGAGGCGCCAGAGGGACGAGGACCGAATTCTTGAGGAGATTTTCCAGGACGAAACGAAACTCGAGTGTCTGGAGGACGAGGTTATCGTTCTCTCTGGGGAGAACTGGAACATCGGCGTTTTAGGAATTGTGGCCTCCCGCCTGAGCGATCGTTTCATGCGACCGGTTTTCGTTTGCGGGGTGCATGGGGATGTGGCGGTTGGTTCAGGACGGGGTGTGGAGGGCTTGAGTCTTCTTGAGATTCTGGAGTCCTGTGCGCCGCTTTTTCTGCGCTATGGGGGCCATGAGATGGCTGCAGGGTTAAAAAATTCCCAAGGAAAACATCCCCCGCTTTCGCAAAGAGGCCAACAGGCGCTTTGGGGAGAGGGTCCGGTCCCTCAGGCTCTCCCGGGGCCTTGTGGTTGATGCAGTGGTAGGGCTTGCCGATATCGATGGGAGGTTTCTCGAACTCTGGGAGAAGCTCAAGCCCTTCGGCGAGAAGAACCCCAGCCCGCTTTTCGCCACGCTCAATGTGATGCTTGCTGAGCGCTGGGCGTGGGGGAAGGGCGGCAACCACTTTCGTTTCCTCGTTCGGCAGGGAAAAGAGTGGCAAGAGGCCGTGGTCTTTGGGGGAAAAGAACGGGCGGGAGAGCTCTTCGAGAGTTCACTCGTGGATCTTGCTTTTGAGGTTGACGTGAACGCCCTGCGTTCTCCGTATCTTAAGGTGCAGGACTGGCGAATCAAAAAGTGAGGAGGTTGACTGGTGCTGTGGATCTTGCTCAGTACATCCGGAACATCCCTGATTTTCCCACTCGCGGGATTCAATTCAAGGATATCACAACTCTCCTGAAGAACAGAGAGGCCTTCCGCGAGGCTATCGACCGCCTGGCAGAGGCCCTGCGGACCGCGAACCCGGATCTTGTGGTCGGAATTGAGGCTCGGGGTTTCATCATCGGGGCACCGGTGGCCTACATTCTGGGATGCGGTTTTGTGCCGGTACGAAAAAAAGGAAAGCTCCCTGCGGCAACGCTCTCCAAAACCTATGAGCTTGAGTACGGTTCGGCAACGCTCGAAATCCACCGGGACGCTATCGAGGCAGGGCAGCGGGTGGTTGTGGTTGACGACCTTCTGGCTACAGGGGGAACCACAAAAGCGGTGTGTGAGATGGTGGAAGAACTTGGGGGAAATATCGTGGGAATTGGTTTTGTTATAGAGCTTGAGTCCCTGCGTGGGAGGGAACGACTGAAGCAGTACCCCGTGGTTTCCCTGGTGCGGCTGTAGAGGTGAGGACGATGGCACAGGTGGGGTAGAGGAGAAAGAGAGCCTGGCAACGCTCTTTGAGCGGATTGTCTCGTACCATCCTGAGTTCGACCGTGACCTTGTAGAACGGGCATACCACTTTGCCTTTAAAGCCCACGAGGGTCAGGTACGACTTTCAGGCGAGCCCTTTTTCGTCCATCCCCTCGCGGTGGCGCACATTGTGGCGGATCTTCGGATGGATGAGGTGACCATCGCGGCGGCCCTGCTCCACGATGTCCTCGAGGATAGCAATGTTACGGAGGAAGCCCTACAGAGGGAGTTTGGCGATGAAGTCACGCGCCTTGTCCAGGGAGTCACCAAGCTCAACGTGGGGTTTTCGTACACCTCGAAAGAAGAGACCCAGGTGGAGAATTACCGGCGCCTCTTTGTGGCCATGGCCGAGGACGTGCGGGTCATCATTATTAAGCTTGCTGACCGCCTCCACAATATGCGAACCCTCAAGTACCAGAACCGGCAGAAAAAGGAGGAAATTGCCCGGGAGACCCTCGAAATCTTTGCTCCTATAGCGCATCGTCTCGGCATGTACGCCATGCAGGTAGAGCTCGAGAATCTCTCCCTCTTTTTCCTTGACCCGGAGGCGTATTGCGCCATTCAGCGTGGGGTGGAGCGGCTGAAAGCGGAGCGAGAGGCGCAGATTGAAGAGGCGAAAAGGCAGATTGCCGAGCGTCTCAGGCGCGCGGGCATTGAGGGAGAAATCCAGAGCCGCTTCAAGCACATCTACAGCATCTACAACAAGCTCCGTCGCCAGAATCTGAACCTCGAGGACCTTCCGGACCTCATCGCCCTGCGGGTGATCGTGCGGACCGTGGAGGAGTGTTATGCTGTACTGGGCATTGTTCATTCTCTCTGGAATCCCATCGAGGGCCGCTTCAAAGACTATATTGCTGTCCCGAAGTCCAATATGTACCAGTCCCTCCACACCACCGTTATCGGCCCCAAAGGTCTCCCCATGGAGGTGCAGATTCGTACCTGGGACATGCACCAGGTTGCGGAATACGGCATCGCGGCGCACTGGAAGTACAAGGAGGGGAAAACCCAGGGGGCAGACGACGGCTTTGACGAGCGGATGGCCTGGCTCCGGCAGATTCTCGAGTGGCAGCAGGATTTAAAGAGCACCCGGGAGTTCATGGAGAGCCTGAAAATCAGCCTCTTCGACGATGAGGTTTANGTTTTTACTCCAAAGGGTGACCTCAAGAAACTCCCCCGGGGGTCCACGCCCATCGATTTTGCCTACCTCATCCATACCGAAGTGGGCAACACCTGCGTGGGGGCACGGGTCAACAAGAAGATGGTCCCCCTGGATTACGAGCTGAAGAGCGGGGACATCGTGGAAATCATCACCTCCCGTTCTTCTTCGGGGCCCAGTGCCGACTGGCTGAAGATTGCGAAAACGCCTGCNGCTCGAAGCAAGATCCGGGCGTTCCTCCGCAAGAAGAACCAGGAGATGAACCGGGAGAAAGGTCGGGAGCTCTTCGTCCGCGAGATGGAAAAGTACTCCCTGACGCCCGAGGAGAACTCCAAGGTTACCGAGAACCTCAATGCTTTTTTAGAGCGGGAACGCCTCAAAGACGTCGAGGACCTGTACGTGGCCATCGGGGAAGGACGTTACAGCGCCCGGTACGTGGTGAACAAGATCATCCCCTACGCCATTCGCCGCCGTTTCCAGGAGAAGAAGAAGACCGGGATTGCTCGTCCTTTCCGGGAGGAAGAGAGCGTCATCGTCCAGGGAGAGTCGAATCTCGTGGTGCGCCTGGCGCGGTGCTGTGCCCCCGTTCCTGGGGATGACATCGTGGCCTTTGTCACCCAGGGAAAGGGCATCACGGTGCACCGGCGCGACTGTTCGAATCTTGCTGCTTTGGTCCAGGACGCGAATCGTTTCCTCAGTGCTGAGTGGGTGGAGGGCATCGAGGGCCGGTTCCACACCGGGATTGTCGTTGAGGCTCTTGACCGGCCGAAACTTCTGGCGGATGTCTCGGGGGCCATCTCGAACTGCCAGGTGGAAATCAAAGCCGTTCGGGCACACACTGTGGCGGATGAGGCTCGCATTCACCTTGTGGTGGAGGTGAAAAACCGCGAGGAACTCGAAGAGGTTTTCAAGGAAATCCGCAAGGTTGCCAATGTGCAGAGTGTGAAGAGAGGAGGAGTGTTTTCCCCCCGATGAGGGCCGTTGTCCAGCGAGTGCGGAGCGCTTCAGTCAGGGTTGACGGAAAGATCGTGGGTGCCATTGAGCGGGGGCTTCTCGTATTCCTTGGAGTCGGGAAGGACGACACAGAGCAAGACCTGGAGTTCATGGTGTGGAAGGTTCCTCGCCTTCGGGTCTTTGAGGATCCTCAGGGGAAGATGAACCTCAACGTCCAGGATATTCAGGGGGCGGTGCTCTGTGTTCCTCAGTTCACCCTCTACGGGGATTGCCGCCGGGGTCTTCGACCAAGTTTCGATGAGGCAGCTCCTCCGGAGATGGCACGACAGTACTACGAGGAATTCCTGCGTCGTTTGCGGGGGACGGGTGTTCGGGTTGAGAGCGGGGTTTTCGGGGCATTCATGGAGGTCGAACTCCGAAACGACGGTCCGGTCACGATACTCCTTGAGAGTAAAGAAAAAAGGAGGAGAACATGAGCCTTTTTGTCGAACGGTTCGTCCTTGGGAATCTCGTGACGAACTGCTACGTCATCCACAACGGACAGGAAGCGCTGATCCTTGATCCTGCGCTGGGTTCTGAAGAGCTTCGGCAGTGGATTGAGGACCGGAACCTTACGGTCCGCTACATCGTGAACACCCACGGCCATATTGACCATATTGGTGGCAACGCCTTTTTCAAAAGGGTCTTCCCCGGGGCACTTCTTGCCATCCACGATGCAGACTTTCTGTACCTTGTGCGTCCTGACCTTAACCTCTCTCAGGAGTTCTCTCAGGCTTTCGTTTCTCCCCTTCCGGATCTCACCTTCCAGGGGGAAGATACGTGGATCACCCTGGGAGGTGAGGACGTTGAGGTGCTGCAAACCCCCGGGCACACCCCGGGGAGTGTGTGTTCTTTTTTTTCCTAGGAAAACGGTGGCTCTTCAGCGGGGATACGTCTTCTTTTTTGGATCGGTGGGGCGAACCGACCTTCCCGGGGGGTCGTTCCGGGACCTGGTGGAGAGTCTGGGGAAGGTTTTTGAGCGTTTCTCCGACGACGTCCAGGTATTTCCCGGACACGGACCCTTGACGGACATCGGAACAGAACGCAGAACCAACGCCTACTACCTCATGTATGTGGCTCAAAGGTGAGGTACAACCTCACTTCTGAGCTTTTTCAATCAGGGCAAGGTATTCGGCAACGAGTGCTTCGGCTCGTTCCCGGTCTTTTGCTTCGGCAAAGACCCGGATGAGGGGCTCGGTCCCGGAGGGTCGCACGAGCACCCAGCTGCCGTCGTCGAAAACCACTTTAAAACCGTCGATAGTTATGCGGTTTTTTTCCTTTTTCGTGGCCTCGTCCACTGCAGCGAGCACTGCGTCGCGCTTTTCAGGATCAATGGTGACCTTCTTCTTCACCTGGTAGTACGGAGGGAGTTCCTGGAGGAGTTCGCTTAAGGGTTTCCCGGAGTTTGCCAGGATATGGAGGATGAAGGCGGCGGCCATCGCGCCATCCCGTCCCCAGACAAAATCCGGGAAAATCATTCCCCCGTTCTCCTCACAGCCAAAAATTCCTCCCTTTTCCTGGAGAGCCTTTGCCACCACAAGATCTCCCACCGCAGTGGTGATGACCTCGCGATTTGTGGCTTTCGCAATCTCCTGGAGGATGTGAGTGGTGGCTACGGTGGTCACGATGGGACCGGGGATAGGTCTTTGAGCCAGTTCTTTTGCCACAAGACTCACGCTGAGGTCCCCCGGCACAAATTCCCCTTTCTCCGTGATGACGATGAGGCGATCCCCATCGCCGTCCTGGGCAAAACCAAGGTCGAAGTCACCGTGGCGGATGAGGGTGACGAGGTCTCTGAGGTTCTCCGGCGTGGGCTCAGGGTTTCTCCCGGGAAAGTTCCCGTCAGGGTGAGCGTTGAGTGTGACGACACGACACCCCCATCTCTGAAAAGGAGGTAAGGGGGTAATAAGGNANGGGGCACCGTTGGCACAGTCCAGAGCCACCCGGAAGTTCCTCCTGCGGATTGCTGCAACGTCCACCCGGGACATGATGGCGGCGATGTAGTCCCAGCGGATATCACGCTTCACAGTTTCCTGGCGGATTTCAAACCACGATGCCCGGCGGAAGGTCTCGCCGAAGAATATCCGCTCCACTTCCACTTCTTTTTCCCGATCGAGTCCCTTTCCGCTTTTTTCCATGAACTTGATGCCGTTCCACTCCGGGGGGTTGTGGCTCGCGGTGACCATGGCTCCCCACATCTGCCACTGCCGGCAGGCCCATTGAAGAGCAGGGGTGGCCGTCACCCCGAGTTCCACCACCTGGCACCCCGCAGAGCAAAGCCCGGCAACAACGGCGTTGTAGAGCATTTCGCTTGTCTTTCGGGCATCCCGGCCCACGACGACGCTTTCTCCGCCGATGAGCGTGGCAAAACTCAGGGCAAGTTTCGTCGCCATCTCAGGGGTCAGGACTTCGTTGGCCACTCGCCGTATGCCGAAGGTTCCAAAAAGTCTGGGCATGGTTTCCACCTCGCTCGCTGAAGAGCATGGTACAATAAATGGCAAATCCCACTTCATTATACCAGGTGAGTCTATGAAGGAAAAAATTGAGGCACTGGCGAGAATCAGCGAGCTCATCACCTCGGACATGTACTTTGAGGATATTCTGCGCCTCATCGTTACCATCACTGCCCAGGTCATGGGTTCCAGTATCTGTTCCCTGATGCTCCTTGACGAGAAGAAGAAGCTCCTTGAGGTGAAGGCCACGCAGTCGGTGAGTGAGGCATACAACAGGAAACCCCCTCTCCGTCTTGGAGAGGGGATTGCTGGGCTTGCAGCGCTTGAGGGGCGGCCTATCATCGTCCACGACGTCAAAAAGAGACCCCCGTTACGTCAATAAAGACATCGCCGAAAAAGAGGGTCTGGCTTCTCTTGTGAGCTTGCCCCTTATCGTTCGGGGAAAGGTCATCGGAGTGTTGAACCTCTACACCTCAGAACCCCGGGATTTCACAGAGGACGAGATTAAACTCCTCNCGGCCATAGCGAACCAGGCGGCTATCGTCATTGAGAACCACCGCCTCATCATGGAGAGTGAGCTTGTCAAAGAAGAGCTTGAAGCCCGGAAGAGAATCGAGCGGGCCAAGGGTATCCTCATGCAGGAGTACGGCCTCACAGAGGAGGAAGCCTACCGCCGCATTCAGCGCTACAGCATGAACAAGGGGAAGAGCATGAAGGAAGTGGCTGAAGCCATTATCCTCGCCTGGGAGATGAAGAAAAAATGAAAACCCCCAAAAACAACTCCTGTTCCAAGGAGCACAATGGTTGCCCCGGCAGGAGCGTCGAGGAGGTACGCCAGGAAAAGCCCTGCAAGAGATATGGCTACTCCATCAATGAGGGCAAACAGCATGGCCTGAGGAATGGTCCGTGCCCTCTGGAGGGCGGTGGCCGCAGGGAGAACAAGGAGTGCCGAGGCGAGCACAATCCCCACAACCCTTGTGGCCACAACGACTACTGAGGCCACCAGTGCCACAAGGAGATACGAGAATGCCTCCACGGGAATGCCACTTGCTTTCCCCCCTTCCGGGTCCAGGGTGATTATCACGAATTCCTTGTAGAAGAAGAAAAGGAGAAAGAGCAGCACCCCGCCGAGGACCAGGGTGAAGAGGAGGTCTTCCCGGGTGATGGCGAGGATATTCCCGAAGAGATACCCAAAGAGGTCGACGTTGCGGATTTTTGCTACCCCGATGAGAAAGGCTCCCAGGGCCATGGTGCTGGCAAAGGCGATACCCACGAGCGTATCCTCCTTGAGACGGCGGTGTTTCGCCAGGGCAGCGATGCCAAGGCTCACGAGGAGACAGAAGACGAAACTCGACATCACGGGATGAATACCAAGAACATACCCTAAAGCCACGCCTCCGAAGGCAGCGTGGGAAATCCCGGCCCCCATGAAGGAGAGCCGCTTGAGGACCACAAAAACGACCGATAAGGGCACAGAGTGCCCCAACGATGCATCCTGCAAGCACGGCCCGTTGCATGAAGGTAAGGCTGAAAACGCTCATGGAGCCACCGAACCCCCTTCGTTCTTCTCTCTCCGCACCACAATGTGGGGAATGTCTCCATGGTGGAAGAATGCCGCCTCTTTCCCGTACAGTGCCTCAAGCATTTCCCCGGAAATGACTTCTTCGGGTCTTCGGTGGCAGAAAATGGTGCGGTTCAGGCAGGCAATACTGTCCGCATACTGGGCAACGACTCCCACGTCGTGGGAGATGACAAGAATCGTTACCCCTTCCCTTTTCAACCGCAGGAGAAGCTCGTAGAAGCTCTCGTGATTTTTGGGGTCGACGGCTGTTGTGGGTTCATCGCAGAGGAGGAGCTTTGGGTACACACTCAGCGCCCGGGCAATGAGCGCCCGCTGTCTNTCCCCCCCAGAGAGTGTTCCAAAAAAGCCGGTCCTTGAGGTGGAGGAGGTGTACGGCTTCCAGGGCTTTCTCGACAGCCTCCCAGTCCGACCTTCCGGGCCTTTTCCCCACCCCAATAAGTCCATACCTTCCTGTGAGAACGAATTCTCTGAGCGTGATGGGGAAATGGGGATCAAAGTGCGAGAGCTGCGGTACATACCCGATCCGATGGCGAAGTGGTCCGAGATCTCTGGGGGGCCTTCCAAAGACTCGCACCTTTCCTCTTCTTACGGGCAGAAGTCCCAGGAGGATTTTGAGGAGAGTGGTTTTTCCGGCGCCATTGGGTCCGATGAGGGCCACAAACTCTTCCTCCCAGATGGTAAGAGAAACGTCTTCAAGAACTGGAACGTCTTCATAGGCAAAGTACAGGTGTTCAACCTCAATGACCGGCCGGGTCATGGCCTTATCCCTTCAGAGCCTCTGCAAGGGTTTCGAGGTTCTGCCGCATAAGCCTGTGGTAGGGAAGGTCTGGGAATTTCCCCAGGGGGTCGAACCACACCAGGGTGCTTCCCGTTTCTTCGGCAAGAACCCGGGCGGCTTTCACGCTGAACTGGGGTTCTACAACGATCACCCTGACCCCCTTTTCCTTCATGAGCGTCACAAGCTCTGCCAGTTCTTTTGGAGAGGGTTCGTATCCTGGAGCTTTCTCAAGGACCGCAACTTCCTCAAGGCCGTAGTCCCGGGCAAGGTAACTCAGCGAAGCATGAGTGGCCACAAAAGCCCGCGAGGAAAAGGTAGCAACTTCCTTCTCGAACCAGGCATCGAGTTCCTCAAGGATTTCCGTGTATCTCCGTGCGTTCTCAAGGTAGAAGCTTTTGCCCTCAGGGTCAAGGGAAGCCAGGGCCCGGGCGATATCCCGGACGATGATTCTGGCGTTTTTCAGGGAGAGCCAGATATGGGGGTTGGCCTCACCGGGATGCTCCTCGAGGAGCTCAAGATGAGAAGAAAGGTAGAACACCGGTGCCTCCTCTTTCCCGGCAGCCCGGATGACCTTCTCGAGGAAAGCATCAAACCCAAGGCCCACGAGGAAGAAGGCATCGGCCTGGGCGGCTTTCATGACATCAGAAGGGGTAGGTTCGTAGGTGTGGGGGTTGGCACCATTTGGGATAAGCTGTACGACGGTGACGCGATCCTGACCCACCTGGGTCACAAGGTCACAGAGCGGAGGAATGGACGCCGCGACGGTGAGTGCCAGAGCAGAACCTCCAAGCAACACCAAAAGCGTCGCAATGCCGAGTACCCTCACAGCTGCGTTCCTCCCCTCTCATTTCCAGAAGAGGCCACAGTGGCAGCGACCGTTACGCTCCACGCTCCCCTGCCGGGTTTCAAGGCAGGGGCAGACGTTCTCGGGGATGTTGTCGATTTTGCAGGGACAGTAGAAGTCTCCGTAGCGCTCGTATTTTTTCAGCAATGCTTCGATAAGGGGTTCCTTCATCTCGTTGAAATGGTATCCCCGAAGTTGCGCGAAGTTCTCCACCCGGGCACGAATTTCCTCTTCGGGACTCATGTCCTTGGGTCGCCTGAGGACCCAGAAGCCGTTCTCCTCCGTAAGCGTGAGCACCGCACCGCACACGGGACACGACCTACCCGTTTTCCCGGNACCCTTTCCTCCTTGAGGAGAAAGGTCACCTGGCATACGGGACAGAGCATACGCTCGGACGTCATTTTTCCAAAGCCTCCCTGATACGGAGTTCGTCGTATCCCACGATGACCTCTTCGCCGATCACGATCACCGGAAAAGCCCGCCGTCCGGAAATGCGCTGAACTTCGGCGACAGTCTTCTCCTTTTCTTCTTCGGGAAGAAGGTCCACATCGACGAAATTATACGGGATGTTCTGATTCTCGAAAAAGCGCTTGGCCATTTTGCAGAATGGGCAGGTACTCAGGGCATAGAGCAT
>Ga0065718_1024998_pt1 | contig 16998 bp, 21 predicted proteins | sample GBSCel77sediment_2_FD_59105 | JGI IMG/M metagenome (GOLD analysis project Ga0065718, IMG submission 59105) | Hot spring sediment microbial communities from Great Boiling Spring, Nevada - cellulolytic enrichment CS 77C v3 (version 3) | ecosystem: Environmental > Aquatic > Thermal springs > Hot...
ATCTGGCAAGAAAGAACAGCGAAATTTTCGGATTTGTGGGCTGTGGAAAGCAGGCCCGCTACCAGTTGCTCGCAGCCATGGAAGTTTGTAATGTTGAGCTTGTAAAGGCTTACGATGTAAATAAGAGGGCTGAAGAGAAATTCAGAGAATTCTGTGAATCGCTCGGAGTAGAGTGCGAGGTCAAAGAACTTGAGAAGGTCTGCGATTGCGATGTGCTCGTGACAACAACCCCATCTACAAAACCAATCGTTAAAAACGAATGGGTTGCGGAGGGAACGCACATAAATGCAATCGGAGCAGACGCCCCGGGAAAGCAGGAACTTGAAATTGAAATACTGAAGAGGGCGAGAATAGTAGTTGACGACATTCATCAGGCTATACATGGAGGAGAAATTAACGTGGCAGTCTCGAAGGGATTGATCTCGGAGAAGGACATCCATGCAACCCTTGGAGAAGTTGCTGCTGGTTTGAAGAGGGGAAGAGAGGGAAATGAGATAACGATCTTTGATTCCACAGGCTTGGCGATTCAGGACATCGCTGTGGCAAAGATTGTTTACGAGAAGGCCATTGAAATGTCCGCGGGAAGAAGGATCAGGCTTGTTGAAACGGAATGAGGACTGCAGTGCTAACCTCAGGCGGAAAGGACTCAATTCTTGCACTGCATAGAATTATAGAGAGCAAGCTGGTTTCAAAGGAGGACTTAATACTTGTTGGAGTATTCCCGAGAAATCCGGAATCCTTCATGTTCCATACAGTGAACTTGCACGTGCTGGAAGCGATTGCAAGGTGCCTTGGAATGCCCCTGTTCAGGGCAGAGGTTTCGGGTGAAGAGGAGAGGGAGGTTCTGGAGCTTGAAAGGGCTTTGCTGGATCTTGAGCCAGAAGCCATCTGCATCGGAGCGATAGCTTCGAGATACCAGCTGAAAAGAGTCGAAAAAATCTGCAGGAGGCACGGCTTCAGGCTTTTTGCCCCCCTTTGGGGAGAAAACCCAGAAAAGATTTTGAGAGAGGTAGCTTCGAAATTTGAGGCCATAATAGTGAGCGTTTCCGCGATGGGTCTGGATGAGAGCTTTCTGGGCAGAAAAATTGACCAAAAGTGCGTGGAGGACCTGAAAATAATAAGTGGAAAATATGGAGTCAATTTAGTGGGCGAAGGTGGAGAATACGAATCCTTAGTTCTCGACGCCCCCCTTTTCAGGAAGAGAATTGCCATCAAAAGGCTCGAAAAACTTTGGCACGGTAGTTCTGGAGTTGCGATCCTCAGGGAATATGAGATCGAGGATAAAGATATATCTGCAGGGGGAGAATTGAATCCGTGAAGGCCGTGCTGGTCCTCAGCGGAGGAGTGGATTCTTCGACCCTTCTTTACTATCTCCTGAGCAGGGGATACGAGATCTCAGCGCTCACATTCGTCTACGGACAGAGACATTCAAAGGAGATCGAATTTGCGAAGAAGATCGTGGAAAGGGTTAAAGAAAAGGCGGAGATTGAACACAGAATTGTCGACATAACTCCGATTCATGATCTGATATCCTTTGGGTCGCTTACAGGGAAAGAGGACGTGCCAGAGGGATATTATACTGAGGAAAGGCAGAGGGCAACGGTAGTTCCGAACAGAAACATGATTCTGCTGTCAATTGCTGCAGGCTATGCCGTTAAGATAGGGGCTAAGGAAGTCTACTACGCTGCACACAGGAGTGATTACAGCATTTATCCTGACTGCAGGAAGGAATTCGTCAAAGCCTTGGACACAGCAATCTATCTGGGCAATCTCTGGAATCCAGTAGAGCTGAAGGCCCCCTTTATTGACATCACGAAAGCTGAAATCGTTTCGATGGGCTTAAGGCTTAAAGTTCCCTACGAATTAACCTGGAGCTGCTATCGAGGTGAGGAGAGGCCGTGCCTTCGTTGCGGAACCTGCATTGAAAGAACAGAGGCTTTTCTACTTAACGGAGTCAGAGACCCGCTGCTCAGCGAAGAAGAGTGGAACAGGGCTGTTGAGATACTTAAAAGCTTAAAATTTGTGCCTCGGGAGTAACACCGCTTTTCACCGCAAGCGGACGCTCGCTCAAAGCGTTTGACCCCCCGAGGAGCTGTCCCATGTTCGGGTTGCCCCAGAATCATTGCAAGCCATCGCTCGCTCATCAGGGGACCTATCAACATGGTCTGTCTCCCCGAGCTCGCAGAAAGGCTTCATCGCAAGCTTTGCTCTCTCCGCCTCTTCCCCGATCGGGGATAATGTCAGTGTGCTTTCGGAATATTAAATCTTATTCTATCTGCTTCATAATATAGAAAAGCCGCTTAATTCTGTCTTCGCGCTTGAAAAACAATGCAGGATATTCCGACCTGGTTATTGTCACACTTCTTGCCTCAAAGCTTTTCTTTCCGTCAGCTATAACAATTCCCGGGTTTTTTGCCTCGAACTCAACTTTTCTGTCCATTCGCACGACGACAGGCTTCCAGCCAAATCTGAAGGGTGCTATGGGGACGATTATCATCGAAGGGAGATAGGGTTCAACCACTGGGCCACCTGCAGAGAAGGAATAAGCGGTTGATCCGATCTGAGTCGCTGCAATTATCCCATCACACCTTATCCTGTCAACTTCTTCGGAATCGATTTTTATCGAAATTTCCGTCAGTCTGCCCCTCTCCCTGCCGAGGAATGCGACCTCATTTAAAGCGAGGCATTCAAACCCTTCGCATGAGCACCTTATCCTGTCAAATTTCTCCACCTCGAATTTTTCAACAGCATTTCTGAGCTTCTCTTCGAAGTCGCTCGAATTGGAATGCGTTAGGTATCCGATCTTCCCTGAATTGATGCCGAAGATCGGAGGACATTTTCGGACTTCCTGTAGGATCGAGAGGATAGTTCCATCCCCCCCGATACTGACTATGAAATCGAAGTTCTCGAGGGAAACAGAGGGCTTTTGAAAGCTTTCCACCTCGTGACCCATCTGTTTCAGAAGTCTCTCGACTTTCTCGAGAAGCTCTCTGGACTTGTAAACGACGGCGGAATTCATACGATCAGCTCCAGCAATTTTCTAAACAGTCTTTTATTTGTTGCCACAACATTTAATCTCTCCGAGAGTTCAAATCTCTTATTCGTCAATGGATCGCCCTTTTCGTCCGCTGCAATCCCACCGGCTTTTTCGAGTATGTAAATCCCACCTGCAACGTCGAAGATTCTTAGCATTCCCCTGATATCGATGAAGCAGTCGAAAAGTCCTTCGGCAACAAAGCAGGTCTCGAGAGCCGCGCTTCCAAGTGCCCTTATTCTCTTGAATGGCAGGGATCTGTCGGGGTAGTAGACTATCGCGTTGGTCTCTTTCGGATCATCCTTTTCAACCACCTTTATCTCTCTTTCGTTTTTAAAAGCTCTTTCGGTCGCATAGTACTCATCACCGTTGCAAAGATTGAAAACGTAGCCGAAGAAAGCATCTCCAAATTTCTCCGAATATGAGAAGCAAAGGCTCACGGAGTAAATCGGAATCCCGCGGACAGCGTTGAAGGTCCCATCAAGAGGATCCAAGGCAACGAAAATGTCTCCTTCGCCAACGTATCCACACTCTTCGCTTAAAATCCTGAGCTTCTCCTTGCGGAGTATTTCCAAAGCTGCATCCTCCGCAACTTTGTCCACGAGCTTAGTTACACCGCTCTTGCCAAAGTCATAGAATTCACCCCTCCTATTCAAAGGAATGCTGCTTACTGCTTTAAGAACGTTCTTCGCAACTGCTCTCGAAATTCTCAGAGCATCTCTTTCATCCATGTTAGAAGCAGAAGTGAGATGAGATATACTTTACTGACTGGCGCATCAGCGTTGTTGCGAGAGGGAAGGAGAAGTTATCCTGAATGTATATCCCCCTGACTTTCTTCATCCTTTCGACAGTCGTTCCCAAAATTACTGCGAGCAGGGAGTGGATGTCCAGCAGGTTCAGACGAGCAGATGCGTATGCGGAAGAAAAAAACATCGAGAAACTTGCAACAGTCTCATTCTTATAAATTTTCCTCGCTATTCCAGCAAATCCATCGCCGACGATGGATGTGATAAGGGCTATAAAGCATGTGTCTTCAGGAAAGAAAAGGGTGACGAGAAGGATCGAAACCAGAAAGTAGATGTGGGCCCCAAAACCCATCATTTCATGCTCGCGGGCTATTAGCTTAAAATAACCCTTTTTCAGTCGAAGTATTTCCAGGGGGATTGTGAGGGCGACGAGAGCTGATAGGATCAGCAGTAAATTGCCGGGACCGAAAATTTTGTATGCGGGAATATAAAGCAGTCCAGAAAAATGTATTAATTTCCTTAAAACTTCCCTTTTGATCTCACTCAACAGAAATCCTCTCTAACTGACTTGCAAGGTTCCAGATCATCGTTCTGACGTGCATTGGAAGGTTTGGATCTGCGGATATGTCTTCGAGGATCGTTATAGCTGACGCCGCCTCCACCGAAATCTTCTTGCTCTTCAGGAGCTTCTCCTTTATCTCACTTGCCACCTTCCTAACACTTCTCGGAACTGTATCATCCTGTATAAGCCTATCGAGTGTATCTAAAACGCTCTCGGGTACTTTTTTCGCCATCTCCACCACCTCAGAACGGCAAGTTTTTAATATTCTCCGCTACACTGAAGATTGTGAGTAATAAAAAAATTTCGGAAGAGAGCATAGTCGATGCAGCGCAGCTTTTACGCAGAGGGGCAAAGATGCTATCCTATTACTGTCCAGAGTGCAATTTTCCGCTTTTTGAAGCTGAAGGCAGGATTTTCTGCCCTAATTGCGAGAAAGAGGTTAGAATAGAGAAGAAAGGAGAAATCCGGGTCGAATTAGAGAAGAGGGAAGAGAAAAAAGAGGATAAAAAAATCGGTGAGACGAGGTGGAGTTTACTCGAAGAAAAGCTTCAGTCTGCAATCAGCAGAGTTTGCGATCTGATTCTAAACGCAAATTCTCCAGAAGAAGTAAAGGTTCTTTCTGAGACGCTCGAAAGGCTTGTGGGCGCGCTCGAAAAGATTAAAAGGCTTTGAGTCGCATCAGGGAAGAATTCCATATATCGATATTGTTTTTCTATATTTTCAATCGAACTTATCTCTGAGCTGGCAGAAAAGCTTATATCTTTAGCCATTTACTTTTTTCCCGATGATAATAGTTGGAGAGGGAGAAGATCAAGAACCGCCAGACGATTTTCTGAGAAAAAGTGTAAGGGATACAGTTTTAAATCTGCTCGGTGATTACCGATACCTTTCGAAGGGTTATTACGTTTCCCTGCATGCCGAAGAAAACGGTTGCATTGTTTATCCGAGCGTTAAAAACGCTTTGGACATTTACAGAGCTCCAGTTTTCGTTGAAAGGCTCAGAAAGGCAGGAGTTGACACTCCGGAGATTTTTGTTTTAAGAAAACCGGAGCCCGAGAAATGCATTCTCGTGCCACTGAATCCATTTTCGAGAAACTCAGCAAAGCTTGTCACGACTGAGAGTCAGTACCAAAAATACTTCAGGAGCCTGAGCATGGACTTCCACTATCCGGTGGTGCAAGTGAGGGTTGGGGGCTCGGTGGAGGAATTCGTGTTTTACATGGGTAAAACAAAAAAATCGGACAGTTGGGTTTTCAGAAGAATTTTCGAGATTTTCGGTGTGCCGATGGGGAAAATTTTAGCCGAGGTCAATGGAATCCGGGTCAGACCATTCTACTTTATGCCGCTGATGAGGAACGAGATCGACTTTGAGTTCTTGAAAGAGGTGTTGAATGAGAATTGGATGCTTTGTGGAAAGCTATAACTTCACGCAGAAGCAGGAAGTTCAGGCACTTCGTATATTTTCTGAAACGGCAAAAAGCATGGGTCATGAATTCGAGTTTCGTGGAAAGGAGATATTGCAGGAGATGGACTTTTACGACTCAGTTTTCATAAGAGCTACGACTGATCCGCTTTTCACGGCTTATACGGTTTCAAGACTTGCAGAAGAGATGGGGAAAAGGGTAATTGACGACTCGGAGAGTATAAGGATTTGCTCCAACAAGATCGCAGTTTATTACAAGCTCAAAAAGGCAAACATTCCCATGCCAGAGACGAGGATAGTTTATAGAATGGACGAGTTAGAGCACGCGGCCGAAGAGCTGGGATATCCTGTCGTCGTAAAAAGCCCGAATTCGAGGTTTTCACTTTATGTAGAGAAGGCGAACAACTTTACAGAGCTATCAGCTATCGTAAAGCGCTTCATGCGCAGGAGCAAGGCAGTCCTCCTTCAGGAATTTATGCCCACGCGATTCGACTGGCGTATCGGCGTTCTCGAGGGAGAGGCCATTTACTCCTGCAAGTATCTTATCCCAAAGGGAGGATGGAGGATAAGGGATTACATTGGAAACAAGAAGGTATGGGGGAACGTGATTGCAATAAAGCTTGAAAATCTGCCAAAAAAACTGAGGAGGCTTGCTGAAGATGCTGCAAACTGCATTGGAAATGGACTTTACGGGATCGACATAAAGGAATACGGCGGAAATTACTACGTGATCGAGGTAAACGACAATCCGACGATCATGCACGGTTGCGAAGACACCAAGAATCCCGAAATCTACGAGAAGATCATAGAGGCTCTTTCAAACTGATTTCGAATATTTTTTCTGTCTCAGGCTCTTCAATTTTCAGGATTTCCTCGAGCTCAGCACGATCGAGCTCTCTTATCAGCTCAACCAATTTTTCCGTCGCGATTCTCAAATGCTCCCAGAAGAGCAAATCGTTCTCTTTCAGGAATTTCACGAGCGGACATATCGTTTCCTTTTTTATGTAAAGCTCGAGCTTGTCCCCCTTTATGTCGAAAGTGATTGGACCAGCAACGCACGTTTCTGGCTTTATTTTATGGATCTGGCATTTGCCGTTTTGGAAGAAGACACAATAACCATCGTCTTTCAATTTTAAGTGCTTGTATCTATCGAATTCAACGAATTCTGGGCTCAATCCATTTTCGATTAGTATCTTCAGCCTTTTCTTTGAAATCGGAGGTCTGGCTTCGAAGCAGCATTTTCCTCCGCACTTCGAGCAGATTTCAATGAAATCCATGATTCTAAAATGCCACTCCTGTTTTTAAATTTGTGTCAAATCCAAAAAAATTAAATTTCAAAAGTGATGTTTTCGAGGCTTTCAAGCTCTGAAATCAGCTCTTCCATCTCCATTAGCTCTTTCTCGATGCCATCGATTCCAAGATCTTCAACAGCTTCCGATGGCGTTGTGGTCGGCATCTCCAGCGAGTTAGGCGTGGTGGGGGCAGGGGTCTGAATTGGCGTGGTTTGGGTAGGAGAAGTCTTATCTGTAGTCGTCTCGGGGGCTGTGCAGCCAAGTATTAGGGCTGACAGGAACAAAAAAATAAAAAGTACCCTCATACTTGACCACAGCCAAAGCTTATCGTTACGCTTTCGTTAAAGCTTCCACTCGTGAACTTGTCGGATACGCACTCCTTGTAGGAGTAGTTTCCAGTACCGTTCATTGTTAGCGTTCCATTTCCGTGTGCTATTATCTTGAAATCGCCTTCCCCACTGACGTTTGCGTTACCTCTGACCACGATTGCCATCATGGTACCGTTTGCTCTGCTAACTGAGCTCTCCGGGATAACCGTGACGTTTCCTTTCCCCTTTATGAGAGCATTCAGGTTTCCAGTGAGTTCGAAGCTGCCGCTGACGTTTGCCATCACAATCCCGTTGCTTGGCTTTGGCTTGTAATCCCTTGCAAGCTTCTTCGCTTCGATGAATGCTGCATCGATTTTCTTCTTTAGCTCTCTCAGGTCCTTGGATGCGTCCTCCCCATTGGCTATCTTAGTCTTTATCTCGCTCAGCGCGGAGTTCGCATCGTTTATTGCATTTCTAAGCTGGGTTGTATCGATTCCATAGCTTTCGAAGCGATCTGCAAGTTCTTCAAGCTTTTCGATTATGCTCTCAATCTGGGTAATCGCGTTTTCGTAGGCTATTAGCCTCATTTCTTTCGAAGTGTTTATCCAGAGCATCCTGACTTCTCTCATCGCATCTCTGAGTTCCGTGTAGTTATTTGCATTCGATATCTGGGCCTTTATCTGCTCCATATTTGTCTCTAAATTCCTTATTCTTTCCTGAATCCTTAGCTTCGACTCTTCACCAAGGTTTGAGGTGTTCACTTTCTCCTGCATTCTCTTCAGCCATTTCTCACAGTTCTGCACCCAGTTCATCATTCTTTCTTTATGTTCATTGAAGACCTTGTCCCTGAAATCAGGTTTGCCTGCTGGGACTTCCTTGCTTGCTGGAGGCGTCGCTCCCGCCGCAGATATCAGCAACATCAACCCGAACAGCCCAATCAACATCCATTTCGCCTTCATTTCCATCACCGATATTATGTGGTTCTAACTTAAATATAAGAAAACTTTTTGGGTTTGAAAAATTTAACGCGCATTTATCTTTCAAAAGCTTTAGTAAGCTTTAGGAGAGTTTATAACTTTTCAAAATCCAATAATTATGCCTCAATCACCTAGCTCGGAAATTAACTTCAAGATCCTCAAACCCTCAGCAGTGATTATGTAGCCACCTCGAAGCCCTCGGGTTGCATATCCTGCTTTTATCAAGTTTTTAAGATGGAACTGCAAATGGCCACCTTTTATCCCCGCAATCCGCTCGAGCTCCGCATAGCTCCTTTCACCCTTAAACAAGGCTTTGAGTATCTTTATCCTGATTGCGTTTGAGATTGCTGAGATCTTTTCCGCAATTTCTTCTTCTTTAAGCCTTTCAGTGCTTAGTCCCTGAATCAACTCTCTTCTCCTTTCAAAAATTCGTTCTGAATTCTCTATCAGCTTTTCGAGAAGTTTAAACACTTCAAAGGCATTTTTCAGACAATTTTCATCTTTACAACCATCAGAGTGCTTTTCTAACGCTTCTACATGTATTCTGAGCTCTTTAAGCCCCTCTTCTGCACCTTTTTTTGCGATCGTCTGTAAAATTTTCATCGCTGCCTTTTCCAACCTTCTCATGCAGAAATCCCTCATTTCGCATTCTGAAGGACTTTCTTGTCTGAATTTTTTCAGTCCCTCTTCCATTCCTGCAGAAATGTCCGATAAAAGTTCTCTTTCAGTCACGCTCTTGTTCATAGCCTCAAGGATGACATTAAGCTGAGTTAGATTCTGCTGAAGGATGATAACAGCTCCGAGGATTTCATCGAGCTTTTTGCCAATTTCATTGATTTTTTCCTCGAGCAAGCTTTTCATAAATAATGCTCTATATCTGGTATATAAAACTATAGCAAATTCGATATCTTTATATATAAAGCAATCAAATTGCCTTTGGGTGATAAAATGCACCACTCACACCATTTGGAGATTTATGAGAAGCTACGGGAGAAGCTGGACAAGGCTCCAGTAGGGATGCCAAAGACGTTAAGCGGGGTTGAAAGGGAAATTTTGAGCGTTCTTTTCAGTGAGGAGGAGGCAAAAATTGCGGTAAACATGCCCTTCATACCATTCACAGTCGAACAGCTTGCCGAGAAAACTGGAAAAAGTTCCGAATATCTGGAGAAAATTCTGAACGAGATGGCGAGAAAGGGCACGGTATGGAAAGGGGAAAGAGACGGAAAAACGTATTATAGACTGTTTCCAACTGTCGTGGGTCTTTCCGAGATGCAGTTTCTTCCTGGGCCAAAGAATGAGGCTATGCAGCGAAAATTGGCACCACTATATTGGAAATACCACAAAGAAGGATTCCTGCAGGAACTCGGAGATAGAAAGCATGCCGTTATGAGGGCTTTACCAGAAAGGGACACAATTTCTGAGAGAACGGAAATCCTGCCTTATGAGGATGCTGTCAGGCTTGTTAAGGAAAGAGATTATCATGCCGTTGGCTACTGCGCCTGCAGAATAATTTCAAGGCTTAACGGCGAAGGTTGCAGGCATTCCCTCGAGAACTGCCTCCATTTCGGATCTCTGGCAAAATACATGGTGGAACACGGTTACGCTCGCAGGATAAGTGCCGATGAGGCCATAGAAATCCTCAAGAAGGCTAACAAAGAGGGTCTTGTGCATACGACAGAGAGAAGCCAGGGGCCTATAAGCACGATCTGTAACTGTTGCAGCGACTGCTGTGCGTTTTTCAGGGCAGTACATGAAGCCAAGCATCCGAAAACAATTGCCCATTCAAGCTACGTTGCTAGCGTCGATGCTAGCAAATGCATTGCCTGCGGAATTTGCTCACTCCGCTGTCCTATGAAGGCTGTGAGGGTGAAGATAAACAGAGAGGCAGCGAGCGTTATAGCTGAAAGATGTTTGGGTTGTGGAGTCTGCGTGCCTACTTGCCCAGCAGAAGCCATAGAGCTCGTGGAGAGGGAAGAAAAGCCAGATATTCCAGATCACAGAACTTACATTTTGCAGCTTTTAGAAGACAGGGGAAAGGACTTCTCGGCCTTACTCTAATATTTTATTATTTAAAATTTTTATTTAAAGCCTTTTCGTCATTCTCATCCACTTTCCAACCTTTCCCACGGCAACAAAGCCATTTTTCTCGTAAAATTTTCTTGCCACTTCGTTTGTTTCACCTACGTAGAGCTCCGCCAGATCTCTGCCTTTCTCCTTTGCGTAGATCAAAGCCGAGCTAAGAAGCCTTGAAGCTATCCCTCTGCCCCGGTATTCGGGCAGAACGAATATCTCGTGGATCTCTCCAACTCTTTTCAGCTCGAAAATGCTGAACCAGTTTGTGTCGCAGGCAACAAAACCTACGACTCTGCCATCAAGCTCAGCCGCCATGAAACCGCTGCTATCTCTTCCGAAGAGCCATCTGAAGTAACCCTTTGCGAGTCTCCTTCTCCGGTATGCGTAGTTTTCGAGTCCGCGATAGCTTTCAATGTATGCTTCTACGAAGATCTCAGCGTCCTCTCTCCTTACTTCTCTTATCTCCACCGATCAAAGCCATGTCTCCGCTTTTAAAACCTTTTAAGCGAGGCCGAAAGAATCCAAAAGATTTTAATTTCAAATGAAATCGAAACTCCATGAACTTGATTCTCTTAGGAGCTCCGGGAGCAGGAAAAGGGACGCAGGCAAAGTTCATAGTGGAAAAATACGGAATTCCGCAAATTTCAACTGGGGATATGCTCAGAGAGGCCGTGGCTAAGGGAACGGAGCTTGGAAGAAAAGCGAAGGAATTCATGGATGAGGGAAAGCTCGTGCCTGACGACATCGTGATCGGGATCGTGAAGGAGAGGCTGAAGCAGAAGGATTGCGAAAGAGGATTCATATTAGACGGGTTTCCAAGGACAAAGGCCCAGGCTGAGGCTCTGGATAAAATAATGGAAGAAATGGGGAAGAAGATCGATGCCGTGATCAACATAAGCGTGCCTGAGGAAGAGGTTGTCAGAAGGATAGTTAACAGGAGGACATGCAGGAAGTGCGGGGCGATATACCACCTCATCTACGACCCCCCTAAGAAGCCCGGGACATGCGACAGATGCGGAGGGGAACTTTACCAGAGAGATGACGACAGAGAAGAAGTAGTAAGGCAGAGATTTTCAGTTTACAGAAAGAGCACCGAGCCGCTAATAGATTACTACAGAAAAAGGGGAATACTTTACGACGTTGACGGAAGAAAGGATATCGGAGAAGTGAAAGCAGAAATTCTTTCAGTCCTTGAGAAGATCAAAGCCTGATCTCGATCTCCTTCTCCTTTATTTTGCCCTCAAGCCATTCTGCCACAGTTCGCATGACCTTCGGATTTCTCCTCAGGAAATGGTCACCATCTACGACTTTAAGAAAGGCCTTTGGTTCTTCAGCTTCCCTGTAAATCGTTTCTCCGCACTCGTAAGGCACGACTTCATCCTTCGTCCCGTGGACGACGAGTTTTGGAGCTTTGATTTTCCTCACGTAACTCCTCGGATCCACTTTTCCTGCTTTTTCCATTTCGCTTCGGAACTCCTCAAAATCTCCGGTTCGCATGATCCTTCTTGCGTTTTCGAACATTGTCGCAATTCTCTCATTGCTGAAGATCTCTGGAAGCGGGGCAGAAATCGATACTATCCTTTCCAGATTATCGAGCTCTGCTCCAGCTCTTATCGCTATCAATCCGCCCATGCTGTATCCTATTATCGAAACCCTTTCAAATTTTCCAGCAATCCTCTTTAAGTCCTCGACCCAACCCTCAACGCTGAATTTGCCTTTGCTGTATCCGCAACCGGAGAAATCGAAAACAACTGTTGGAGTTATACGAGAGAAAAACTCTGCAAGCTCACCGTATCCCTTATCCACCACCGAGCCCGGCTCGTATGGAAATCCATGGCAGACTATCAACGCCCTGCCTATGTGGATCCTTGCAAAGTTTCTTCCGATAGCCGTGTCGATGAACATCACTTTGCTGAAACGAACTTTTCAAGTTCCTCGAGGTCCTTTTCGATTTTCTTTATCTCCTCTCTTTTCTTCTGAATAATCTCCATTGCGATCTCCCTGAGATCTCTGGTCATCTTGTAACTTTTCAGGGGTCTTCCCTTACCCTTCTTCTTCAGCTCCCTCTCCTTCACCCATCCCCATTCCTTGAGTTCCTTCATTGCAAGACTGACTTCTGGCTGCCTGAGATTCGCTGCCCTCTCTATATCCCTAGAAACTGCTTCTCCTACCTTTGAAAGGAATACAACTACCTTTGCGATGTTCCTGTTAAGCCCCGCTTCGGCGAGCAGATTAACTATTCTCTCATCAGTCTCGGACAGCTCCTCAACCATCGCGTTCACCTCGGATATTTAGTAGATATACTATTGAGTATATAAATTTTTTTGCATTTAGCCATTTATTTAAAACGATCGTTTTTAGGTTTCTGAAGGATATCTGCCCATATTATTAAAAATAGTCATCATAAGATTTTTAAACTTTCGAATCTCAGCTATTCAGAATGAAAAGCCCAAAAATTCAGAAGATTAGAGAGTATCTCTCCATGAAAAAATCGATGTCATCCAAAAAAATAGGTGTTTTGGTCGACGGCCCGAACATGCTCAGAAAGGAGTTCAACACGAATCTTAAAGAGATAAGGGAGCTTTTGGCAGAATATGGGGATATAAAAATTGCAAAGGTTTTTCTGAACCAGTACGCCACCGACAAGCTCGTGGAAGCGATAGAAAACCAGGGCTTTGAACCCGTGGTTACCTCAGGCGACGTTGATGTTAGAATGGCTGTAGAGGCGATGGAGCTCATTTACAACGAATCCATCGACGTGATAGCCCTTGTGACCAGAGATGCTGATTTCAAAGCTGTGCTGATGAAGGCGATGGAAATGGGAAAGGAGACCATAATTGTCGGCGCAGAACCGGGCTTTTCAACTGCTCTGAAGAATTCCGCAGATATAGCCATTGTCCTGAACGAAGAGGAGGAGGAAAAGGACCTGCTTGAAGTATGAAACTTTTTCTATTCGAATTTGCCACGTGTGGTGGGATTGTAGGCGACTCTGTAGCAGTTGAAGGCCTGGCGATGTTTAAAACCCTTTACAGCGGTTTCAAAAGGCATTGTGAGGTTTATGGCTTTGTGAGAGAGGATTTCAGCCATCTGGGGCTTCCCGTTGGGAGAATGGAGGAAATCGAGAATTGGCTTGAGAACTGCGATAGCTTTCTAATCGTTGCACCCGAAGACGACTTCCTCCTCCTTAACCTCACAAGAAAGGCAGAAAAATACGCTGAAAACCTCGGTTCTTCAAGTAAGGCCATCGAGGTCACTTCTGACAAGTGGAGGCTTTACAAGAAAATCAAAAGAAGGGCAATGGTTCCAAAGACTTCGAAAAAGCCTCTGAAGGAGAAGTTCCTCGTAAAACCCAGGGTTTCGTGTGCAGGGGAGGGAATAGAATTTTCTGAGGATGTTAAAGATGGTTTTATCGCTCAGGAATTCATTCCAGGGGTGCCTCTCAGTGTCAGCCTCGTCGTTGGTGACGAAATCGAGGCTGTAAGTGTGAACGAGCAGGTCCTCGAAAATTTCCGATACAGGGGGGCAGTGGTTCCAGCGAGGATCGATTATCGAACTGCTCTGGAGGTCTGCAACGAAGCTATTGCCGCAGCCGAAGCTGTAAATGGCTTGCGCGGATACGTGGGCGTAGACTTGGTTTACGCAGATCAGCCGTACGTCATAGAAATAAACGCCCGTATCACAACGCCCGTGATCGCGTTCGAGAATGCTTACGGAGTTAACGTAGCAGACATGATTCTCGGGGATTTCGAGTTCCCGGGGAAATTCAGAAGGCAGAAGATCGAAAAGGGGAACTTTGAGGAATTTTTTGCAAAAGTTGGCAGTGTTGCTCTCAGGGTCTGCGACCTCTGAAAAGCCTCTGCAGGAATCCCCTTTTCTCCTCCACCTGTTCCTTTTTTACCTCTTTCTTTCCCCCCTCTCTCGGTTCCTCTTTCGTAACACTCGCTGCTTCGCTGTGTTTGCTTTTTCTCAACCTTATTCGGACTATCACAGGAACCTCCAGTTCGGGGCTGACAACAACGGCAGTGCCCGTGGAGAGCCTTTTTATTTCCTCGATGATCTCTGCAGTCACCCCCTCTATCCCCTTCTTTATGGCATTTATGTCGTTCAGATTTGTTACCTTCAGAATTATCTGCGTGTTGCACTGGCTTATTACGTTCTTGTCTATTCTTGCGGGTCTCTGGGTTATGACCATCAAACCGAGGCCAAACTTTCTGCCCTCGCTGGCGACGGTTCTGAGTATATTCGTTGCAACGGTCTTTTCTCTCTCGGGAGCGAAGTTGTGGGCCTCTTCAACTACGATCATCCCTGGCTCAACTTCTCCCTTCTTTCTGAACTCGAAAAGCTTTGAAATAACTCTGGAAACGATCAGGTTCTGATATGCTGGTTCCACACCTCTCAGGTCTATCAGGCTTGCCCTTCCCCTGACGAGCAAGGACTTGAGATCTGTCGGCTTTTGTTTGAAAAGTCCCGAATTTTCGATCTTTGATAAGGCACCTATCAGAGTCCATTTTCCGCTGTGCCTTATGCTTTCGACTTCTTTGATTATATCGGATATTGTGTAATTCCTTAGGTTTCGCAGAGCCTGGTAAAGCAGTGCCTGCGCAGTAGGGCTTCTTAAACCGCTTAACTCTATCAGTTCCTCAGCCGTTAGGTTTATTCCGTCGAGAGAAAGTTCCCTGTCTGCTGAATCGACAAAAGGTGAAGTAGGAGGGGCATAAACGACGATCTTTTCAGCATAACCCCTTGGCTCCACGTCGAACTCGTTATCCTTGAACTTACAGGGCTCTTTCATCGATATGTATTCTCCATGGGGGTCTATTATCAGGAGGGGAACATCTCTTTCGAGAAGCTCTTCAATTATGACTCCAGCCGTGTAGCTTTTCCCGCTACCCGTTTTTGCAAGTATGCAGACATGCTTCTGAACCAAGGTGTTAGGGTTCAGCTTCACCTTCACGCCCGTGTCTCCGAGGAGGCCTATGTAAACCCCCTCCTCGGAAAATCCAAGGGTTTCGGCAATCAGGCTATCTTCTGCGATGTAAACGCTGTCTCCGGGAATAAACGGGCTTGCGGGCATTTTCAGCTTCCCCTCCTCTCTCTTTCCCAGAACTCTCGCCTTGGCGATCAGAACTTCCCTTGATCTGTAGATTTCGGAAAGCTTTGGATTGTCCACGGCAACAATTTCAGTAACCTGTGCAAGAACCCAACCGTCCTCTTCGTTCCATACCTTGATGTAGTCCCCCCTTTTTACTGCCCTCGAGTTCGTGACGACGAATTCGAATTCGAACGAGCTGGCGGATCCGTGTATCTTCCCCACAGCACTTCTCATCAAGATTCATTTTTCAGAAGATTATTTTTATTTTTCGTTTGTCAAATTACTGGCTTCGAAAAAATTTTAAGCTTAAGCTCACATGCATTTCAAGCGCGGATAGTCTAGTGGTAGGACAACGGCTTTCCGAGCCGTTAGCCCGGGTTCGAATCCCGGTCCGCGCAGATTTACCTGTAATATACGCTTATTGCCGAATTTTCAATAAAATCGCGTTTTCCTTCATCCATGAACCGGAAATTCTACGGGATCTCTCGAAAGTATGTGAAAAGAAAATTTTTTAAGTCTACAATGCAATCCCTTTCATGCGTTTTCTGGCAGCAGCACTGTTGATGCTTGCGCTGATAGGCTCAGCGGGTGCGCTGGAGACCCTATACGCGAACAACTTTAGCATCGAGGTCAGGGTCTCGCCGGAGAAGGATTACTTCTTTGCTGGTGATGATGTTCAGATAACTTATACCATTTATCCAAAAACAACTGCCGATAAGGTGAAGCTCGGTGGCGAGCAAGGAAATCCGAGGAGCTACGACTTCAAAACTTCACTTCTTGAAGCGAAAGGAATCTGGAAAATCCAGTATTCCGGTGCTCCATACAAATCCGAGGATTTTAAGGGGTCTTCCGTATCCTTTGAGGTTTTGTATTTCTCGATTCCAGAGCAGGGAAAGGAGGGCGTTGACTATATTTCAGTGAATCTAACAGGAAAAGTTCCTGAGACGAATCTGAGAATAAAAGAAATCGATGCCCTCTTTGCAACAGCGGAAGAGGCGGCGAAGGACGCGCTGAAGCCTGTAACGATCAGGGTTGTAAATAAAACAGCATTTTTAGCAGATCTGAACTCGCTAAAGAACAAAATGTCTGAAGTGAGAAACAAGCTGGAAAGTGAAGGTGTGAAGTATGATGAGAAGGAGTTCCAGAACGTGGGAGATCTTCTCAGCTCTGCTGAAAAAGACTTAGGCGCGGGAAACTATTTAGCAGCGGATGAAAAGCTCAGGAAACTGGAGGAAAAGATCTTAAACTTGACAAATCTTGCAGATAAACTGAGAGCGGAGGAGGTTTACGGAAAGCTCAGCGAGGTTATGAACAACCTCAGCATAAAGCTCGAGGAATTACAGATACTGATCCAGGGTCTTAGAGGCACAGAGAATTTCACGAATTTTAGCTCGAGTTACGCAACTCTAAAGTCAAGTGCCGACGGCCTTAAGATTAAGCTTCAGGCCATACGCGATTACCTTGAGCAGGAGAAGTTCACGAAGGCATATG
>Ga0065718_1025000_pt1 | contig 16974 bp, 20 predicted proteins | sample GBSCel77sediment_2_FD_59105 | JGI IMG/M metagenome (GOLD analysis project Ga0065718, IMG submission 59105) | Hot spring sediment microbial communities from Great Boiling Spring, Nevada - cellulolytic enrichment CS 77C v3 (version 3) | ecosystem: Environmental > Aquatic > Thermal springs > Hot...
TTAAAGGTGAAAAGAAAAAAGAAGAAGAGGAAAAGAAAGAAAACTTTTATAGAATGGAAAGATATTATGGTAGTTTTATGAGATCAATTCAATTACCTTGTGATGTAGAAGAAGAAAAAATATCAGCTACTTATAAAAATGGTGTATTAAAAATTGTATTACCAAAGAAACCAGAAGAAAAGAAAAAAGTAATTAAAATTAATGTTGAAAAATAGTTTAATAATTAAGGAGGGAGGTTATCTCCCTCCTTAATTTAATTAATTCTTAAAATGATCAAATCCTTTGGGTTTAATTTTTAATTTTTTTGTTCCTTTTATTAAATAGAAATTTCTTTCTTTAATGATTCTTCCTATTTTAAAAAAATTTCTATTAAATTTTTTAGCTAAATTTTCTAATTTTTTAAGATTTTTTTCTTCTACAGTAAATAAAAGTGCATAATCTTCTCCACCAGATAAAGCCTCTTCTAAAGTGGCAAAATTACCTATTGGAATTTTATCTTCCCAAAGTTCGGCTCCTACTTTACTTTCTTCACATATTCTCCAGAGATCAATTAAAAGTCCGTCTGAAATATCTATCATTGAGGTAGCAAGTTTTTGTTTGGAAAGCTCCTTACCTAAAAGTATTTCTGGTTCAGGTCTCAGGTGGGCTTGTCTTACAGATTCAGGGATATCTTTTAGAGATTTTTTTTGAATAAGTCTTAAAAATGCAGAGCTTTCTCCTAGTGGTCTTGAAACAAAGATATAATCTTCTGGTTGAGCACCTTTTCTAAAAATAGGGTTTTTAGTTTCCCCTATAAGTGCTAAATTAACAAAGAAAAAAGGGCTTTTAACTGTATCACCACCTACTAAATGAGTTTCAAATTTTTTTAAAGTAGAAGTTAGAGCTTCCATAAAAGGATTAATCCAAGATTTATCTATAGGTTTAGGAGAACCTAAGGTTAAGAGAGCCCATTTAGGTTCTCCTCCCATAGCAGCTATATCGCTTAAATTTGAAGTAGCAAGCTTTACTCCTAAATCAAAAAAAGAAGTATAAGAAAAGTGAAAATGAATTTTTTCTACTAAGGCATCTGTAGTAAAAAGAAGATATTTATTCTTACTTAGTTTTATAACTGCACAATCTTCATTTTTTGATTTTATTACATAAGAATTCTCTATAATATATTTTTTAAGATATTTAAGCCATTCTTTTTCTGTCATTTATTCTGCTGCGATTAATTCAGATTCACTAAAGAAAAAATTAATTTCTTTTTTAGCTGATTCAGGGCTATCTGAACCATGTACAGTATTTTTTTCTTTATCTAAACCAAACAGTTTTCTTATAGTTCCTTCTTCAGCATCCTTTGGATCTGTCGCTCCCATTATTTCACGCACTTTTTTTATAGCATTTTCTCCTTCAAATACTATAGCAACTACCGATCCAGAACTTATATAATCTGTTAGGCTCTCATAAAAGGGTCGGTCTTTATGGACTATATAAAATGCTTTCGCTTGTTCCTTTGTTAATCTCAGCTTTTTAATAGCAACTACTTTAAGCCCCTTTTCTTCAAAAATGTTAATAATTTTGCCAATAAGATTTCTCTCTACCCCATCAGGTTTAATCATTACTAAAGTCCTTTCCATAAATCCCTCCGTAGTAGTTTTTAGCTTTTAAATAATAAATATATTCCTATTACTACAAAAGTAGTTCCCAAAATTTTATAAAAATTGAGTTCTTCTTTTAAAAATAAAACAGCCAGTAAAGTTGCAACTAAAGGATAAGTTGAGGTTAAGGGAACAATTTGTGAAGCATTTTTAGCTTTTAGTAAAGAAAAATAAGTAAGCATTCCTAAAAATCCTGCTAAAATTCCACTAAGAGAAAGAATCCCTACATTGTTAAAATTTAAAGAAGATAAAGAAATAGAAGGGCTTAAAAATAAAGTTAGAGAAATTGCAAGTAAAGCTGCAGAAGTTCTTATAAAAAGAGCAAGTAAAGGTTCAACACTTCTGAGACCTATTTTTTCTATTACAGGTGAAACACCCCAAAAAAGAATAGTCAAAAGCCACAATATTAAAACCTTTTTTTCCATTTTTAACTCCCAAATACTATAAAATTCCTATTTTAAATTTCAGCATAAAATTTTTAAAAGATATTTGTAAAATAAAGAATGAAATCAGAAAAAAAACTTATAATAGGATAAATTATTTTAGAAAGTATTCCAGTTATAGCTAAAAAAATGATAATGAAAAAACCAAAAATTTCTAATCTTAAGTAGCTTATTCTTAGAGGAAGAGGTAAAAATTTTACTATTATTTTACTTCCATCTAAAGGGGGAATAGGAAGTAAGTTAAAAATTCCGAGACCAATATTTATTTTTACTCCCAGATAGCACATTAGGGATAAGGGTTCAGAGATAGCAAAATTTTGAAGATTTAAATTCAAATTACTAAACAAATTATAAAACAAACCAAATAAAATAGCTAAAAATATATTAGAAAGAGGTCCAGCTACTGATACTAAAGCCATATCTCTCCAAGGATTTTTAAAATAATTAGGATTTATAGGGACTGGTTTTGCCCATCCTATAGCTTGAGTAATAAATAAAGTGAGGGTTCCCAAAAAATCTAAATGTTTAATAGGATTTAAGGTTAATCTATTAGCTAATTTAGGAGTGGGATCTCCCAAAAGATAAGCAATAAATCCATGAGAAAATTCATGCACTGTCAAAGCTAATAATAAAGGAGGAGTGAGAAAAAGAAATATTTTTGGATCAATCATTAGAATCTCAATTTAGAAATTTCTTTAACATTTTTTAGTATAGAAAGAGCCATTTTTACTTGGAAATCTTCCTCAGGGCTTGAGAAATATTTAAAAACTTTATCTTCTTTTGCTTTTTCTGAGTTTTTATCTCCTGAAGTTTCTATTTCAGGAATTTCTATATCAGGGTTAATTCCAACTTTATCAATGCAGACTCCTTTTGGTGTATAATAATAGGCAGTGGTTAATTTTACTGCATAACCTTCCTCTAAAGGAATTACAGTTTGTACACAACCTTTTCCAAAACTTTTTTGTCCTAAAACAAGTGCTCTATTGTTATCTTTTAAAGCACCAGTAACTATTTCAGCAGCAGAGGCTGTTCCATGATTAATAAGAATAACTATAGGATAGGCATGTTTTCTTTGAGAAGAATTTGGTACTGCTTTAAATTCCATTTGTGCTTCTTTACTTTTTCCTTTTACAGAGACAATGAGACCATCTTCTAAAAATTCATCAGCTACTTCTATTGCTGAAGAAAGAAGTCCTCCGGGATTAAATCTTAAATCTAATATAATTCCCTTTATTTGTTGCTCATTTTCTAATTTTTCTAAAGCCTCAATTAATTCTTGGGGAGTTTTTTCTTGAAAACTTGTAATTCTAACATATGCAAATCCTGGTTCAAGTAATTTAGTTTTAACACTTTTTATAGGTATCACATCTCTTACTAAAGTTATTTCTTTTATATCTTTATCATTTCTAAGAATAGTAATAGTAACTTTTGTTCCTTTAGGACCTCTTAAAAGCTTTACTGCTTCTAAAAGGCTCATTCCTTTAGTAGGTTTATCGTCAATTTTTAAGATTTTATCTCCCGGTTTAATACCTGCTTTCCAAGCAGGAGTATCTTCTATAGGAGCAACTACAGTTATAATTTCATCTTTAATAGTAATTTCTATCCCAATTCCTGTAAAACTTCCCTTCGTTTCAATTTCAAGTTCTTTATATTCTTCAGGTTTCATTAAGGAGGAATAAGGATCAAGAGAATTTAACATTCCATTAATAGCACCATAAATTAAATCCTTAGGATTTACTTCAGTTACATAATTGTCTTCTATTAATCTTAAAACCTGAGAAAAAAGTTTGAGATACTTATAGATTTCATCGTTTTTTTCTTTGGTTTCTTTAGAAAATCCCCAACTAAAAATTAGAAGAAAGATAAGACAAAAGCTTAAAAGTAAATTAAATTTTAAATTCTTTTTATACATAAAGGTGCTCCCTAAATTTAAGAGTTTTTAATTTTTACAAGAAATTAAACACCTAAATAAAATTTTTTCAAGATATTTGAGACATTAAAACTTTATAGAATTATTTTTATAGCTTGAAATTTGGATAAAAAGTGATTTAATTATGTCTCTAAAAAAGCACGTCTAAGGATTGGGGTGTCCCATACGGGATGCTGGTTAAAATCCACCTTAGACGGAAGTAAAAAACCCCAAAGGAGGTAGGAGTATGTCACACATTACTATGAAACAACTTCTTGAAGCTGGTGTCCATTTTGGACATCAGACTCGCAGATGGAATCCCAAAATGAAACCTTTTATTTTTGGAGAAAGGAATGGGATTCATATTATTGACTTACAGCAAACACTTCACTATTTTGAAATTGCTTATGAATTTGTGGTGAATTTAGTTGCTCAGGGAGGGAAAATTTTATTCGTAGGAACAAAAAAACAAGCACAAGAAACTGTTAAAGAAGAGGCTGAAAGATGTGGAATGTATTATGTGGTCAATAGGTGGCTTGGTGGAACACTTACCAATTTTAGAACTATAAGACAAAGTGTAGAAAAGTTAAAAAAACTTGAAACCTGGTTTGAGGATGGAACTATTGAAAGATTTACTAAAAAGGAAAGATTAAGACTTGAAAGATTAAAAAACAAATTGGAAAAAAATCTAGCAGGAATAAAAAATATGGAAACTCTTCCTCAAGCTTTATATATAGTTGATCCTGTACATGAAGAAATTGCTGTCAAAGAAGCCAGAAAATTAGGTATTCCTATTATTGCTATTGTTGATACTAACTGTGATCCCGATCTTATAGATTATATTATTCCTGGAAATGATGATGCTATAAGAGCTATCAAACTTATCACTAGTAAAATTGCTGATGCTTGCTTAGAAGGATTGGAAATTTATAAAGAAAGAATAGCAGCTCAAACAGATAAAGAAATTTCTCTTGAAGAAAAGCTTCCAGAGGAAGAAGAAAAAGTAGACCAAATATTAAAGGAAATTCTTATTGAAGAAGAGAAAGAATTAAGATTTGAAGAGGAAGCAGAAAAATTAATGGAAAAAGAATAAAAAAATTTTGTCTAAGAGGAGGTTAAAATGGCTGAAATTAGTTTAGAATTGATAAAACAATTGAGAGAAAGAACAGCAGCTGGATTTATGGATTGTAAGAAGGCATTAGAGGAAGCACAAGGAGATATAGAAAAAGCTATAGATATTCTTAGAAAAAAGGGGCTTGCTATTGCTACAAAAAGAGCAGCTAAGGAGACTTTAGAAGGTGTTGTAGCTGCCTATATTCATAGTAACAGAAAAATTGGAGTATTAGTAGAAGTAAATTGTGAAACAGATTTTGTAGCCAGAACTTCAGAATTTCAAGAATTTGCCCATAATTTAGCTATGCAGATTGCAGCTACCAATCCTGTTGCTGTTAGTAGAGAACAGGTTCCACCAGAGATATTAGAAAGGGAGAAAAAAATATATGAAGAACAATTAAGAGAGGCAGGGAAACCAGAAAATATTATTCCTAAAATAGTTGAAGGGAAACTTGAAAAGTTTTATAAAGAAAATGTATTGTTGGAACAGCCATTTATTAAAAATCCAGACCTTACTATTCAAGATCTTTTAAATGAACTTATGGCTAAAACTGGTGAAAAGATTGTAATTAAAAGATTTTGTAGATTTCAAGTAGGTGAATAAAGGTGCAAAAACCTAAATATAAAAGGATCCTCTTAAAAATTTCTGGAGAAGCTCTTTTAGGAGATAAATCCTTTGGTATAGATCATCAAATTGTAAAGAAAATAGTTGAAGAAATAAAAGAGGTATATCATCTTGGAATAGAATTAGGAATTGTAGTAGGAGGAGGGAATATATTTAGAGGTGTTATAGGTCAAGAAAAAGGTATGGATAGAGTAAGAGCAGATTGTATAGGAATGCTTGCAACACTAATTAATGCATTGGTTATTCAAGATACTTTAATTTCTCAGAATATTCCTTGTAGAATTATGTCTGCTTTTGAAGTAGTAAAAGCAGGAGAAACTTATATAAGAGAAAAGGCACTCAAACATTTAGAAAAGAGAAGAATTCTTCTTTTGGCTTGTGGTACAGGAAATCCCTTTTTCACAACAGATACTGCAGCAGTTTTAAGAGCTCTTGAACTTAACGCAGAAATCTTATTTAAGGCTACTAAAGTAGATGGGGTTTATGATAAAGATCCAGTTAAGGATCCTACAGCTAAAAAATATGATGTTCTTACTTTTGATTCCGCTCTTCAAAAAAAGCTAAAAATAATGGATGCAACTGCCTTCTCTTTAGCAAGAGATTATAAACTTCCTATTTTAGTTTTTAATATCTTAGAATCAGGAAACATCAAAAAAGCAGTTTTAGGAGAGAAAGTAGGAACTTTAATAACACCTTAGAAAGGGAGGTGATGAATTTGTGAATTCAGCTTTAGAAGAAGTAAAAAAGAAGATGGAAAAAAGTTTAAAAAATTTTAAAGAAGAGCTTTCTCATATAAGAACAGGTAGAGCCTCAATTGCACTTTTAGAAGCTATTAAAGTGGATTGTTACGGTACAAAAATGCCTATTCCTCAGATAGCCACTGTAAATGTAGTGGAAGGTAAAATGCTTGTTATACAACCTTGGGATATAAATTTAGTCAAAGAGATTGAAAAGGCTATTCAAAAATCTGATTTAGGGATTAATCCTACAAGTGATGGAAAAACTATAAAACTTATTATGCCACCTTTGACTGAAGAGAGAAGAAAAGAACTTATAAAGGTAGCGAGTAAACTTGCAGAAGAAGCAAGAATAGCTATTCGTAATATTAGAAGAGACGTTTTAGAAAAATTTAAAACAGCCAAGAAAAAAGGAGAAATATCTGAGGATGATTATCTTCAATTAGAAAAAAAGGTCCAGAAATTGACAGATGAATATATTGAAAAGATTAATACAGCTTTAAAAGAAAAAGAGAAAGAGATTTTAGCTCCTTAAAATGAAAGATTCCTTAAATGATTCTTCAATAATTTTAGATCCTTCAAAACTTCCTAAACATGTAGCTATTATTATGGATGGTAATGGAAGATGGGCAAAAAGCAAAGGTTTACCAAGAGTTTATGGTCACAAAAAAGGTGCAGAAGTAGCGAAAACAATTGTTTATAAGACTAAAGAGTTAGGTATTCCCTATCTTACTCTTTTTGCCTTTTCAAAAGAAAACTGGCTTCGTCCTAAAGAGGAAGTTGAAACCCTTCTTGAATTGTTAAAAATCTATTTAGATGCAGAATTTGAAAGAATGAAAAATGAAGGAATAAAGTTTAAAGTAATAGGAGATAAAGAAGATTTTCCAGAAGACTTAAAGCATAAATTAGAGTTTATTGAAAAAGCTACAGAAAATAATGACAAAATGGTTTTATGTATGGCTTTAAGCTATGGAGGAAAGGCTGAAATAATTAAGGCTACAAAAAAATTAGCTGAAGAAGTTAAAAAAGAAAAAATTCTTCCAGAAAATATAGATGAAAATCTTTTTAGAAAGTTTTTAGATACCAAAGATATTCCTGATCCAGATCTTCTTATAAGAACAAGTGGTGAGATGAGAATTTCTAACTTTTTACTTTTTCAATTAGCTTATACAGAATTTTATTTCACACCTGTTTATTGGCCAGATTTTGATGAAAAGGAATATTTAAAGGCTCTTTATTCTTATCAGCAAAGAGAAAGGAGATTTGGTAAAGTTTATGAACCTTAAAAGAGTAATTACTGCTATTACCCTTTTTCCTCTTCTTGTTTTAATTTTATTAAAGGCAAATTTATTTATCATTTTTCTTATTATTCTCCTTTCTACCTCTTTGTGTTTTTATGAATGGAAAAATCTTTATGAAATTCCCTTTTCTTTATGGTTCATAGGTGAAATACTTCTTATAATTAGTTTTTTAGCTATTTTTTTATATAATTCTTCAGTTTTTTATATTTTCTACTTTTTCCTTTTTTTTTCTTTCCTTCCACACTTATTTAAATATGAAAAAGAAGAATTTAAAAAAACCTTTTATCCTTTTCTTATAGGTCTCATATATATTTTTGTAGGATTTTATCCTTTTTGGGAGATTTTAAAAAATTTTGAAAGAAAATATTTAGTTTATTTTTTTTCTGTTATTTTTGCTAATGATACAGGGGCTTATTTAATAGGAAAAATTTTAGGGAGAACCCCATTTTTTTCAAAAATTTCACCTAAAAAAACATGGGAAGGATTTTTTGGGGGAATTATTTTTGCATTAGTAGTAGCTTTCTTTTTAAACTATTATTGGGGACTTTTTGAAAGTCCTATTAATCTTTTTATTGCTTCAATTCTTTCTTTTGTAGGAAGTATAGGAGATCTCCTTGAATCGGCTTTTAAAAGAGTTGTAGATAAAAAAGATTCAGGAAAAATTATTATAGGTCATGGGGGATTACTTGATAGATTAGATAGTGTTTTACTTTCTTCTCCACTTTTTTTAATAATTCTAAAAATTAAATATTTAATAATATGATTCTTTCCCTTGAGGAAGCCTATTCTCTTTTAGAAAAAGAAAAGGTTCCGGAACATATTATAAAACATTCAGAAAAAGTAGCTCTCATTTCTTTATTTATCGGTTGTTTTTTAAAGGAAAGGGGAGAAAAAATTGATACTCAACTTTTAGTAGTAGGTGCTCTTCTTCATGATATAAAAAAATATGAGTCTCTCTTAACAGGAGAAAATCATGCTCTTCTTGGATATGAGTTTATGAAAAAATTAGGTTATAAAAGAATAGGTGAGATTATAAAAGCTCACATTTATTTAGAGATAAATTCTTTCAATCTTCCTATAACCGAAGAAGAAATAGTTCATTATGCAGATAAAAGGGTAATGCATGATAAAATAGTTACTTTAAAAGATAGATTTGAAGATTTAAAAAAGAGATACGGTAAAAATGAACAAACTATTTCAAGATTAGAAGCATTAGAAAAATTAAATTATTTAATTGAGAAACGCATTTTTAGCAGAATCCCTTTTACACCTGATAAAATAATAGAATTAGAAAAAATAAAGGAGGTAAGGGATGTCCTCTATAGGTGTATTAAAGATTGCTCTTCTTGCTGGTGGAACCTCATCTGAAAGGGAAGTATCTTTAAAGGGAGCAGAAGTAGTAAAAAAAGCTTTAGAAAAGTTAGGACATAAATATGAATTTTTTGATCCAGCACTAGATCTTCCTAAACTTGCTCAAAGAGCAAAAGAATTTGATTGTGCTTTTTTGGTAGTTCACGGACCAGGAGGAGAAGATGGTACTTTGCAAGGTTTTTTAGATTCTATAGGACTTCCTTATCAAGGAGCAGGGGTTTTAGGAAGTGCTCTTGCTATGCATAAAGGAATATCTAAAAGTCTATATAAACTTGCTGGACTTAATGTTCCTGAAGGAAAAACTTTTTCAAAAGATTCTTCCTTTGAAATAATAAAAACTTATGGAGAAAAAATTGGTTTCCCCTTGGTTGTTAAACCTGCTACACAGGGTTCAAGTATTGGGTTAAGTGTTGTTAAAAATAAGAAAGATCTTAAAAATGCTGTCGAAGCAGCTTTTAATGTGGATAGGGAAATAATTTTAGAAAAATATCTTAAAGGGAAAGAAATAACAGTAGGTATTTTAGATGATAAACCTTTACCAGTAGTAGAAATAGTCCCAAAGGTTTCGGAGATTTTTGATTACGAAACTAAATATACTCCAGGTCTTTCAGAAGAAATTTGCCCTGCAAGACTTTCAGAAAGACTAACTAAAAAAGCTCAAGAATATGGACTTATAGCTCACAAAACATTAAAGCTAAGGCATTACAGTAGAACTGATATGATTGTGGTAGAAGACGAAATTTATGTACTTGAAACTAATACCATTCCTGGTATGACAGAAACAAGTCTTTTACCTCTTGCAGCAAAGGTTGCAGGTTATAGTTTTCCTGCGCTAATTCAGAAATTATTAGAATTAACTTTAAGAGATAAAAATACCTAAGAATAAAATCCCTGTTTTATTTTTTGAGCTTCAATTCCTATAAAAAATGTCCAATCTTTTAAAAGATTTTTTAATGAAGAATCAGGTAAGGTTTCTAAAATTTTATTTATTTCCAAAGCCTGTGCTAAAATAAAATCTCCAATAGTCTCAGAAGAGGCCTCATTTAATTCTAAATTAGTTATATTTTCTAAAATTTCAAAACTTTTTTCTAATTTTTGATATATCAAATTAATTCTTTCTTTTTGAGTTTTTCCTAAAAGTTCTTTTTTTTCTATTTCAGAAAGAGCAACTTTTAAATATTCTTCAAAAAGATTTTTTCCACTCTTTGAAGTTATAGATTCAGTAGTAAAATTAATTGGAAAAATAAATTTTGAATATATTTTCATAAGGGGTCCCCTATGAATAAATATTTTAATAGTATTATCGGAAAATTTCAAGAAAATTTAAAAATTTTTAGATTACTCTTTTTTCTAATCTTAGTTCTTAATATTTCAGGTTGTGGTTGGCTTATAATAGGAGGAGGAACTGCATACGAAGGTTATAAAGTAGGATCAGATCCAAGAAGTATAGGAACTCAAATAGATGATGCAACAATTACTGCTAAAGTAAAATTAAAACTTATTGAAGATCCAATAACCAAGGCTCGTAAAATCGACGTAGATACAGTAAATGGTGTAGTTACTTTAACTGGAGTTGTAGAAAGTGAGAAAGAAATAAAAAGAGCTATAGAAATTGCAAGAAACGTTGAAGGAGTTAAAAAGGTAGTTAATAATTTAAGAATAGAAAAAAGAGGAATAACTTCTTATCTTTCTGATAAAGAAATTACTACAAAGGTTAAACTTAAATTAATAGAGGATCCAGATTTAAAAGCACTTTCCATCGACGTAGATACAGTAAATGGTGTAGTTACTTTAACTGGAGTTGTAGAAAGTGAGTATCAAAAAAAGAAGGCTATAGAACACGCAAAAAGTGTTTCTGGAGTAGTAAAAGTAATTGATAATCTTCAGATTAAAAAATAAAAGGCTAAGACTGATAATTTTTTCCTTGATATAGATTTCTTTCACTCATAAATTTTCTTAATAAATTAATAACTTCCATTTTCTTTGAAACCCAAGTAGGTGCTAAAATATCTTCTTCTTTTGCTTCTGAACATACTCTATGAATAACTGTTGAAGGTGGAAGATAAGTTAGAGCTAAAGCAACAAGTTCTACATATTCCTCCATTTCAAGAGGCTTATATTCTCCTTTTAAATACATTTCTTCCATTTTAGAACCTTTTGGAATATAGAGGGCGTGAAATTTTATTCCATCTATTTTAAGTTTGGCTAATGTTTTCACAGTTTCCATCATCATTTCTTTTGTTTCCTTAGGTAATCCAAAAATAATATGCACTACTACTGGAATATCATTTTCTTTGAGAAGATGATAAGCTTTTAAAAAATCTTCAAAAGTATGCCCTCTGTTAATTAATTTTAAGGTTTCATTATATATGCTTTGGAGTCCTAATTCTATCCATAAATAATAACCTTTTTTTTGGTAGGTTTTAAGAAGGCTTACTACATTTTCGTCTATACAATCAGGACGAGTCCCTATTGCTAATCCTACTATAGAAGGGTCCATAAAGACTATGTCATAAAGTTTTTTAAGTTTTTCTAAAGGAGCATAAGTGTTAGAGAAGGACTGAAAATAGGCTATAAATTTTTTAAAATTTTTCTTTTTAAAAAGTTCAAGAAAATACCTCAATTGTTCATCTAAGGATTTTCCCTCTTTATAAAGTCCTGTTCCAGAACCCTTAGGATCACAATATATGCATCCTCCTAAACCTTTAGTTCCGTCTCTATTAGGACAGGTTAACCCTGCATCTAAGGGAATTTTTTTTACTTTTTCTCCAAACTTTTCTTTTAAAAACTCATTTAAGGTATAATAAAGCTTCTGGGTATTCATATTTTTAAAATAAGATAATTTAAGGAAAAATTCAACTCAGTATCTACTTGTTGTGGTTATTATTTTAGAAAAATTTGCGAAAAATATGTTTTTCTATTGATTTTTAAAATTAAAGATTTTAAATTGTTTTTATGGTAATTAAAATTTATAAAATTTGGGAGGATAATTGTGGATAAAAAAGCTTTAGAAGAAGAAATCAGAAAGGTAGCTTATGAGCTTTATGTGAAAAGTGGATATATACCAGGGAGAGATTTGGAAAACTGGTTAGAGGCTGAAAGAATAGTTTTGGCTAAATACGGATTAAACCCAAAGGAGATGACTCAAGAATCAAGTTTTTCTTCAAGCTTTGAAGGAAAGCCCAAGTCAAAACAAGATGTAGAAAAAAGGTAAAAGAAGGAGCTACCAAAGGAAAAGGTAAATGTAAGAAAAAAGGATAGTTCCCAAATTTTATATCTTTAATAGCTTAGAAACAATAAGCTTTCTTATTTCTTCTATAACAAATAGTGCCAGTGCAAAGGGTATTAAAATAAACCATACAGTTAATGGAATTGGATATGTTGAAAATATTTTGTTTCCAACTGGATGATAAACAACAAAAATCTGTAAAGCAAATTCAAAGAGTATTCCAACAAGCAGGAACTTATTTGAAAATATCCCTATACTGAAGACTGATTCTGTAAAAGAGCGTGAGGCAAAGCCATTTGCCACCTGTGCAAGTAATATTCCTGTCAGTCATGCAGTTGTTGCCTGCATATAAAGAATGCTTTTTGCTGAAAGAGCAGAACCCCACTTCCATCCTCCTGTGTGTAAACCATAAAAGAATCCAAAAAGTCCTGCAGCTGCTTCAATTGGTCCTAAAAGTAAAAATATCCGTAAAAGAAGCTTTAAATTTAAAAGCCTTTCTTTATGACTTCTTGGTGGCTTTTTCATTACTTCTTTTGTTAGTTTTTCTGCTCCAAGTGCAAGTGCTGGAAGTATATTTGTTCCGAGGTTAATTGAAAGAATCTGCATAATTGTCAAAGGAAGAGGTATTCTAAAAAATTGCATAGACAATATAAGGAACAAGTTCAGCCACATTAGAAGTAAAAAAAGTATTATATAAACTTTCTAATATTTTCATAGATTGTTCTTCCTTTTTCAATTATATTAACCATGGTTGCAAAACGATCATCAAGGAGTATCACTTCTGTAGAGTCTTTTGCCACATTTTTTTCCTTTCCATACAATTCCTATATCTGCTTTTTAAGGACAGGGGCATTATTTCCTCCTTTTCCTGTAACCGCAACTCTTAGGAAATATCTTTTCCCATATTGATGTTTTTTTAAAAATTATTCACTTTTATAATGCATTTAGTTTTGAGATGGTTTTTTTTCTGCTTCCGGAAAGATTCTTTTTAATATAGTAGAAATCTTTTCAAACTTTATTTCTTTTTTATGAATAAAAAGGGAAGCAAAGTGAAGTATTATTGAGCTTTGTAATTTTAAAGCATAAAGATCAAGTATTTTAGCAGTGACAGTTTAATTAAATTCTTCGAAAATATTTTTGTAAACATTTATAAATAATATAAGTTTGACCAAAAAATTTTGTCAAATCAAATATTTTGTAAAAGTAAGGCTTTTAATTGAAGATGGTAAAAAAACAAAAGAAGATTATATTTAAAATGAAAAATTAATAAAAGTGGTGATCGAGGATGAAGTTTTTAGAGAGTTTTGATGTAATTGTAATTGGAGCAGGGCATGCCGGAATTGAGGCATCCTTAGCAGCAAGTAGAATGGGTTGTAAAACCCTTCTTCTTACTATAAATCTTGAACGTATAGGAGCGATGAGTTGTAATCCTTCTATTGGTGGAATAGGTAAAGGGCATCTTGTGAAAGAAATAGACGCTCTTGGTGGAGAAATGGCATTAGCTATAGATGAAACGGGAATTCAGTTTAGAAAACTTAATACTAAAAAAGGTCCTGCAGTAAGAGCAACCCGTGCTCAGGCAGATAGATTTAAATATCAAGAAAGAATGAAAAAGGTTTTAGAAAGAACCCCCAATCTCTATATTAAACAGGCTTTAGTAACAAGACTTTTAATAAAAGATAAAAGGGTAATAGGTATTGAAACAAAAGCAGGAGAACAATTTGGAGCCAAAGCTGTAATTATTGCTCCAGGAACGTTTTTACATGGGCTTATCCATATAGGTTTAGAGAGTTTTCCTGCAGGAAGATTGGGAGATCCGCCCTCTAATAGACTTCCTGAACATTTAAAAGAACTTGGCTTTGAAATGGGAAGATTTAAAACCGGAACCTGCCCAAGACTTGACGGAAGAACTATAGATTATAGTAGACTTGAAATACAATGGGGCGATTTTCCACCTCCGCTATTTTCTTTTAAAAACAAGGGCAAAAGACCCCCTTTACCACAAGTTCCTTGTTTTATAACCTACACAACTGAGAAAACTCACGAAATCATTAGAAATGCCTTAGATAGATCTCCTCTTTTTACAGGGAAAATCAAAGGAAGAGGGGTTAGGTATTGTCCCTCTATTGAAGATAAAGTTTTTAGATTCCCTGATAAAGAAAGACATCAAGTTTTTCTTGAACCAGAAGGACTTGATACAGTAGAGGTTTATCCTAATGGAATAAGTACAAGTCTTCCTATTGATGTACAGTGGGAAATGGTAAGAAGTATCCCAGGTTTAGAAAAGGCTGAAATTTTAAGACCAGGTTATGGGATAGAGCATGATTATGTAATTCCAACCCAATTAAAACATACTTTAGAGACAAAATTAATTTCAGGTTTATTCTTAGCAGGACAGATAAACGGAACTACAGGATACGAAGAAGCAGCAGCCCAAGGACTTATAGCAGGAATTAACGCAGCTCTTTATGTAAAAGAGGAAGAACCTCTTATCATTGATAGATCTCAAGCTTATATAGGGGTTCTTATAGATGATTTAGTAACTAAAGGAACAGATGAGCCTTATAGAATGTTTACTTCCCGCGCAGAATATAGGCTCCTTTTGAGAGAAGATAATGCAGATTTGAGACTAACTGAAATTGGAAGAAAAATAGGTTTGGTTGATGACGAAAGATGGGAGCTATATTTAGATAAAAAAGAAAAAATAAAAAGAGCAATGGAATTTTTAAAAGAAACAAAAATTTCTCCGGATCGTGTTAATGGCTATCTCAAAAGTATAGGTTCTACTCCTCTAAAATCAAGTATAAGACTTTATGAACTTTTAAGAAGACCTGAAGTAGAAATAAATGTTCTTTCAGAATTAATACCAGATTTAAAAAAATTTTCAGAAGATGTTTTATCAGAAATAGAAACAGAAATAAAATATAGTGGATATATTGAAAAGCAACTTAGAGAAATTGAGAAGTTTAAAAAACTTGAAAATATGAAACTTCCTGAAGATCTCAATTATTTTGAAATCCCAGGGCTTTCTAATGAAATGAAAGAAAAATTTAGCAAAATAAGACCAACCTCAATAGGTCAAGCTTTGAGAATTCCTGGTGTTACACCTGCAGCAATCTCAGCTATCCAAATTTATTTAAAGAAACGCTCATCATCTAATGTTATTTCTCAGAGTATGTAAATAGTTTAAAAATTCTTTAAAGGAGGTTTTAAAAGTGGGACTAAAAGAAACCCAGGCTTATCAATTTTTAAAATTCACTAATTTATCTTTAAAAAATCTTGGAATTAGGGAAGCAGTAGTTCCTCCAGTTTCACCATTTAAAGAATATCCTAATGCAAAAAAGATAAAACTTTCTATAGATGAGTTTCCACCAACTCCCAATTTTTTTGAAATTTTATCAAAAAGGAGGAGTAAAAGAGGTTATAAAAGAGCTCCTTTATCTTTAAAGGAGATTTCTTTATTATGTTATTCTGCACAAGGAGTTACAGGTATTGCTGGACCTTATCTTTTAAGAACTGCTCCTTCTGCAGGAGCTTTATATCCCATAGAAACCTATTTGGCAGTTAATTTTTCTTCTGAAATTGAGCCAGGAATATACCATTTAGAGGTAAGGGATTTTTCTTTGGCCCTTTTAAAAAAAGGATATATGGGAAAGATATTAAGTGAATTAGCTCTTGGACAAGCATTTTTAGGGGGAGCAAGTTTAGTTTTTATTTGGTCTGCAGTATTAAGTAGAACTATATCAAAATATGGAAGTAGAGGACTAAGATATATTTTTATGGATGTAGCTCATATTTGTCAAAATGTACTTTTAGCAAGTGAAGCTCTTGGGCTAAAAGCTTGCCCTGTAGGTGCTTTTTTTGATGAAGAGTTAAATAAGTTTTTAGAATTAGATAATGGAGAAAGTGTAATTTATATGGCAACAGTTGGTAAATAATTTTAATCTAAAAAAATTTCTTTTTAGCTTTTTCTTTTTGGTATTTTTTCCAAGGTTTTTCCTTTTTCTTCCCTTGAGTAATTTTTCTAAAGGGAGGTTTGCTTTCATTTTTTTCATTTTCTATTTCTGTAGTTTGTGCTTTAAAAGGAATAATAAGGGATGGTCTTGAGGGTAATTCCTGTTTAGGACCGTATTTTTTAAGAAATTTTTGATCAATAGGAGGACCTTTTAGGGCTTCATAATTTATTTTATTTACTAAAAAAATTTTTTCTCCAAAAACAAAAACATTAATATCAGAAGGGAAAAATTTAGGAAAAGCTTCTAAAAGGATACAACCTTTTACTTCTGCCCAATTTTTTGCTAATTCTTTATCAGTAAAAAGAGGTATAAGAGAATATATAGGTTCCCATAACCCTTCTATAGAAATTTTAATCCATAACTTGGGCTTGACAAATGTCCAAAGTGTAGTAAATTTTTTAATTCGTAAATTTTCAATTTTTTGGGGAGGTGAGTAATAAAGGAGTTTTGGTTTAACTAAATTGAAATCTTGTGAAATTTCGAAAAAATCTCTATAATAATAAGAAAAGAATTGTTTTAAAGTTTCTAATTTTACTTTTTTAAATTTTTTAGTAAAAATTAGAACTTGAAAAATTTCTTTGATTTTAAAA
>Ga0065718_1002528_pt1 | contig 16815 bp, 20 predicted proteins | sample GBSCel77sediment_2_FD_59105 | JGI IMG/M metagenome (GOLD analysis project Ga0065718, IMG submission 59105) | Hot spring sediment microbial communities from Great Boiling Spring, Nevada - cellulolytic enrichment CS 77C v3 (version 3) | ecosystem: Environmental > Aquatic > Thermal springs > Hot...
AAGGGTTACTATACCAAGCAGATTCTCGTCCTCCGCTTCACCAAGTACAACGGGAGTGTGTCTCTCCATAGCCGGGGAGTTCCAAAACTGCTTCCGAAATACCCCTTCTAATTACAGTTCCATCAGCTAGCACGAATTTTATTTCGTCAATTTGCTTCAGCCCAAGCTTCTCCCATACACTCTTAGTTAGGACAGTATAGGTTGCCCCGGAGTCAACTAAAAATCTCACTTTTACACTTTTTCCAGCATGCTTGACCACACCTTCAATGTAAACAAGTCCCATGAGCTATATTAGATGGAAAGTTATTTATGACCATTTGATTATTTTGGTAGAATTTTAAATAACTTTCGCCGGCAAATGCTGATGCAGAAAGCCTGTGGCTGCTCAGGACTAGAAAAGATAGAGAAATTGTTTGAGGAGAATTTTGATGGAGTAGCCACAGAACTGCGAAGAGTATATTAGAAGGGTGATAAGACTTGTAAATTCAAGATTAAGTCTCTTGGACAGCATTCTCTATAAAGCACACNGAGTGAACCTCTNACCCTTATCACAGCACATAAATACTGNGGAATCAACAATAATTAATGTACCCACTCCTGATGTGGCTCCCGCTGATGNCTTTAATTATTGCAATAATTTTAGCAATCTTTGGATTTGAATCTATTGGATACTCGCTTGTATTACCGATTTTNGCTTTTTTGTATCTTATCGTGGTTTTANTTCTTAAAAAAGCTTNGAGATATCCCAGAAATGTTTTAGCAAGAATTTCCGCAACCCTTTATGTCACCGGATTCTTCCTGCTTGTTTTATCTGTCTCCGTCTTAATCCTCTCTCTAATTTTTTATGATTCAGCTGCTTCTCGTGGAATGCTCAGATTGCTTCATTATATTATTTTCATTGGTTTAATAGTGCTTGGACTTTCGGCACTATCGATAATTGCAGCTGTAAGGCTGGATAAAATGTTAAGAATGTGAGACGGTTTCGTCTTAGGTCTGGTGAAGTGTGATATCGCCGGCTCTACTTCAAAAGCTTTGAAACTGTGCCAGTAGTGACTTGGTCGTCAGCACTCCTGATAGCTGCAAAGTGCTTCCTTAGAAGTAGGAGCATTTCCACGAATTAGATTCGCTACATAGAGCGTTTTTTAGTTTTGGCGGGAGTGTAAAGAAAATACTATAAACTATCTTGTTGCTCCTTGTCAGATGGATCTGATTGAAGTTGACTGTCCTATATGCAAGAGAAAACACAAATTTGAAAAAAAGATAGACTTGTTCTACTGTAAGGGAAAACCAATTGCACTGATAAAAGACCGAAAGGGATGGAGATTAATGGAAGTAAAAGTAATATCCGAAAAAGAAGATAGGGAACTCGACAAAGTGTGGTGAGATCATGCCAGATTACTTGGTAGTTCTTCAAGGTGCTTGGATTGTTAGAAAAGTAAAAAGCGTTCAGGACGCAATGAACATAGCCGTTGCCGAAGCTGGAAAGCGTTTAAGTCCAGATCTCGATTTCGTGGAGATTGATGTTGGCGATACAGAGTGTCCGAGATGTCATGAGCCGCTTAAAAGTGTCTTTATGGTAGCTGGAACAGCTCTTGTTGGATTAATTTTCGAGATGAAGGTTTTTAACGCTCAAAGTGAAGAACACGCCGCAAGGATTGCAAAATATGAAATAGGAAAAAGGTTGCAGCGCGTACCCCTTGAAGTAATAGAGGTTAGGAGAATCTAATATAGGAAAAACATACCGCTCTAAGCTTCCTGCGCGAATATTCACCTTTAGAAGAAAAAATTCATATCATTGTGGCACCTTCATCCGCCCCTTTAACGAGCTTGGAATACTTTGCCAAGTATCCCCTGTGCTTGATCTCCTTCGGTTTCCACTTTTCTCGTCTCTCTTTCAGCTCCTCATTACTGATTTTCGCATCCAGTCTCCTCTCTGGAATATTTATCAATATCACGTCCCCATCTTCGATAAGGGCAATATTCCCTCCGCTTAGAGCTTCCGGAGAAACGTGACCAATTGCGGGGCCTCTTGTAGCTCCACTGAATCTCCCATCTGTTATCAGGGCAACCCTTTTCAGACCCATTCCCGCTATCGCCGCAGTAGGCAGAAGCATCTCGGGCATTCCCGCNGCCTTTGGCCCCATATATCTTATGATGACGACATCTCCTTCTTGGATTTCTCCGTCAAGTATCGATTTTAGAGCCTCCTGTTCTGAGTCGAAAACCCTTGCTTCTCCTTNGAATACCATCATATCTTTGTCAACGGTAGCTGTTTTGATAACGGCTCCTTTCTCCGCAATATTTCCCCTAAGGATTGCTATGCCACCCTCTCTACTAATCGGATTTGTCGGATTCTCTTATGATATCCCTTCCCCTCACAACGGCTTCCTCTGCTATCTCATAGAGCCTTTTTCCGCTAACTGTCATCTCGTTGTGGAACAGCTCCTTAGCCTTTTTGATGATCATGGGAACTCCTCCGCTCTCATCAAGGTGAATGATCATGTCTCTGCTTGCGGGATCTAAGGCAACGAGGTGTGGCGTTTTCCTGCTGATCTCGTCAAATAAATCCAAATCTATGCGAATTCCCGCTTCTTTTGCGATTGCGGGAATATGGAGGACTGTGTTTGTAGAGCCACCTATAATCATGTCCATTGTAATTGCATTTTCGAAGCTTCTTTCAGTTATAATGTCTAGAGGTTTTATTCTCTCTCTAACGAGTTCCACGATCCTCCTACCGGCTTCTTTTGCAATTCTTAACTTTCTTGAGGAGCCACACGGCGATGTTGATGTGTAGGGCAGACTTAATCCCATAACTTCCGTTAGAATCTGCATCGTATTTGCTGTGAATAGACCCTGACAGCTTCCACAATAAGGTGCGCAGAAATCCTCGTAGAGCTTTAACTCTTTCTCATCGATTTTTTTCGCTTTGAACAGCCCAGCGGCTTCAAAAGCATCTTTTATCGAAACGTATTGATTATTAACTTTCTCCGGGATCATCGGGCCTCCGGTAACTGCTATTGCAGGTATATTTAACCTTAAGATTGCCATAAGCATTCCGGGAATGATTTTATCGCAGCTTCCGACTACGACAAGTCCGTCGAACTGATGAGCCTCAACCATTGCTTCGATTGAATCGGCGATAAGTTCCCTTGAAGGAAGAGCATAGCTCATACCCTTGTGACCCATTGCTATTCCGTCACAGATCCCGATGACGCCGAATTCGAACGGGACGCCTCCGGCAGAAGCAACCCCTATCTTAACGAATTCTGTTATCCTATCGAGGGACATGTGTCCGGGGACTACCGTGTTGTAGGCGTTTGCAATTCCGATGAAGGGTTTGTCAATATCTTCGTCCGTTAATCCGAGAGCTTTTAAAAGAGCTCTGTGTGCAACTCTGTCGATTCCCTTCTTTACAATATCGCTTCGCATGATCTTTTACCGTCCTGACTTAAGATAATCTTTTTTATTCCTTAATCGTATTTGCTATTATGAAGCTGACATGGCTGGGAAATTCCTGTGTTGTTATCGATGGAGATCTAAGAGTCATCATCGACCCGAACTATTTAGCCGAGCCCGAAGGACAATTTGATTACGTTTTGATCACTCACGAGCATGATGATCACATCGATGTCGAGAAACTGAAAAAGATCGAATACAGAAAGCTTTTGGCTCCCAAACATACGCTCGAATTATACAAACTCGATGGAATCGCCGTAAAACCAGGAATGACCTTTGATGACATTGAAGTTCTTGAAAGTTGGTGCTGGAAAGCTATTGAATCTGTGAGCTATCTATATCAGGGAGTTCTCCATGCTGGAGATTCCGCAAAATTCCCAGATTGCAACCCGAGGATTGTTCTGACTGCGTGTTTTCCCGACTACTACAATGACTATCTGATGGAGATGAAGAGGCTGAAACCTGAACTTGTAATACCAATTCACTACAAGTCAGAAAAAAGAGCAAATGCCGAAGGTCTTAAGGACATTCTTGAAAAAGAAGGTATAAAATGTAAAATTTTGGAGATCAAAGAATCAATTGAGTTCTAAATTTTCCCTCTGTCGCTAAAAAGGCTTTTAAGGACGGATGTAGCGTGGTATCTTCACGGTGAAAGCCCGATGGCAAAGAAAGAAGATACCCTTGTATATCAACTTTTTCTTTTTTATGTGATTCCTAATCGATTTCAGACTTCTGAAAAATTTTCAGACAGTAAAACACACAGATGTTTAAGAATGGGAACGTTAAACGATTCGATGCCAAGTTCATTACTAAAACAGGTGAAAATAAAAGTGGAAAATAGATTTTAGAATATCTGTAGTGCTCTGTATTCTCCGAATACTTCTCTTAGTGCATCAGTCATTTCTCCAAGGGTTGCCTTTGCTTTGACAGCTTCAATGACGTAGGGCATCAAGTTCTCTTCAGGATTCTCGGCGGCTTTTTTGAGCTTGGACAGAGCTTCCTCGACCTTCGACTTGTCGCGGTTTTCTCTGAATCTTCTTAACCTCTCGATTTGCTTTTTGACAACACTTTCGTCGACTCTTAGGAGTTCCATTTGAATCTCTTCGTCGATCTTATACTTGTTAACACCGACAACCACAAGTTCTCCGCTGTCGATTGCCTTCTGCTTCTCATAAGCAGATCTCTGAATCTCTCTCTGCGGGAATCCTTCTTCGATTGCTCTGACCATTCCACCCATTTCATCAATCTTTTCGATGTATTTCATGGCTTCCTCTTCGATCTGATCTGTTAGCCACTCGACGTAGTATGCACCGCCAAGTGGATCGACTGTATCTGTTACACCGCTCTCTTCAGCAATGATCTGCTGTGTCCTTAGGGCGATTCTGACTGCCTTCTCTGTTGGTAGACAGATGGCCTCATCGTAACTGTTTGTATGGAGTGACTGGCAACCACCAAGAACGGCCGCCAGAGCTTGGAGGGTAACCCTGATGATATTGTTCTCAGGCTGTTGTGCTGTCAGTGTGCATCCAGCTGTTTGAACGTGGAATCTGAGCATCATCGACCTCGGATCTTTGGCACCAAATCTTTCCTTCATTATTCTAGCCCATAGGCGGCGTGCTGCTCTGAATTTCGCTATCTCCTCGAAGAAGTTGTTACCAGCGGCGAAGAAGAAGCTAAGTTGGGGAGCAAATTGGTCCACATCCATTCCTCTGTCGATAACTCTCTGTACGTATTCAATTCCGTTAGCTAACGTGAAAGCGACCTCNTGGACAGGGGTTGCGCCAGCCTCCTCCATGTGGTATCCAGAGATGCTGATCGAATTCCATTTCGGCATTTCCTTTGCGCAGAACATTATTATGTCCGTAGCGAGTCTAAGGGATGGCTCCGGTGGGAAGATATAGGTTCCACGAGCGATGTATTCTTTAAGCATATCGTTTTGGACTGTTCCTCTTAGCTGACTTCTGTGGGCTCCCTGACTTTCGGCTACAACAATATACATGCTGAGAATCTGAGCGCACGTCGAGTTAATTGTCATTGAAGTGGAAACCATATCGAGAGGAATCCCGTCGAAGAGAATCTGCATGTCCTCTAAAGTGGATATAGCTACGCCGACTTTTCCGACCTCTCCCAAAGCCATTGGATGATCGCTGTCGTATCCAGTCTGTGTCGGAAGATCAAACGCTACACTCAGTCCGGTCTGACCTTGCTCCAGTAGATACTTGTATCTCCTGTTTGTTTCCTCTGCGGTTCCATATCCAGCATACTGCCTCATTGTCCAGACTCTCCCTCTATACATTGTGGGGTAAACGCCCCTCGTAAACGGATATACTCCGGGATAACCAAGTTTTTTCTCGTAATCTATTTGGACATCCTCTGGTGTGTAGAGTCTATCAACTACAAAGCCGCTTGATGTTCTGAACTCCTTCTTTCTTTCAGGAGCCTTCTCAAGTAGGGGTTTTACATACTTTTCTTCCCACTCCTTCTTATTCATAAAAAACACCTCCCTAAGAACCTCATCAGCCTGCACTCGTAGCAACTTTAGCTATTTCGGCTCTTTCCTCCTTGAATCTTATGAGAACTGCTCCTGCTTGAACTTTTGCACCTTCGGTAACTTCAACGGATTCCACAACACCGTTAAAGGGTGATACTACTTCGTTTTCCATTTTCATTGCTTCTAAAATGAGCACAGGTTGCCCCTTCTTTACAACATCTCCGGGTTTAACGAGAACCTTAATAATAGTTCCGGACATCTCTGCTTTGAGTTCTTTTCCAGCCTTTTCAGCTTTGACTGTGGGGGCTTTAACTGGTGCCGGGGCTGCAACAACAGCTTCACTAACAATCTTGGCTATCTTTGGTATCATTTCGATTATTTCTTCTTTACCGTTGACACTAACTTTAAATTTGTTTGGACCGATCTCCTCTACATCTACTTCATATTTGACGTTATTGACTACTACGGAATACTTCACCATATTACCACCCAAATGATCTTGAGAGGATCTTCCAATAGCTTAATTCTCTTCTGATTTCTATCGGTTTCTCGGCATGCTCCTCCATATACTTATGAATGGCTGCAACAGCAGCTATAAACTCGTTAATGTCCATTCGGATCACCTCACAAGGGCATGTTATCGTGCTTCTTAGGTGGAAGCTTCTCTCTCTTTGTTTCAAGAATTCTCAACGCTGATACAATTTTCACTCTTGTGTATTTTGGATCGATTACATCGTCTATGTATCCTCTTGCTGCCGCTCTGTATGGGTTTGCGAATTTGGCTCTGTATTCTTCTATCTTCTCTTGAAGTTTCTTTTGCGGATCCTCTGCAGCTTCAATCTCTTTCCTGAACACGATCTCGGCAGCTCCTTCTGGACCCATAACGGCAATTTCCGCGGTCGGGTAGGCATAAACGATATCGGCACCGAGATGCTTGCTGCCCATGGCGAGATACGCTCCTCCATAGGCTTTTCTTAAGATTATTGTAACGAGTGGGACTGTTGCCTCACTATAAGCGTAGAGAACTTTAGCACCGTGGCGTATTATACCTCCGTATTCCTGTTGGACACCGGGGAGATAACCGGGAACGTCAACAAGAGTCAGGATTGGTATGTTGAAGCAATCACAGAATCTGACGAATCTCGCGATCTTGTCACTGCTGTCTATGTCTAAGCAACCAGCATAGAACTTTGGATTGTTCGCAACAATGCCGACAGTTCTCCCGTCAATTCTTGCGAAGCCGACAACGGCGTTCGGGGCGAAGTATTGGTGGATCTCCAAGAACTCTCCATTATCCACTATGACTCTGATCACATCCCTTACATCGTACGGCTTCGTGGGATCGTCCGGGATTATATCCGTTATTTCGGGAGTTAATCTCGCAGGGTCATCTCCAGTTTCAACCCTCGGAGGATCCTCTAAGTTGTTCAGCGGCAGATAGCTGATCAACTTTCTGACAAGTCTTAAAGCGTCGATGTCGTCTTCGGCGACGAGATGGACGTTACCGCTCTTCATTGCGTGAGCTTCCCAACCTCCGAGTTCCTGTGGTGTTACTTCTTCACCTGTAACCGCTTTGATAACCTTTGGACCTGTGATGAACATGTATGAGCTTGGATTTTTCGTTTGGATTATGAAATCACCAATTGCGGGGCTGTAAACAGCACCTCCAGCGTTTGGCCCCATAATAACTGTTATCTGGGGGATAACGCCACTATAAATTGAGTTTCTGTAGAATACTTCCCCGTAGCCCTTTAGAGCATCAACACCCTCTTGGATTCTAGCGCCTCCACTGTCGTTTAATCCGATAATCGGGATTCCAACTTTGGCGGCAAAGTCTAGGAGGTACGCAATCTTGAATCCATGCATTTCTCCTAAGCTACCGCCCATTACCGTGAAATCTTGAGCGAAGACTGTGACAGGTCTTCCGTCTATCGTTCCGTATCCCGTGATAACTCCATCGGCTGGCAGATAAACTTTATCCAAACCGAAATCAGTGTTTCTTTTTTCAACAAAAGGATTTAATTCAACAAAGCTACCTGGATCCAATAGTAGTTCTATTCTCTCTCTTGCCGTAAGCTTACCTGCCTCGTGCTGTTTCTTGATTCTCTCGTCACCACCCATTTTTTCGATTAATTCCATCCTCTTGTAAAGATCCTCAAGTAACTCCTTCCTCAAGATTTATCCCTCCACGAATTCTAATAAAACACCTTTCGTGCTTTTCGGATGGATGAAAGCAACTTTCTTACCTCCAGCACCAATTCTTCGGTTTTTCATCTATCAATTGGAGTCCATTCTCCTTCGCATTTTGAAGAGCCTTTTCGATATCGCTAACGTTTATTGCGATATGGTGAACACCCTCTACCCCTTTTTTCGATGAACTTTGCGATCGGGCTGTCCTCGGAAGTAGCTTCGAGCAACTCGATTTTGCTCTCCCCAACTGGAAGCATAGCCACCTTGACTTTCTGTTCAGGAACCTCTTCGATCTCCTTGATTTCGAATCCCAATTTCTTGTAGAGATCTATGGCTTCATCCAAATTCTTTACAGCAATACCGATATGGTCAATCTTGTTAATCATGCTACCACCTTCATTCCAGTGCTTTTCTTAATGTATTCGACAATCTCATTCAGGGGTGTTCCGGGTCCGAATACTTCTGCAACCCCTAATTCTTTCAGTTTGGGAACATCCTCCGGCGGAATGATGCCACCAACGAGAACGATAACATCCTTACCCGGTTCGAGGCCTCTCTTCTTTAGTTCCTCTATTGCGAGTGGAACCAGTTCTAGGTGAGCTCCACTCAGTATGCTTAATCCAACTACATCCACATCTTCTTGCAGTGCAGTTTCGGCGATTTCGGCTGGGGTCCTTCTAATTCCTGTGTATATTACCTCAAAACCAGCATCTCTTAAAGCTCTTGCAATGACTTTGGCACCTCTATCATGCCCGTCCAAACCGGGTTTGGCAATAAGAACCCTGATCTTCTTTTCCATAACCTCCCTCCTATTCTATAAAACTTTATATTTTTGCTTAAATATCTTTCGAATTCCCATCTAAAGAAGAGCTGAAAGAGGTGTAATAAACTTTATCACGGTTTATTATTCGTTATTGTTCATTTAACACTCAATAATTCCTTCGAATTTAAGGATTCTTTTTGCCCATGTTAATTTTTTTCCCTTTATTCCAGTAGAGTGGAACCTAAATCCATGTAGGATGATCTTTGAGGCTCCAAACTCTTTTGCGATTATTGCAGCTCTATCCCCGTCTGTAAATCCTCCAAAGTTGTAGATTCTGTTGAAAGGAAAGTGCTGAGTAGTTCCGATAAAACGACCGATTTTTGGGATCGTATCTTTTATTCTATCTATATTATCTCCGTGAGCGTGCAAAATCAACAGACATCCTTTATTTTCCAAATCTATGAGAATATCGGAGTCCTCTTCCATATCGGTTACATGAATATCAGGGGTCCGATCGCTTATCTCCATCCATTTCAGGATTGCTTTTCCCGCTGTGATGATTGTTTCAGTATTGATTTCGTTTTCAACGGCACCACCGATTACAGCTACTTCCCTTCCTTCGACTTTGTTTCTGATAACTTCTTTATCGAGGAGCTTATCACCTGCTAAAGAGTGCATAAGTCTGGCGGCTTCTTTGTCTTTTTCTTCATCAAATCCAAAATCTGACAAGATTTGGTAGTAGAAAAATTTAAACCAATCCTCAAGATTCATACCTCTCTACTCCAATCTTAACTTTTAATCCATTAATGTTCCATTCCTTTACGTATCCCTTTACCTCTCCAAAAGTTAGGTCTTTTGATCTTGTTTCCTCTTTGATGTAATTTATCCATCCATTAACAAGCTTTGGATCGATCTCCACCCACGTCTTTATGAATTCATCGACCTCAAGATCAAGCTCTTTCCTCATCTCCTGAATTCTTCGAACGATTTCTCTTGCATATGCTTCCCTTTTGAGTTCTTCGTCGATTCTTGTGTAAAGATAGACATTACCTTTACGGAAGTCCGAGACCGTGTAGTCTTCACCGACGACGTATTCGACCTCAAGAACCTCACTCGGCTTGAGTTCCAATCCCATGAATTCTATCTTGTTCGATTTTATCAGATTCTTTACATCCTCCTCGCTAAGTGAGTTTATGTATTCTAAGAAGTCCTTGACTTTATCCTTTAGTATGGGGCCTATCTTTTTGTAATTTGGCTTTACAACAATTTTCTTCTCGAATTCCTTCACAAATTCAATATCCTTAATATTGCACTGGTTTAGCAGAATCTCTCTCAGTGTCTCGACAGCTTCCCTGACATCGTCATCCCCCTCGATAATCATCTTTTTAAGGGGCCATCTCAGCTTTATTCCAGCTTTCTGTCTTGCGTTATAGCTTGCTTCGCTGATATCCCTTACAATATCCATTTTTCTTTCGAGATCTTTGTCAATCCATTTTTCGTCAGGTTCTGGATAGCTCTCGAAGAAGATGGATTCTTCCCTCTCCGAGAACTCTTTTACGAAGTTTTGGTAGATATATTCTGAGATAAAGGGGATTATCGGTGCCATAGCTTTCGTAACCTTGTCGATAACCCTGAACATTGTTGCGTAAGCCGCCACTTTCGAGGGGGAGTCTCTTTCCTCCCAGACCCTTCTTCTGCTTAGCTGTATATACCATCTGCTGAAATCCTCTGTAACAAAGTCTGAGAAGACCCTAACAACTTTGTGGAGCTGGTAGTTCTCCATAGCTTCTTTTGCAAGTTTTATGAAGCTCTCCAACCTTGATAGAATCCATCTGTCTTCAACTCGCAATTCAGCTTTTTCAACATCAATCTCTTTGAATCTGTCAAGTTTCATATACGTGTAAACGAATCTAACTGCATTCCAGAAGATGTTGAGAACTCTTAGATAGTTTTCAGCCTCATTCCAACTAAATTTCAGATCCTCCCATAATGCGGACGAAAGAACGTATAATCTGAAGGCATCCACACCTATCCTCTCGACAACTTCGTCAGGCTCCACGACATTTCCCAAGCTCTTGCTCATCTTTCTGCCCTTTTCGTCAAGCGTGAATCCGTGCATTAAGACGGTCTTGTAGGGAATTCTACCGAAACTGATCACACTCGCTCCGAGCTGGGAGTAGAACCATCCTCTTGTCTGATCGTGCCCCTCGGTTATGAAATCTGCAGGCCAAAGTTTTTCGAAGTCTTCTTTTACCAGAGGATACTTAAGCATCCCCCAGCTTGCAACACCGCTGTCGAACCAGACGTCGAAGACGTCGCTGACCCTTTTCATCTTTCCCCCGCATTCACAGTCGAACATAACCTCATCTATCTTCGGTCTGTGGAAATCGAGATCTTCTTTCCAGTCGATCTCGTTTATATCTCCGACAACCTTCATCTTTCCACAGTTTTCACATATCCAAATGGGGAGGGGGATACCCCAAAATCTCTGTCTGCTTATACACCAGTCCCTCGCATTCCTTACCCAATCTTTGAATCTCGATTCGCCAGCCCACTCCGGGATCCATTCGACCTTATCGATCTCTTTAAGCATCTTATCCTTTAGCTCGCTCACTTTCAGGAACCATTGCTCTGTTGCTCTGTAAATGATGGGAGTCTTGCATCTCCAGCAGTGTCCGTATCTGTGGGTTATTGTGTCCTCAGCTAAAAGCAGACCTTTCTTCTTTAAATCTTCTATTATGACTTTGTTCGCTTCTTTGACACTTAGACCAGCATATTTACCAGCTTCTTCAGTGAATCTGCCCCTGTCATCTACGGGATTGAAAATCTCAAGCCCGTGTTCGATTCCGAGTTCATAGTCTTCTAAACCGTGACCGGGGGCGATATGAACGCACCCAGTGTTCTCGGCTGTGACGAAATCGGCCATGTAAACTTTGTGTTTAAACTTCTTTTGGATCGGAACCTCATCAGCCAGCGGGTGATCGTATTCAATCCCAACGAGATCTTCACCAAGCTTTGTCTCAACAATCTCCCACATTTCGTAGCCGCCCTTCCTGAGGACTTCCTCGGCAAGCTCCTTACCCATGATGAGGTATTCGATCTTTCCATCCTTCATCGCCTTTATAAGGGCGTATTCGAGGGAGGGATGGACTGCAACAGCCATATTTGCCGGTAAAGTCCATGGAGTTGTCGTCCAGATTACGATAAACGTATTGTCATCTTTTAACGGGAATTTTACGTAGATTGACGGATCTGTTTCATCCCAATACTCTACTTCGGCATCTGCCAGTGCAGTCTCACATCTCGGACACCAATTCACGACCATGAGCTTTTTCTCTAGTAAACCTTTCTTATGGGCTTGTTTGATCGTCCACCAAGCTGCGTTAATGTATTCTGCTTTTATAGTCATGTATGGGTTATCCCAATCCATCCACACTCCGAGGGATTTGAACTGTTCAGTCATAGCGTCTTTATTCTTTAGAGCGTAATCCATGCACATCTTCACGAACTTATCAATACCGAATTTTTCGATATCCTTCTTTTCTTTTATCCCGAGTTCCTGTTCCACCTTAACCTCAATCGGAAGTCCGTGCATGTCCCACCCGGGAGTATCAGTTACACGAAATCCCTGCATTCTTTTGAATCTCAGGATGGAGTCTTTTATTACTTTATTCCATGCTGTTCCGAGATGAATCCTTCCGGTTGTGTAAGGTGGACCGTCAACAAAGAAAAATTTTCTATCTCCCTTTTCTTTTGCCTTTTGATATATTCTGTTTTCCTTCCAAAAGTCTTTAACGAATTTTTCAACTTCTTTGAATTGGTAAACGTTAGTGAATGCCATATTTTTAGGCTGGGGAATGTGATTAAATAATTTATCTTCTCTACTACTTGCAAGATCCTTTGCAAAAGCAAAGAGATACACAAGAAGAGGTGGTTAGAAAGTAAAAGTGCAAAAGATTATTGGAATACCAATCTCAGAAAGAATTACCAAAGAAAAGTTGGAGAAATTAACTGTAAGAATCACCTACGGCGTTCAGCAGTTCTTAAACAAAATTATATTTCGAATACAACTCTTTTCTTCTTGCCTCAAGAAGATCCTCCCTTTTTCCAATGAATTCCGCAGCGGACATAACTCTCACACCCATCTCCTTAGCGAAATCGAAAACTTCTCGCATTCTATCTCTCCAATTAAGATCTCTCGTCAAGTGATGATCTAAAACTATGTCTTTTACTTTGGTTTTTTCCATTAGCTTTTTTAAATTTTCAACCGATTTTTGAAATTCTTTCGATAAAAAACGATATCCGAGCATGTATGTGAGTGCTCCGTCAACGAAAGCTGTTTCAGGATCGAAATTTATGAGCCATTGTAGTTGATCATCCAAGCATACTCCTTCGACATCACTTGTATGAACGAAAGTTGTTTTTTCGAAGATTCCCGTCATAACAACGAAACCGAGTCGTGTGTTTGTTCCGTGCGGAAGTGCCTCAGAGAAGACTATTTGAGTGTTTCCCTCTTCAAGAGTGCTTCCGTCAGCGAAATGGATTTGAGAACTTTTTAACTGTTGAAGGAAATAGGCGGCTCTCTTTTTCTGACTGAGATTGATGTTTTCCGTCGGATGCTTGACAAATAGAATTTTATTTTCGAGGATTTCCGTTTCATTCGGATTGTGATGGTCGTAGTGATAGTGAGACACGATAACGATGTCCGATAATCTAACAAACCTTTTTATCTCTTTCCAGAGATAATTTTTTCTCTCATGTTCGATTTTATGTGGTGGGAGTCCATATCTACGAGGTCCTAAAGCCACACTCGGATCTATCATAATTTTAACATCTTTGGTCTTAACAAAAGTAGCCATACTCCTTGCACCAAGTGAATCGAAGGCAACTGGAACTATTTCCACAAAAAGAATTTTCGAAAGGGTTAAATATTTTTTTTCCAACAAAAATTCATGAAAATCAGAGATTTTATGTCGAAAGACGTTGTAATGGTTGATGAAAACACGAGAGTAATTGATGCGGCAAAGATTATGGGTGAAAAAAGGATTGGAAGCGTAATCGTTACGAAAGAAGGGAAACCCTACGGAATATTTACAGAGAGGGATCTACTGTCAAAAGCCATTCTTGATAATGGTCTCGATCGTCCCGTTAAGAATTACACATCCACTCCGCTAATCACAGTTAATCCAGACTACTCGATAAATGAGGTTTCAAGAATAATGGCGGACATGAAAATCAGAAGACTCGTCGTTGTTGAAGATGATAAGATAGTGGGGATATTCACCGCAAGCGATCTAGTCAGGGCTTTGGCAAAGAGGTGATATCATGCTGAAATGTAAAACCTGCGGGAAAGAATTAAGAGAAGAAGATGAAGGGATTACTTGGAGGAAATGCACGATCTGCAAGCAACCAGTTTGCTTCGACGATATTCATTACATTGGAACGTGGTTGAGGGGGCTTTACAAGGATTACGTAAATGTAATTCCCGTCTGTAAGGAAGAACTTCCGAAAAAGAAATTAAGAGCAGTAGCCGAGAAAATCCTTAAATGAAAAGAGTTTTCGTCTTGATAGCAAACAAAGCCGTTACGAAACCTTTTAATCTGAACGATCTAGCGGGATCCGCTGGAAGAATGGACATTGTATGCAGGTTTATTTCACAATCTCTTTTTATATCACATGGTGTTCGTAAAAATTCCGAAGTTTACGTTATCCTTAAGGGCGAACCCGATCCCCTGAAGACACTGAAGATTATCGGGAGCGAGGTGAGATATTTAGCCCCCGATGAGAGAAACATCGGTGGAATGATTAAAAAAGCCCTTAAGGAAGGCGTTGACAAAAAATGGAAAAAAGTCTCTCATGGAGTTTACATATCCAGAAAAGGTCTTGTGGAATTACTCGAAGAGCTTGGGGGAAACTTCTACTATCTAAGAGAAGACGGGAAGGATATAACCACAGTCCATATTTCAGATCCAGTCTTTATCTTAGGAGATCATCTCGGCGTTTCGGAAGAGGATGAGAGAGTGATCATGAAAAAAGCTGAAAAGATATCCCTTGGAAAGATATCGTATCAAGCTGATCAGTGTGTGACAATTCTGAACTACATTCTTGATAAAAGATTAAATAACAGCCAACGAGAGATTACATAATGATCACGGTGTGCAGTAGATGCAGAGATCGGATAGGATTCGGAGAGCTTGGAGAATGTCTGATCTGTTGCGGTTCCTTCGAGAAGATAGATGATTTAATCTCTGATATTCTTGAAGATTTAAATGATTACGAATACGAAAATTTCGACGTTGGAGTCAGACTTTACGGGAGTTCTAAGGCGATTGAGCTCTTTTTAAAGGAAAAATTTGGAATTGAAGATACCTTAAAAGATGATTTCAAAATAGACTTCGCGAGGAGATTTAGCTCCCGAACAGGAAAACTCAGAAAAGTAAACGGCGATGTCAGAATAACGATAAATCTTGAAGACCTCAGTTATGAAATCGATGTCAGTTCGGTCTACATCTACGGTAGATACATAAAGAGGGTCAGGGGACTCTCACAGACAAGATGGATTTGCGGATACTGTGAAGGAAGGGGATGTGAGAAATGCAATTATACTGGTAAAAAATACCTAAGTGTTGAGGATTTAATAATCACGCCTGCAATCGAAATATTTAAAGCGGAAAACGCATTTCTTCACGGTGCCGGCAGAGAGGATGTTGACGCAAGGATGCTCGGTAACGGAAGACCCTTTGTTCTTGAAATAGCGAAACCCAGAAGAAGAAAAGTGGATCTGAGACATTTAGAAGAGGCGATAAATCAATATGCAAAAAATAAAGTTGTCGTAAAGTTTTTCGATTACTGCGATGCGAAATCGGTTGAAATAATCAAGAACGCAAAGTTCAAAAAGAGATATAGGGTGGTTGTCCGATTTGATAAGGAGATTGATAGAGCAGAATTAGAGGAAGTGTTAAAAAAGCTTGAAACCGTAATCACTCAAAGAACACCCATAAGAGTTCTTCACAGGAGAGCGGATAAAGTCCGAAAAAGAAAGGTGTATTCTGCAAAATTAATACTTCACAGGGGAAAAGTCGCCGTAATTGAGATTCTATCAGACAGTGGATTATACATAAAGGAGATCGTAAGTGGTGATGAGGGTAGAACGAAACCGAGTCTTTCGGAACTTTTACGTGTCAATGCGAGGGTTGAGAAGTTGGATGTGATCGAGGTCTTAGGTGGCTTGGAGGAAATCTTAAATACACACGTCTTCAAAAGTCTACGGGGGTAATTGTCATGGGATGGAAATCACATGGATTCAGGATCAAGTCTGGAAGAAAGCTCAGAAAAAAAGTAAGGGAGAGAGGAATCAGAATAAGAAAATTCCTACAGACATTTGAGATTAGACAGACTGTCCACATCGACATCGAGCCCGCATCCCAAAAGGGAATGCCACACCCAAGATTTCAAGGTAGAACCGGAAAGATAGTAGGACAAAGGGGAAGAGCTTATCTCGTCGAGATAACCGATGGTGGAAAGAAAAAGATAATATTTGCCAGACCTGAGCATCTGAAGCCTCAGGGGGCGTGAAATGTTTAAAGAAGTTTTAGATTTCGAATACCTTACGATTTCTGAAGCAAAAGAGATTTTGGAAAATATCGTTAAAGAGCGAAGAAAAGTTGCCGAAGTAGGATTTGAAACAAGAAAGACTCTGCAATACTTAAGAACTCTTTCAAAGTTANCGGCAAAAAAAGCTAGGGAACTTGTAGAGGAGTTGTTAGAGTTGCCGTTCGTTTCAGAAGTAATAGCGATAAAGATAGCTGACATCCTTCCAGATATTCCAGATGAAGTCAGATTGCTCTACGCTAAGGAGGGTATAACACTGTCTCCCGAAGAAATCCAAACGATCTTGGACATAGTGGAGAAATAC
>Ga0065718_1005285_pt1 | contig 16810 bp, 12 predicted proteins | sample GBSCel77sediment_2_FD_59105 | JGI IMG/M metagenome (GOLD analysis project Ga0065718, IMG submission 59105) | Hot spring sediment microbial communities from Great Boiling Spring, Nevada - cellulolytic enrichment CS 77C v3 (version 3) | ecosystem: Environmental > Aquatic > Thermal springs > Hot...
TTAATCTTGCCTGCTCTTTGTTTGTCCAAAAAATACCCTTTTGAGATCCAATCAAATTTTTCACTTTTTCCAAAATTAAACTCAAAATTTCATCTTTTTCTTTTTGTGAAAGCTTCCTTAAACTTTCTTTGAGCTCACTCTTTAATTGATCTCTTAATTTTTGCTTTTCTTTTTGAATTTCAATTTTCATTTCCAATTCTAATTTTTGTCTTTCCCTTTCAATGAATTCTTTTTTTATTTCTTCAAAAATTTCTTTTTGCCTCTTTTTTAATTCTTCAATTTTTTCTTTCCACTCTTTTTCAATTTCTTCTTTTTTTCTTTCAAACTCTTTTTTTAAAGCATTCTTTTCTTTTTCCTTTTCTTTTTCAAGGAATTCCAAAATTTTTTCCATGATGAATTTTTTATTTTATTCCACTAACAATTAAAATGCTAATTAGCAATGCCAAAACTGCATAAGTTTCAACCAAAGCTGCCATAATTACTGGTTTTCCTGATTCTTCTGGTTTTTTCGCAACAACCTGAATTCCTTGNAAAGCCACCTTNGCCTGATAGATACCTGAAAAAAATCCAACAAGCCCCATGATTAATCCTGCAATTAAAGCTAAAATTCCTCCTCCAAAAGAAGTAATTCTTTCTCCTCCCAAAACTCCAAATTTTTGCAAAATCATGATTCCCGTTAAAAATCCATAAATTCCTTGGGTTCCAGGCAAAGCTTGTAATAACAAAACTCTTCCAAACTTTTCTGGTTCTTCAGAAATTAATCCGATCCCTGTTTCTCCAACCATTTTTACTCCAAAAGCAGAACCTATTCCAGCTAAAATTACAGATATTGCTGCTCCCAAAATTGCAAAAATTATTGGATCCATATTTTTTATTTTTTAGTTAATTTTAATGGTTGGAAGGCTCGACCACCTCCTTCCAAAAATTTTGGGAAAAATTCAACAAATTGTAACCTTGCTGAGTGAACAAAAGCACCCAGCAAGTTAATTATTATATTAAAAAAGTGTCCAAAAATCAAAACGAAAACAAAAAGCAAGAGTGAAATTCCAGGAATTTTTAAAGTTTCTTTTAGAATAATTGCAATTAAATTGATTGTTGAGGCAATAACACCAGTTGCTAACCCCAAAGCATAAAGCCTTGAATAAGAGAGAGTGTCAGAAACAAAGGATAAAGAATTATAAAAACTACCTAAAGTTTTCAAAATTCCAACAAAAATATTTTTTTCTCCAATACAATGAAGAATAAATTTCAATATCAAAAGTGATGCAAAAATCTTCAAAGTTAAACTTTGAGAAATTAAAAATTTACCAAAAACGCTCTCTAAAAAATAAAAAGCTACCAAAACCAAAATTGGAACAAAGGAAAAATCATCTGCCAAAGCCTTAAATAAGTTTTTTCCATTTTTTAATTGATGGAAAAAGCGAATCAAAAAACCAAAAGAAATCTGAAGCAGACCTAAAGCAAAACAAAAAGCCAAAACTTTTAGAGGTTGTTTTTGAGGGTCCAACCAAAGGGCAACATTTTTTCCAAAGAAAGTTCCAAATAATAAACCAAAAAAACAAGTTGAAATCCCCAGAAAAATTGAAAGAGGAAATAAAATCTTTGTAATTTCAGATTTCATTTTAAAGTAAAGCAAAGCCCCAAATAGCATTAAAGCTAATCCATATCCAATGTCAGAAAGAGCTAAACCAAAAAATAGGACGAAAAATGGAGCTAAAAATGGAGTTGGATCTGGCTCTGTTGGTTTTGGNAAGCCATAAAGCTTAGTAATTGGTTCAAAAATTTTAGCAAAATTATTTTTTAACAAAACTGGTGCCTCCTCTGGATTAAAGGGAATTTTTTCAATCAATACAAATTGGAATTTTTCTTGAAGCTCTTTTTTTAACTTTTCATAAAATCTTTCTGGNATCCAACCCTCAAAAATTGAAAATTTTTCAGTATTTTTTGCTTTAAGTATTATTGAATTGAGTTCAACTTCAAATTTAAGAGAGTTTTTAAAATTTTCCCAATCTGAAAAAGAAGGCTTAATTTCTTTTAGTTTTTTATTTAAACTTTCAATTTTTTCTTCAATTTCTTTTTCTTTTTGAGAAAGTTTTTCAAATTTTTCTTTTGGTGAAAAATCAGGAATTTTTAGCTCAGTTAAATTATATTGTTTAGCTTTTGCAAAAATTTGAGATTCTTTTTCTTTTGGAAACCCATACAAAAAACAAATTGTTTTGTTTTCAGGACCTGCTTTTTCAAAAATCAAATCCTCTTTAAATTCATCCTGCAATTTTTGATGTGAAGATAATGTTCCTTCAAAAAGAACAAATTTTAAATACCTTAGGTTTTGAAGGGAAAGTGAAGTAATTTCTAAATCCTTTATTTTTTCTATTATTTCAAGCTCTTTTTTTGTTGCCTCTTTCTCTTTTTTTAACTCCTCAATTTCTTTCAAAATATTCTTTGCAAAAAATAAAAAATCAGCTGGGGAAATTTTGCTAGTTCTTTCCTCTTTTTCTATTAAGTATTCTAAGCTTTCAGCTTCTCTTAAATAATTTTGAAGCTTTTCTATTTCCTCTTTTTCTTTTAAAGGAAGTTTTTTAATTTCTTGTAAATCAACACAAGAAAAATCAGCTAATTTTTCCAAAACTTCTTTTGAAATCTTTTTTGGAACAAAAATTCTAATCTTTTGGACTTTTTCAATCATAAAAATCTGGCTTTTTTATTGTTTCAAAGAAAATTTTTTTAATTTTTTCTTTTTCTATTTCCCAATTTTTCTTTAAATTTTTGAGTTCTCCAGCAGCAAATCTTTGAATTTCATCTTGAATTTTTTTTAGCTCTTTTTCACACTCTTTGTCTATTTTCTCTAATCTTTCTTTTCCTTCTTTTTGCAAAATTTCATATTCCTTTTGGTATTCTTTCTTAATTTTTTCTAATTTTTCGTTTAGTTTTTTTTGAAATTCAAAAAGTTCTTGCTTTATTTTTTCTTCTTGAGCAATTACCTCCTTTACAGTTTCTGTCATTTTTTAGTTTTTTTATTTTAGTTCAACCTTTGCTCCGACTGCCTCAAATTTCTTTTTAATTTCTTCTGCCTCCTCTTTCTTTACATTTTCTTTCACTAATTGAGGACCCGAAGCTACAGCATCAACTAAATCTTTTGACTCTTTCAATCCCTTTCCGGTAATATCTCTTACAATTTTTATTACCTCAATTTTCTTTTCTCCTACTTGAGTCAAGAAAACATTAAAGATTGTTTTCTCTTCAGCTGGGGCAGCAGGTGTAGCTTGGGCTGTTTGGGGTGCAGCTACTACTTGAGGAACTGCAGAAACTCCAAATTTTTTCTCTAAAATCTTTACTAACTCTGCCAAATCTAAAACCGACATTTTTTCAATTTCTTCAACTATTTTTTTGAACTTTTCTGGAATTTCAAATTCTTCTTTTTCCATAGTTTTTTAATTTATTTTTGGACCTTTAACTGGATTTGGTATAAAACAAAAACAAAATTTTGTAATACTCCCTTTAACAAATATACAAAGTTTGAAATTGGAGCTGAAATTTGTCCAACCAATCTTGCCAAAAGTTCTTCTTTTGTAGGTAATTTTGCTAATTCTTCCACCTTTTCTTTTTCTAAAAACTGATTTTGAAAAATCCCACCACTAATTTTAAAGTTTTCATTAGCTTTTGAAAACTCAAAGGCAATTTTTGCAGGTAAAATTTCATCTTCATAACCAAAAATAGCCAAAACTTGCCCCACTAATTTTTCTAGGTCGATTTTTATTCCAGATTTTTCTAATGCTAATCTCAGCAATGTTTTTTTCACCACTTTAGCCTCACCCCCCTTTTCTTTTATTTTGTTTCTTAAAATATAAAGATCTTTTGTTTTTAATTTTTCAATATTGGCAAAAACAATTATTTTTTGCTTTGAAATTTTTTTTGATAATTCTTCTAAAATTTTTTTCTTTTTTTCTCTGGTGATCATAAATTAAAAAATGTCTGCTTCCGCAGACAAAAAACAACAAAAAAATTTTAACTTCCTCGGTGGGACTTAAAATGCCCACTGTCTGCGGAAGTTCTTTTATTTTATTTTTTTATTATTCTTTTGTCAAGAGATCCAAAATTGATTTTGCGAATTCTTCTGCTGCTTGGGGACCATTTGCAGTGACAATTTTTCCATCAACAACTACAGGTTTTTCTTCAAAAATTGCCCCTTCTTTTTCTAAAGTTTTTGCCTGACTTTTTGTCCAATCATTCCAAACTGTTGCCCTTTTTCCTTTTAACACTCCAGATTTTGCCAAAATTACAGGAGAAATGCAAATTGAAGCTAAAACTTTATTTTGTAAAACTGCCTCTTTGGCTACTTTATATGAATCTTCATTGTCTAAAGCACTCAAACATCCAGGTCCCCCAACAAAAATTATTGCATCAAAATCAGCAACATTTATTTGAGAAACCAAAAGATCAACATTTGTTTCTCCGCCATCTGCCCCAATTGCAGTTCCTAATTTATTTGATGCAGTTTTTACTTCAACCCCAGCTTTTTCTAAAATCTCCTTTGGTACAAAATATTCAGCATCTCTAAAATCCCTAAAAGCAATTATCATTACTGCTTTTTTTTCGTTTGTTTTTTGCATTTCAGTTTTTTCTTGAGATGTTATTTCTTTGGCCTTTTTTAAATTTTTAGTAATAAAAAACCCTCCCGCTATTAAAATAACAATAACAAAAATTAAAATCAACCCTTTTTTCATGGATTCTAATTATAATTATAACTCTTCTCTGAATAAATTGCCAAATAGAAGAAAATCCAAAATTTAGATTATTTTAAAGAATTTTCAAAGAACAAAGGCAAATGTTAAAATATTTAAAGAAAGGTAATGAGCTTAAAAAAATTAACATTTTTTCTTGGATTTGTATTTTTGGTAAGTATTAGTTTTTTGTTTCTTTATAGATTAGATCAGAAATTAATGAAAATATATTTTAGCTTAGAATCTCAGGTAATCAAAGATCGTTATGGAAAAGAGATTTTCATTAAGCCAAATTCTAGAGGATATTATTGTAGATTTTTGGAAGAAGTTCCAGAAAGGTTTAAAAAGCTTTTGTTGGCCAAAGAAGATAAGTACTTTTACTATCATTTAGGGTTTAATCCAAAAAGCATAGGAGAATCAATTTTAGCTAAATTTGGAATAGGTTCCAGAAAGGGTTCGAGCACTATTTCTCAGCAATTAGTAAAAATTTTATTAGGAAATGAATTTCAAAGAAACTTCAGGAATAAAATTATTGAATCTTTTTATACCCTAAGTTTAGAAATTTTTCACGACAAAGAAGAGATTTTAAAAATGTATGTTAATTCTATTTATTTTGGAAATCAAATTCAAGGACTTAGAGAAGCAAGTAGATGCTATTTTGGTGTGCTACCAGAATTATTAAATGATGGACAAATCCTCCAACTTCTTTCTACAATTCATAGTCCAACAGAAACAAATCCCGCAAAAATTAAAAATCAAGAAGTGACTTTACTTTTAGCTAAAAAATTTCAATTAAATCCTGTGGAATTTGTTCCGTTAGAAAAAATTAAAGAAAACCTCAAAAAATATTTTCAATTTTCAGATTCCTCTTTTGAAATTCAATTTTTTTTAAAAGAAAAACAGGAAAAAGAAATCCAACTAACTTTAGATGAAGAGCTTAATGAAAAAATCAGAGAAATCCTAAAAAGAAACATTGAAATCCTTAGACAAAAACAAGTAAAAAATGGGGCAGCGATTGTGATTAAATTGCCAGAAAATGAAGTATTGGCTTTAATTGGAAGCCCAAACCCAAAATCTTTTGAATCAGGTTATCAGATTAATATGTTGCAAAAACCAAGACCAATTGGTTCAACAATTAAACCATTTATCTACCTTAAAGCGTTTGAGAAAGGATTAAGACCTTATACTTTAGTTGAAGACAGAGAATATAAATATTTAACAGCTTTAGGTTTCCCTCTTTATCCAAAAAATTTTGATTATAAGTATCGCGGGGAGGTAACCCTACATTATGCTTTAAGTAATAGTTTGAATGTTCCCGCAGTAAAAGTATTAGAATATGTGGGGTTAGAAAATTTTTACAATTTTTTAGAAAAAGATTTGGGATTTAAACCAATTCAAGAGTGGGAAAAATATCAATTAGGAATTGCTTTGGGAGGATTAGAAATGAGTTTAATAGATTTGGCTAAATATTACACAATTTTTCCAAATAATGGAGTTTTAAAAAATTTAAAATTTTTTAAAAACGAAAATTCATCTCAAAAACAAATTTCTGAGCAAAAATATATTCAATTGGTGAACAAAATTCTCCAAGATAGAAAAACAGGAATTGATCAATTTAGGTTAAAAAGTGATTTAAATTTATTCCAAGAAAATTATGCATTAAAAACAGGAACCTCAAGGGATTTTTGCGACAGCTGGATAGTAGGATTTACTCCTGATTTTTTAGTCGGAGTTTGGGTTGGAAATCATGATGCCACGCCAATGGACAATGTTTCAGGACAAATTGGTGCGGGAAAAATATGGTCTGAAATAATGGAATTAATGTTGAATTCAAAATATAATAAAAAGACCTCTTTTAACTTTGCTTATTTGAGAGAATTTTATAAAGATGGGACGATTGAATATGGGTTAGCTGGCGACGATTTTGATAAAATTCAAAATGCTTTAAAAGAAGAGAGTTTGATTTTAAACCCTCATGACGGTGATAATTTTTTGTTAGAAGAAGACACCAAAATAATTTTAAGAGCAAAAGAACCTGTTGTTTGGTTTATCAATGAAGAAATCTTGGAAGGAAAAGAGAATATTTTTGTTCCAAAAAATCCAGGTTATTTTGAAATCAAGGCAAAATCTCTTAGAAACGGAAAGGAAGAGAAGATAAAAATTTTTGTCACAAAATAAACTACTCTATCTCAAAATACCTTCCATCTGTCCTACCAAAATTTTCAGGAAAATACATTTCTGAAATATGTGCTGGTAAATGAATAAACTTTCCTTTAATTAATGGTCTAACAAAATATTCAAATTCATAAACACCAGGTCCTAAATACTCAACATATAAAAACAATCTATCATCGTGAATTTCTTTAAAATCGGGAATTAATTCTCTTGAAGTTAATTCTTTTTCTTGCAATCTCAGAGATTTTTGTTCGGTAGATAAATCTAAATTCACAATTTCCATTCCGGCTGGAATAAAATCTTCTATCATCACGAAGTTTCTTGGTTCCGGCACCGTAATTTGAATGTGCGCTCTTAAAACTTCTCCTACCTTCGCTTTCCTTATTGGATTTTCATTCTTTTTATCATCTAATCTGTAAAACTCTCTTTGAATAGTAAATCCCTCATCTTTTGGAGGAATTTGATCAGCAGGCAAATAATATTTTAAAACAAGATCATAATAGTAAGCGTTAATTTCTCGGTTATGATTTATTTTTTTGAATGTAATAAGATTAGTTTCGTTAAATTTTAGATTTTGAATTGGGATTTCTTTTTTAAATTGTTCAAAGATTGTTTCTGAATTAAAGGTAAAATTTCCTTCACTCCTTTCATTAGTTAAAATTTCTAAAGTAAAATTTGATCTTGTTTCTCCTTTCCATTCTAAGTAGTCAGTTAAAGCATCAATAACTGAAAGAGTGTTTTGGGTCGAGCCCCAGGAGCCATCCTTTTTTCTATTATTTAGAATCCATCTTAAAACTTTTTCTATAATTTTATTTTCAGATTTTCTTGCAACTTGAGCTTTCAAGTATAATGCAGTATTTTTAATAGGAGTTTCAAAATATTGCCAATTCAAAAGTTTATCTATTCCCAAAAACGCACCTCTTCCATCAATTTTAATTCTACTGTCTAACACATCAAAAACCTTCTTTTTTAATTGGTTATCATAATTTCCTTTTTCTAATAATATTGCCAAGTACGGTAAAGAGGTATTGCTAATTTTATCTTTTAAGAATAAATCATCATTGACAATCTCTATTATTTTTCTTTTCAGAAAACTTTTTTGATCAAAATCTTCGAAGTTAGAAAGCGTGTAAGCTGCTAAGATAATGTCGTTTTTGTCTTGATATATAATTTCTTTGTAAACATAATCTATAGCTCTTTTAATTGAATTTTGATTTACCAAATAACCTGCTAAAGAGAGATTGTGAAAAGTATTTAGAACATGCAATGTTAAATGGAAGTTTGAAGGACCAGTTCTCCAAAAAGAAAATCCTCCATCCCACTGTTGATTATTATAAAGTTCGTTTAACCCTATTTCCACAACTTCATCTATTGTATATTCTTTTCCTTGATATTTGATTTTTTCTAATTTAAATTTCTCTTCAAGGTTTGGCAATTTTAATCCTCTTTTAATAATCGCGATTGCATTCAATCTTGAAGCAATTTGTTCTGAACAACCATAGGGAAATTCTAAAAGATAATTTAAGGCATCAGAAAGAAAAACCGCCAAGGTAGCTGAAGTTTTTACTGTTAGCTCTCCCCTATCTTTTTCAATATTTTCTGGCAAAAATACATATTCTTTAAACAGTTGAGAATTTGTGTAATTTGAGCTGGCGGTTGCTTCATAAGTGTTGTTTGGAGTAATTTTAATTGATTGCTCAACTATATCTTGCAAATTTCCAGCAATAGCCGAAATCAAAAATTTATGTTCTCCTTTTTTAATTTGAGGTGGGGCTTTGACTTTAAAATAAACAGTTTCTGATTTCTCTGGCTTAATTTTAATTTCAATTTCGTTTTCTTTTTCTTCTAAAATTAAACTTTGGGTTTCAAGCTTAACCTTCACTTTTTGAGTTTCTTTTGTTTGATTAAAAATTTGAGCCCCAACATAAAACACATCACCTGGAACAACAAATCTTGGCTTGAAGGGAATTGCCATTAGTTCTTTTTTTGTTAAGAATTCAATATAATTTACACCCAATTTTGTATCTTTTGTTACTCCAACTGTTTCAGTTTGCCAGGTTGTAAGATTATCAGGCAAAGTAAACCTCACTTCGGCTTTTCCATCTTTATTAGTTCTTACTACCGCTTCCCAAAAGGCAGTTTCTTTAAAAATTCCTCTTTTTCTTAAAGCTAAAGCTTCTTCAGTCATTCCTCCCCCGCCTTTTGTAATAATTTTTGGTTCAATCAAAATATTTTTTATATTTGAAGCAGTGGAAACAGTTAAAGGAAATCCTCCATAGAAAAATATCAATGGATTTTTCTTGGGATTTCCTTTTAAGGCTAAAACACTTAGATCAACAACAGCAACCGAAACCTCAGCTTCTACTCCTTTTCCAGTCCAATCTTTAACTAAAATTTCTAAAACTACTTCCTCTCCGGGTAAATAAAATTTCTTATTTGATTTAACCTCAATGTTGAGTTCATTTTTCTTTCTATCTATTTGGAATTCAATTTTTCCAAATTTAACATCTGGTTTTTGAGAAATTAGCAAAACCGAAACAAAAACATTTGGCAAATATTCACTTTTTGCTTCAAATGAAAAAGGAAAAAGATTTCCATTAATGTTTTTAATTTGATATTCAAAAATTTTCCCTCGCTCAATTGAAATTAAAGCTTTTGCTTTTTGATAAGGAGACTTAATAATAATTTTTCCCTCCTCTCCAATTTTTAAATCAGTTTTTTCAGCTTCAATTTCTAATTGAGTGTCTGTTGTAGGTCTAATTGAAACTCTTCCTTCTCCCCAAATATAAAGATCGTAACTACTAAAAACTAAATTTCCCTTTGCATCCCTTGCACTAATTTCTGCTTCATATTCTCCTTCTTTGTCAATTTTAAGTTCCAAATTATAATTTCCCCTTTCGTCTGTATCAAAATTAAAACTTTTTATTAACTCTCTTTTTTTCTCCCATTTATAAGAATAATTTCCTCCAGCTTCTTGTCTTTTTGAATAAATCCAATCAACTTTATAAAGGCTGAATTTGATATCTCTAACTCTTGTTTCTTTTCCCTGAGTATCAACTGATTTTACTTTTAGATTAATTTTTTCATTTTTTCCATAAAAAGGAGAGTCAGCTCTTAAACCCAAATAAAATTCACCTGCATGAACAATAAACGATTTTTGAGCAGAAACGCTTTGCCCTAAACTATTTTTAACTGTCACATCAATAACAATAATTTTGCTTTTTCTTTCGTCTTCTTTGAAAAGCTTTTCAAAATCTAAAACATGAGAAATCTTGGCTTTACCCTCTGAAGAAAGATTCGTTTTGCCCCTCAAAATAAATTTTTCACCAAAATAATATGGAGGTTCATAGTACCATTCACTGTCAAAATCAAAATAGCCATCTCGATATCTATCAAAATAATAATTTTGAGAACTAATTGTATATTCTACCTCACCACTCTCTAGAGGTACACCAAAATAATATCTTGCCTCTACTTCTAAATTAAGAGTGTCTTTTGAAACATACTCTTCTTTATCGGTTTTTAACTTAACTTGAAATGGAGCTGGGACATACTCTAGAACCTCAAAATAACTACAAGAATAATCTTCTACACAAATCCTATAAGTACCCAATGGAGCATCTTCTGACAAAATCAATTTTGTGTGAAAGGTTCCAAATTCATTAATTTCTAAATCTTGGTTCAAAATTTCATCTCCTTTTGAATTAAAAACACTTAAATTAACTGGTTTTTCTCTGACAATTTCATAATTTCCATCATAACCTATGCGGTGAATTCCTTTTATAAAAACTTCTTGTCCCGGTCGATAAATTGGTTTGTCTGTATAAATATAAATTTTGCGTGCAGAATAAGCCAAGGGGTTCCATTCAAATCTACTTTGATAAGTTAAAAAAGTGCTATCTTCCCCTTTGGTAATTATTATTCCCTCCAGGTTTGGAATGGGATTAGAAAATGCTAGACCGTTTTGATCAGTATAAATGGAATTAAGAAGAATTAAGCTTTTATTCTCTTGTTTATATAACTCTATTTTAGCTTCAGAAACTCCTTCAAAATTTCTTAAGTCAATTATCCAGTAAAGATTTTTAAGTTCTTTTAATTTCTCTGGACTTACTGGTTCTAAAGAATCTTCGTAATACCAGGTAACTTCCGTTCCAGGAGAAATTCTTTTTTCAGCTACCGCTAAATTTGTGACATTCAAATAACTTCTTTCGTAAACTTGCTTTAAAATTTCTCCTTCTCTCTCCCAAATTCTCCCCTTGTAATCTGGGTGATAAAAAGTAATAATATAATTCCCAAGAGGATTTTTAAAATAATTTTTAATATCTAACTGAAAATAATTTTTAACCCAATATTTTTTAGGCAATTCAATTTTATCATTAATTCTTTCTCTGCAATTGGTGATTACCTCCGGTCCTTTATACCATTTGGGTGTATTTAAAAGATAAAACAGAAAATCCTTAGCTTCTAATTTGCAAATATCTACTAACACGTATTCCATATTTTCTGTCGCAAAAGTNAANTTTGTTTTTTCTGGNGTTGTAACATTATATTCTCTCTGCAAATGATAGAAATTNAGTGCATATTCTGGCATTTCTCCGGTTTTAAATTTTATTGAAAGCGTTTGCGTTTGACCGAAAACATCTTCTAAATTTAAACTCAAAATATAATCACTATTTGGGATCAATTTATAATTCAAAGTAGTGCGAAATTGTCCAATGTCGCAAGTTTCTGTTTCAAAATCACTTATTCTTTCAACTTTCCAAGACCTTCCCCAATAGTTAAATTCGTAATCTAAATTCGAATTAAAGTATTTTTCCAGGTCTTCCTCTGGGGGTACTAAAATTGGAGTATTGCTACAAATTACAAGTTTTTCTAAACTTGCGTTTTTGTCGTTGTTTTTGGGAAAAGTTTTAATAATTTTAAATTGAGGATAAGAAATAATCTCTTTTTTTATTGGTTCTTTATTTAATGTTAATCCATGAGTATTTACTATTTTTTCGAAATTGACTTCCAATTTTTCTTCAAAGCCAATTTTTTCACTTTGAAATTTTAAATAAATACTTTTTTTATCTTTTACTTTTTCGCAAATACCACTTTCAGAAACATTTTCATTTTCTTGTTTGCATTTTTCTCCATATCCAATTTCTTTTAATTTTAAGGCTGAGATTTTACTTTTATCTAAATCAATTTCTTCATAAAAACTTATCCAAAGTTTCCCTTGATGATCGAAAAATTGAGGACTCGCATAATCTGTTCTTTCTGATTCTGCCCAAATACTCTTAATAATTCCGGTGACATTAAAATTAATTGTTTTTGGTTCTTCCAAAATAATATCTCCCTCTAGTGGATATGCTTTTTCGATTTTTAGTGTATAGCTATTTTCAAAATCCCACAGTTTTTCTCTTCCAAAACGATCTTCTTTTGGGTAAATTTGAATTATTGAATAATCACTTTCATCTTTTAAAGAGAATATTTTAGAATTTGTTTTTAATCCAAAAACCGATGAAACTTTGGCTAAAAAAGTTTTAAAAAAACTAAAACCAAAAATTTCTCTTTCAACGCTTTCTTCTTTGGATTTAATTTTGTACTCGGCAATAAAAGGAATTTGTTCCCCCGTTTCGTTATTGATTAAAACAATTTCATTTTTTGTTTTTTCTAAATCCACTGGCTGATTAAAGTAAATTGAAATTGGTTGATTGTAAAGAATTTCTCCTTCTGTGGCTCCGAGATATCTTAATTTTCTTGTTTGGAATTCAATTTCCTTTTCGTTTACTGCTAATCCGTCCATTGATACAAAACCAGGATTTATTTTGACTTTGTAATTTGAAGAACGAATTAATCTTTCCTTTGGAATAAATTGCAAAACATTTGTTGAAATCCACTTAAACCGACCTTCAGTTTTGGGAGTAATCTCAACAGGTAGATTTTTTGCCTCCAGATACCCTAAAGTTGTTAAAGGTACCATTGGTCTGTTAAAAACAATTGTAATTTCTGTATCTTCTGGAGATTCGGAATTTTCATGAGGAAAAATAGCAACAATTTCTGGATCTTCCACTGCTAAAAAATCAGCTTTTATTTCTCCGCCATCAGGAGTAGTTAATTTCACGAGGTAATAGTGATTCAGTTTTAATTTTTCTTCGGGTTTAAAATAAATAGCATTCTCTAAAAATTTTTCTTTTTCTATCCACTTCCCTTTTATTTCTGGTTCAAATTTAATGTGATTTTTAGCAAAAGTTTTATCGAAACCTGGGGGAAGAGTAATTTTAATAATTGCAGATTGAGAAATTTTTTCGGGAACTAAACGATAGGTTTCAACATAAGATGGAAACTTTTGAGCTCTTTTTTTCAAAAAGCAAAATCCAGAAATTCCTCCAAAAATTATGAGAAAAATTAAAATTAAAACTTTTTTCTTTAAGATTTTTTGAAAAAAACTTTTTAAATTTAAATGATACATCTTTAAATTGTTTTACTCCAAGTATTTTGCTTTAGCAATATTGTGTTCTTGTAAGGTTTTGCTAAAAATCGTTTTTCCGTCCGGAGCTGATAAATAGTACCAGTACTCACTTTTTTTAGGATACAATGCTGCCAAAATACTTTCAAGTCCTGGATTACAAATTGGGCCTGGGGGAAGTCCTAAATATTTGTAAGTGTTGTATGGATGGTCAATTTGAGTTTCCTCTATTGAGATTTTTGTGGTTTTTTTTCCAGTAATATAAGTTATTGTTGCATCAACCTGGAGGGGCATTTTGTTTTCTAACCTTTTCCATAAAATTCCTGCCACTAATTCTTTATCTTCTTTTGTTTTAACTTCTTTTTCTAATAAAGATGCTAAAATTAAAATTTCAAAAATTGTCTTATTTTGTTTTTTTATTTCTTCTCTTAAATCTGGAGTGATTTTTCGATCAAAATTTTTCAACATTTTTCTAATTATTTCCTCTGCGCTTTCCCCCAATTTCACTTCATAAGTATCCGGAAAAAGATAACCTTCGAGAGAGGCATCTTTTGGTTTTTCTTTTAAAAATTCAAATTCGTTAGAAAAATCTTTTTTTATTGATTTTTCAAAATCCTCTTTTTTCAAAATACCTTTTTCCTCAAGATACTCAGCGATGTCTTTTATGCTCCAGCCCTCCAAAATTGTAATTTTTTCTTTTATAACTTCCCCCTTTATAAACTTTTCAACAATTTCTGGAATATTCATTGAAGGAGATAAAAGATAAGTACCTGCTTGAAGTCTTGGGGTATTACAAGTTAAAAAATTGTAAATTACAAAAAACCAGCTCCATTTTATCAATTTTTCTTTTTCTAAATTTTGGGCTATAGTCTTTACCCCTTCCCCTCTCCTTATTGTAAAAGTCAAGTATTCTTGGCTATTTTTATCTTTTGGCAAATAAATTCCTTGCCAGAAAAATACAGCAAAAAATAAAATCGTCACTAAAAAAAATGAAAAAATGAAAAATTTTTTTCTCATCATTTTATTTTGTAACAAGTGGAACAAATACAAAACCTGGATATTCAATTTCTTCAAAATCTTTTTCTGATTTTTTTTTGAAAAGCCAAATTGATGTTCCAATTGGAGTTACAATTTTTCCTCCAATTTTTAATTGTTCTTTCCAGGCAGGATAACAAAGCTTTGCAGAAGCTGAAACTAAAATTTTATCAAATGGTGCTTCTTTTTCCCAACCTTTAGAACCGTCGCCACAAATAAATTGGGCTATTCCTTTTTCAACAAAATTATATTTAGCTACATTTTTTTCTCCAAATTCTTTTAACTCGGGAATAACTTCAATAGCAATTACCTTCCCTTTTTCTCCCACAATTTCAGCTAAAAGCGCTGTTGTCCAGCCTGAACCTGACCCAATATCTAAAATTTTATCACCTGGCTGAGGATCTAAAAGTTCTAACATAAAAGCTACGACCAAGGGTTGAGAAATTGTTTGCCCAAAACCAATTGGTAGAGCTTCGTTTAGGTGAGCTAAATTTTTCATTCCTTCAGGCAAAAAATCTGCTCTATTTATTCTTTTAAAAGCCTCGATGATTTTTGGTGTTTTCAACCAACCTTCCTCAATTAAGCTTTCTATTAAATCCATGATTTGTTTTTCTTGTAACAATTTTATACCAATCAGGATAGGTTAATCCTTGAAAAATTACTCCACTCAAAAATCCAAAGGTTAAAGAATTAAATTGAAAAATTTGAAAATAGAAATTTAAAGCTAAAATGCAAGCTCCTAAAAACCAATGATGAAGATGAATTTTCCAATTTTTAAACTCAATTATTAAAGATCTTATTTTTCCCCTTTCCCCAGGTTTTTTCCCAGCTAGAGATTTTGTAAAGAGATAACCAAAAAGTGCTCCTAGAAATGTTTTAAAAGAAACAAAAGCTAAAATGAATCCCAAAAAAAACTTTGATTTTGAAAAATTCATTTTATTTTGAGCGGGGGTACCAGGATTCGAACCTGGAATAAGGGATTTGGAGTCCCTCAGTTTGCCAATTGAGCTTATACCCCCTTTTCTTCAATTTTACAAGGAAAAATTTGAAAATCAACCTATTTTGTTTCTTTATGTAAAGTGTGTTTTTTGCACCACTTGCAATATTTTTTCAATTCTAATTTCTTTGTCACTTTTTTGGACTTTTTGGTGTAATAATTTATCCTTTGGCAAACTGAACATTGAAGTTTTACGAATGGTTTTTTCTTTTTTGCCATGTTTTTGAGCCAGGGATGGGAATTGAACCCATGACCTTTCCCTTACCAAGGGAACGTTCTGCCACTGAACTACCCTGGCTAATTAATTTATTTTTGAAAAAAAATTCAAAAAAGTCAAATAAAAAGTGGCCCTTAGAGGCCACCAAAAATTCTTATTAATTTTTTCCCAACCTCAAAAGGATTTTTCGTTGGATCAATTAAAAATAGGGCGCTCTTTTCTTGCACATCAAAACTTAACACACCGAAGGGAGCCAAAAACAAAAAAAATTGAGGATCTCTTTCAGTACTTATTTGAGGCCAAAATTCGTCTTCAGTTTCCATTAAGAGAAAATAAGAGCGATACAAGAGAGGAGCAAAAGAAAAAAGCACAGGAGTATTTAAAACTCTCATTTTTACTTTTCCGATCCAAAGTTCTTTTCTTTGCCATACAAAAATGTTTCCAATTTTTTCTATCTTCCCTTCACAAAACAAATTCCAATCTTTGATAACTTTTAAATTGTTATCAATCACAATATCTGGATTTAGTTTTGCTAGCCATCTTAACTTAAAAGGAATAGCTGGTTCACGTTGAGTATTTGCGATGATTTTTTCACAAATTATTCCACGATCTTTTAGCCACTTTTCAATCAATTCTGGAATCCAAAATCCAGAAAGGATGATAATTTCAGCGTTTTTCTCTTGTAACTCATTTAGAAGCTTTAACCCAATTATATTTGGTTTCCTTGAAAGATAAATTTTTTTTCCTATCTTGGTTCTCGCAAAAGGAAAGACTATCTTTAAAAAAGCTTTTCTTTCTATTGAAAAACCTCCAGCTAAAGTTCCATCAAAATCCATCACTACTCTCATTTTTTTCACCTCCTTTTAAAGAGCTTTGATTTTGTGGGTAGGGCAGGATTTGCACCTGCGAAGGCCAATCGGCCACCAGTTTTACAGACTGGTGCGTTTGTCTACTCCGCCACCTACCCAAAGATCTTGAAATTATTTTACAAAAAAAGAGGTTTTTATTCAATAACTATTTTATGTTTTTCCCTCCACTCTTTAATTTTTTGATGATTTCCAGAAAGCAAAACCTTTGGAACCTTCCATTCTATTCCTTTTTTGGGTGAAAAGACTGCAGGTCGGGTATATTGGGGGTATTCAACAAATTTACCTCCTTTCAGTAATCTTTCTTTTAAAAACTGAGGTTTCCCCAAAACTCCAGGAATTAACCTT
>Ga0065718_1000321_pt1 | contig 16713 bp, 17 predicted proteins | sample GBSCel77sediment_2_FD_59105 | JGI IMG/M metagenome (GOLD analysis project Ga0065718, IMG submission 59105) | Hot spring sediment microbial communities from Great Boiling Spring, Nevada - cellulolytic enrichment CS 77C v3 (version 3) | ecosystem: Environmental > Aquatic > Thermal springs > Hot...
CGCAGGGAAGAACGACCAGGCAGCGTCCGGTCCTCCCAGAAACCAGGGAAGACGGGGAAGGTCATAGGCTTCCCGCAGAGGGACGGGAAAGGTGAGGAGAGTCGAAGTGTACGCCCCGATGGCCATGAAGGCTGCGTGCCCCAGAGAGAAAAGCCCGGTATATCCATTGGTGAGGTTCAAACTCACCGTGGCAATGGAGTAAATTCCCATGAGGATGAGGATGTGCAGGAGGTACCGATTCAGGGTTTTTTCCGCCACAAACAGCGCACCGAAGAGCACAAGGCCTCCAACGACGAACCAGAGTTCCTGAGGGATACGCCGCTTCATCACACCCGTACCTCTTCCCTTATCCCCATAATACCCGAGGGACGAATAAGGAGGACCAAAATGAGGATGGCAAAGACAATCCCATCACGGTATTCGGCAAAGCGTGTGGGCAGAAAGGCGATGGAGAGAATCTCCGCAAGTCCCAGAACAAATCCCCCAAGCATGGCACCAGGAATACTCCCCACACCGCCCACAACCACGGCCACAAAGGCCTTGACCCCCGTGAGGAAACCCATGTCGTAGGAAATCTGCCCGTATTTTGCTCCCCACAGGAATCCCGTGAAAGCGGCAATGGCTGAGCCCAGGACAAAGGCCACCGAGATAACCCGGTTCACCTCAATGCCCATGAGGTTGGCAACCTCAAGGTTTTCCGCCGTTGCCCGCATGGCGATCCCCAGTTTCGTCCGTTTCACAAANAGGTGGAAGGCAAGCATGATGAGAAGAGACGAAAAGATGATAAAGACATCAACCGTCCGGAAGGTCAGATACGGCGTCCGGTACAGCGTCGCCAGAAATTCCGGGGTCTTGAAGGCGTAAGGCTGGGGAGAAACAATGAGCTTGGTGAAATTCTCGATGAAGGTGTAGAATCCCAGCGAGGTGATAAGAAGCGCCACCTCCGGACCACCCCGGAGCTTCCTGTAGGCCACAAGGTCAAGGACAAGACCCATGGCTCCCCCAAACCCAAGGACCAGAAAGAGTGCNGCCACAAAGGGCAAACCAAAGACGGAAAAAAGACAAAAATACATGAAGAACGCCCCCCAGGGTGATAAGGGCACCATGGGCGAAGTTGATGAGCCGGAGAATGCCATACCACCACCGTCATGCCCAGGGCAAGGAGCGCGTAAATACAACCGAGGATAATGCCATTCATGCTCTGCTGCAAAAAATACGAGAGCGAGAACATACCCTACCCTCCCAGATAGACCTTTTTCACCTCTTCAAGGGACTCAACCTCCTGGGGAGTCCCGGCAATCTTCACCACCCCCGTCTCCAGAACGTACACGTAGTCGGCGACACCNATGGCCATGGGAGCACTCTGCTCCACAAGGAGGATAGTAACGCCANTTTCCCGGATACGCCGAATCAGGGCATAGAGCTCTCGAACCACAAGGGGGGCAAGACCGAGNGAAGGTTCNTCAAGGAGCATGAGCCTGGGGCGGGACATGAGGCCCCGACCGATGGCCAGCATCTGCTGTTCACCCCCGGAGAGCGTCCCGGCAACCTGGTTCTCCCGTTCCTTCAGACGGGGGAAAAGGCGGTACACCTCCTCAAGATCCTGGAGAATTCCCTCCTGGTCTCTCCGGTGGTACGCTCCAAGGAGAAGGTTTTCCCGCACCGTGAGGCGGTTGAAAATTCCCCGACCCTCAGGCACGAGAGCAATACCCAGACGGACCCGCTGAGGCGCAGGAAGGAAGGTGATGTCCTTTCCGTCGTAGAAAATGCGACCCCGTACCGGCCGCAGAACCCCCATAATGGTCTTCAAGGTCGTTGTCTTACCAGCACCGTTGGCTCCAAGAAGGGCCACAATCTGCCCCCTCTCCACTTCAAACTCAAGCTCCTGGATCGCAGGAATGACGCCGTACTTCACCGTAATCTTTTCAACCTTAAGCAACGAGATCACCTGTCCCCAGATATGCCTCGATGACTTTTGGATGCTGGCGGATTTCTTCAGGGGTTCCAACCGCAATAANNGAGCCGTAGTCGAGAACCTGGATAACTTCGGCCAGTCCCATAACGAAGGACATCCGGTGTTCTACAATGATCATGGTGAGGTGGAAATCCCTCTGAAGTTCTGCAACCAGACGGGCCAGGTCATCGGCCTCTTTCGTGTTCATCCCTGCAGAGGGTTCATCAAGAAGGACAAGCTCTGGCCCGGTCATCAGTGCCCGGGCAATGTCGAGTTTCCGCTGCAAACCGTAGGGGAGATTCGCAGCGATTTCCTTCCGGAACTCGTACAGGCCAAAGCGCTCAAGCATCTCGCAGGCTTTCCGCTCTATAGCTTTCTCCTCGCGAAAGAACGAGGGGGCGCAGAAAAGTGTAGGGAAGAACCCACAGCGGGCATGCACGTGGGCGGCAACTTTCAGATTCTCCTCCACACTAAGGGAGGGAAAAAGGCGCAGGTTCTGGAAGGTCCTGGTCAACCCCAGGGCAGTGATTTCGTCAGGGCGAAGGTGAGTAATATCCCGTCCCTTGAACACAATCCTCCCCCGGGAAGGCTTCAAAACCCCGCTGATGAGATTGAACACCGTGGTTTTCCCCGCCCCGTTCGGCCCAATGAGCCCATAAATTGCCCCACGGGGAAGCTCAAGGTTATACCCACTTACGGCCATCAGGCCACCGAAATTCTTCCACAGGTCTTCAACCTTCAGAATGTACTCACCCATCGTCGAAAGTAGCCGGGGAGGGGCAGCACCCCTCCCCGTCCTCCTTCACTTGGCGATTTTGGGGTCGGGTAGGTACTCAGGAGCTATTTGTTTGACGGTCACGAACTTACCGTCCTTCACCTCAATCACGGCCACGGACTTGTTCGGTACCTGGCTCCCAGCCTCATAGGAAATGGTTCCCGAAACACCCTGGAAGTCCTTGATCTGGGCGAGACCCTCGGGAATCTTCTTGGGGTCATCGGTGCCGACAATTTCGATGGCCTTGGCAAGGAGCTTCATGGCGTCGTACCCAAGGGCGGCAAAGGCGTTCTCGGGAGGATTCCCGAACATGGCCTGGTAATCACTCTTGAACTTCTGTATGATGGGGCTTGGGTCCTCTAAAGACATGTGGGTTGCGAATACCACACCTTCGGCAGCTGCACCACCCGTCTGCACAAGAAGCGGCGTGTCAAAACCGTCTTCACCGAAGATGGGGATGGTAACACCGCCATCCCGGATTTGCTTCACAATGACACCACAGTTGTCGGGGATGGCGCCCACGTACACAAAGTCCACCCTGCCCTGGTCCTGGTACTCCTTGAGACGGGCCACCATGCTGGAGAAATCGGTCCAGGTGATTTCGAAGTAGTCCTCGTAGACTACTTCACCCCCGTAGTGCTTCAGTGCATCGGCAAAATAGGCACAGACGGCAACGCTGAAGTCCACCGCCGTGTCTACCCAGATGGCTCCCCGCTTGAGCCCCAGGTCCTTCACCGCGTACTCGGCAATGGCCGCCGCCTGGGCATTGTCACCAAAGCAGGCCAGCCAGGCACCGGTGCGCTCCGGAATGCGGGGATGAGTGGCTCCCGGGGTGATGAAAGGCACGCCGTATTCCCGTGCCAGAGGTGCGGCAATGTTCACCCAGTGGGTGTCGCAGTACCCAATGAGTGCCGAAACCTTTTCGTTTTCAATCAGGCGGATGACTGCAGCAACGGTTTCACCTTCATCGGCCTTGGTGTCGACAACCTTGAGTTCAATCGGCCGTCCCAGAACCCCTCCCGCTTTGTTGATTTCTTCAGCCGCAAGCTTCACCCCGTTGAGTGCCGGCGTGTCAATGGACGCCCACGGACCTGTGAGACCCATGACGACCCCAACCTTGATGGGTTCAGCAGCAAAAGCAGAGCAAGCAAAAGCAAGAACCAGAACCAGCACACCGAGAATCACCAACCGTCTCATCGAACCACCTCCTTAAGGGTTTGACTATGTTATACCCTTTTGATCACTACATCGTCAACTCTTCGAAGGAAAAACGTAGCGGCTCTTTCATTTCCTCCCGGAAGTACCCAAAGGTGAGCCTTCCCCCACACTCCCCAAAACCAATCTCTCCAGTCTTCCGCACCGCAATGGCCCCACAGACAACACCGAATCGTCGCGCAAGCTCCATCCCCCCGGTTGACGGCCTCCTGAGCAGACATTTCCTCCATCCACTCGGCGATTTTGCGGGCAAGGCCAAGCTTCATGATACCTTCTCCTTCTCCGGTCATGGAAACTCCACCCCACTCCCAGGCGAAGGTTCCGCAACCAATAATCGGGGAATCCCCNACCCTTCCCGGAAGCTGCATTTCCACTCCTCCGGTTGAAGTTCCCGCCGCAATTCGCCCAGAACAGTCAAGGGCCACCGCCCCTACCGTTCCGAGGTGGAGTCTTCGGAGTTTCTCCCGGGCTCTCTTCAGGTAGTAATGGTAAATGGAGTCCTTTTCCTGCGATGCCTTCGCGATGGACTTCTCAAGGGTCCTTATGGTGAGCTCCGCCACCGGATTGTATTCCTCAAAGCCCAGAAGACGGGCAAAAAGGTTTGCCCCCTCACCCACAAGGAGCACATGGCGAGTCCTCTCCATAACAGCCCGGGCCACAGAGATAGGATGCCGAACGTTTTTTATTGCCGCAACCCCACCGCAGGAGAGGTCGTCCTTCATGATACTTGCAGACATCTCAACCTCTCCCAGGAGATTGGGGAAGGCCCCTGTTCCTGCGTTGAGGCGAGGGTCATCCTCGAGGACCTTCACTGCCTCTTCCACAGCGTCAACCGCCTCCTGACTCTGCAGGGTTTCCATTCCCAAGATACAGGCCCGGTACAGGGGCTCGAAAACATCGGGAATTTCTTCAACGCAAATGCCGCCATGGACAACAATAACCACTGCGCTCACCCCTAACAGAGAGTCTTCCTATTATACCTCAAGCGTCTGACAGAGCGGCAAGAACTCCGGTTATTTCTCTTTCTCCAGTTCCTCAATCCGCCGTTCAATCCAGGCAAGGCGTCGGCGCAAGAACTCTGCCTCTTCCCGAAGGAGTTCGAGCTCCTCCTCCTGAGTAAGGCACGAGAAGCAGGGGCCAAAACCCGGGAAGAAGAAGTGACCACCAAAGCAGAAGCATCCTGTATCACCAAAAACGTACCGCCGCATCCCGCAAACCCTCCTCAAAGGAGCATGTTCAGAAGACTTCCCACAATGAAGGCAAAAGAAAGCATAATGGCAACGGCCTCAAAAAGCCGTTTCCACCCGAATTCCCGGAGCACCACCACAAAGGCAGCCACACAGGGGAAGAAAAGGGAAATCACGACGCTGGCAATGACCAGCTGTTTGACTGAAAGACCCAGAGGCAAAAGAAGCCCCATAGCCATGTACTTTCGCAAAATTCCCAGGGTGATGACGAGAATCGCCTCAGGAGGAAGTCCCAGCATTCGGGAAAGCCAGGGACTCACAAACCGGGCAAGAGCAGGGAAGGCGTTCGTGAGGTACAGGAGATTCACGATGAACGTCCCCAGAAACACAATGGGTAAAGCATCGCGCAGGAAACCCCGGAGACGAACCCAGAGCTTGGAGAGCACCGCTTTCAGGAAGGGCAGGCGGTAGGGGGGAATCTCGCAGACGAGCGGAGGGCGAAACCCCGGCACCAGGTACTTTAAAAGCAGTGCAAGGGGAAACCACCACAGCAAAAAGTGTCCCGTAAACAACAAGAACTGGAGCAACGCCATGGGGTGCAAGGGCACCCACGATGAGTGCCTGCTGGGCCGAGCAGGGAATGCCAATGGCAACGAGCACCGTCACCACAAAGCGTTCCTTTTCACTCTCCAGAACCCGTGTGGCCATGATACCGGGAACATTGCACCCCAACCCAAGGAGCATGGGAACAACAGAATATCCGTGGAGTCCCAGGCGGTGCAGGAACCCATCGAGCAACACCGCAAGACGGGGCAGGTACCCCACGTCTTCAAGAAGACCCAGAACAAAGTAGAAGGCCAGAACATAAGGGAGAACAGCTCCCAAAGACACGTAAACCCCTGTGGAGAGAAGACCAAGAGACAGCTCAAAGTCAATGTGGCCGTCCACAGGCTTTCCGATAAGTATCTCATACCAGAGGGGATACCGGGAAAGCACGACCCCAAGACGCTCAAGAAGAGGGAGGTAGTACTGCTCAAAGAGCGGGTCAAGGAGGTGGATGAGACCTTCACCGATGAAGCGAACGGAAAAGAACATCCCCAAAAGGACCACAAAGCCAAAGAGCAATCCAGCTCCAGGAAGCAGGGTCACCCGCTGCAGCGTATCCCGCCAGGTGGGACGACGGTATGAAAACCGCTGCACTTCGCTGATAACCTTGCCGATTTCTTCCCAGCGCCGTGTGTGGTCAGGGGAAACAAAGTGAGGGATTCTTGCCTTTTGGAGGGCCGCAAGGAGGTTTTTGATGCCCTCCCCGGTGGTCGCAACAACCGGGACCACGGGAACTCCGAGGGTGCCCTCTAAGGCCTTGAGGTCGATGTCGATACCCTGCTTCTTTGCTTCATCCCACATATTGAGTGCCACAACCATAGGCTTCTGCCTTTCCGCAAGTTCAAAGGTGAGGTAGAGATTGCGTTCCAGGTTTCCCGCATCCACCACGTTGACGACAATGTCCGCTTCTTCCACAAGACGAGCGGCAATACGCTCGGCCTCAGCTATCCCTTCAAGGGAATACGTGCCCGGAGCATCGATGATTTCGTACAATTCTCCTCCGTGTTCCACGTAACTCCGCAAAAAGTCCACTGTTGTCCCCGGATAATTTGAGGAAAAAGCGTAGACACCGCTTATCTGGGTGAAAATAACGCTTTTCCCGACATTGGGGTTTCCCGCAAGGACGATTCGCCTTAGTGTTCTACCCGCACGAGAATCCTCTGGGCTATGCCTCTGCCCAGGGCGATCTCCTGCTGCCCCAGACGAATGACAACCGGTCCCTTGCCGATAATGGAGCTGACCTTTTCGATTCTCTTCCCGGGCACGACTCCGAGAACCCATAACCTCCTCACCATCCCTTCCCCACCATCAATCCGGACAATTTCTCCTTTTCCACCGGTTTCCATCTCCACCAGAGAACGGATGTCTTCCACAGTCTCAGCCCCCCTCGGATGTCACCGGCAACGCGGACACAAACCGTAGAAATAGATGTGATAGGAGTGAACGACAAATCCCTGTTTCTGCTCGAACTCCTTTCGCAGACGCTGCAAGAACTGCTCCTCTTCCTGGGTCATCCCCTCACAGTCCACAACCTGACCGCACTGGGTGCAGATCAGGTGGTGGTGGAACTGTGCCGTACGGCAAATCTCGTAGTGTTCCCTGCCATCGCCAAAGTTGACTTTTCGGAGAATCCCCATGCGCAGGAGAAGGTCAAGATTCCGGTACACCGTTGCTATGCCGACTTTCTTTTTCTTTGTCCCTCAGATGCTCGTACACATCCTCGGCAGAGAGGTGCTGCCCTTTTTCCTCAAACACCTCAAGAATGGCCCGGCGCGAGGGCGTCGCTTTCTTGTTGAAGCGATGGAAAACATCTTTCCAGCTCTCCGGCAAGTCCTTCACCTCAATGAAAAATATTATCATTTTCCATTATAACAGACAATGTCAAGGACTCGCCTGCCGGACTCTACTCTGGTATAATTTTTCCCGTGCAGGTGCCCCTTGGGGCTGAAAAGGGAAGTGGGTGCAATTCCCACACGGTCGCGCCACTGTGATGGGGAGTCTTCTCCTCTATGCCACTGGGCAACCGGGAAGGCGGAGAGGACGATGAACCTCAGTCAGGAGACCTGCCTGCACAGAGAACTCTGTACTCGCGCTCGACGAGGAAGGAGTGGAAAGGTATGGATGTTCCCTCTCGGGGTAGCGAGTACCTCGGAGAGAGGGAAAAGTGAAAAAAGCGCTCCTTTTTGCCACCGGGGTCGATGAGCGCCTCCCCCTTGTCCTTCGGGAGCGCTACCTGGCCCTTCCGGAGAGGGAATTTCTGGGAATCCTCAGAGAAACCGGGTGTTCTGCCTTTGTCCTCCTTGAGACCTGCCAGCGACTTGAGGTGTACGGTACAGTAGAAGAAGAATCCTTCCGGAGAGAGGACCTCCTTCAGCGCCTTTTCCCNCTCCCTGGCCCTTACAGAACCTGTGTGTTTTACCTTGAGAACGCCGATGCTGTTCGGCGTCTCTTTCGAATTGCCGCAGGCCTTGAGTCGGCCCTCCGTGGTGAGGTGCATATCCTGGGGCAGCTGAAGCGAGCCTGGGAGAAGGCTCACCGGAACGGCCACACCAACAAACTCCTGAACGCCCTCTTTCAGGACGCCCTGCGAGTGGGGAAAAAAGTCCGGAGATCCCTCCGTAGAGAACAGGCGTTGAGGTCTTTCGGTTCCCTTGTCGCCGAGGTACTTGAAGAACTTCTGGGCTCCCTTGAAGGGAAAAGCGTCTGTATTCTCGGCTGGGGGACCCTGGGGCGCTCCGTCGCCGGGACACTCCTCTCCCGAAAAGCAGGAACAATCTTCGTCTTTTCGCGGCACCTCCACCACATTCCCCAGGAAAAGCCCTTCGTGGCGATTGCAGAGAAAAGCGTGCTCAAAGAAGTCCTCGCCCAATCCCACGCAGCGGTGTGCACTTCAGGCTCAGCTCGCCATCTCCTTGCCCCTGAAGACCTTGACGAAGCAGCCCTTCCTCAAGTGCTCGTTGACCTTGCTCTTCCCCGAGCTATCGACCCGGCGCTGGCTCAAGGAAAGAAGCTCCTGGACCTTGAGACCTTCCTCAATCTTGCCCGGGAACGAACCCTGCCCTTCGCTCAGGAGTCCGAACACCTCGAAGCATTGATCGCGGAAGAGGTCGAGCGCTTCCTGCGAAAATGGCGAGGCTTCCGGGCTGACCCCATCATCCGGAATATCGCCCGCTGCTTTGAGGAAACCTTTTTAGAAGCAGGAGGAGCAATCNTTCAGNCCTGCAACCGCGACGAACAGGAGCTACTACTCCTCAAGCACATGGAATGGGTGCGGAGGAAACTCTTCTGCAAAACGGCTGAACAGGTGCGNCGGTTCTTTGAGGAGGAAAGATGAAGCAGGTCATTCGTGTCGGTACCCGTGGGAGTATACTGGCCCTCAAACAGACCGAAGAGGTTGTTGCCGCTTTGCAGAATATCCTTCCTTCTGCAGTTATCAAAGTGGTAACGATTCAAACCAGGGGAGATATACGGCACGATTCGACCTTCCCCGGAATCCAAGGAATGTTTGTGAAAGAACTCGAGGAAGCGCTCCTTCAGGGGAGTATCGATATCGCGGTGCACAGCCTTAAGGACCTCCCCACAACTTCTCCCCCGGGACTCACCCTCGCTGCCATTCTCCCCCGAAAGGACCCAAGAGACTGCCTGGTCTCCCAAGGCGGCCAGAAACTCCTGGAGCTCCCTCCGGGAAGTTCTGTTGGCACAGGGAGTCCTCGACGCGCTGTGCAGATTCTCAAGAAGCGACCCGACNTCCACGTTGTACCGNTGCGAGGAAACGTCACCACCCGCATGGCGAGAATGTGGGAAGGNAGAGTGGATGCTCTGGTNCTNGCCTATGCGGGACTTCTGCGCCTTGGGCTTGAAGGAGAGGTAGCGGAGGTCTTCGATCCCTGGAACTTTGTCCCTGCCCCCTCACAGGGCGTTATCGCCTGTGAAACCCGCTGTGGCGAGGGGTGGGAAAAGCTCCTTGCCCCCCTCCACCATCCTGAAACAGCGCAGGCTGTGAGTATCGAGCGGTTGTTCCTTTCTTGCATCGGAGGAGGCTGCCAGAAAGCCATCGGCGCCTTTGCAGAAGTTCAGAATGGGTGGGTACGGCTTGTGGGGATGCTCGAGGGGAGGGTGGGCTGGAGAGAAGGTCCCTTTGCAGCAGGCGAGGCCATAGTTCAAGACCTAGCTCAGGAGCTTGGGGGGAAACGATGAAGGGCAAGGTTTTCCTCACCGGTGCAGGCGCAGGAAGTTTTCTCTACCTGACCCAATACGCTCGCTTCCTCCTGGAGAGGGCTGATGTCGTCGTCTACGACCGTCTCATCGACCACCGTATCCTCCAGTACACCCGGGATGGTGCTGAGCTCATTCCCGTCGGGAAGGCTCCCGGAAAGGCCCCGTGCACTCAAGAGGTAATCTGCCAGCTCCTTGCAGAGCGGGCAAAGAAGGGAACAATGGTTCTCCGCCTGAAAGGGGGCGATCCCTTTGTCTTCGGTCGGGGGGGTGAGGAAGCGGTGTACCTTGCAGCGCATGGAGTGCCCTTTGAGGTCGTTCCAGGGGTTTCCTCCGTGCACGTCGCTGCCGCCTGTGCTGGCATCCCCCTGACGTTTCGAGGAAAAAGCCGGTCCCTCCACGTTTTTCAGTGGCCATCCTGAAGAGGCCCTGGCATCCCTCCCCTGGGAAGCCATTGCCCGTCTCCCAGGGACCCTGGTGTTCCTTATGGGAGGAACAACCCTCAACACCATTGTCGGGAACCTTCTTGCCTCTGGCAAAGACTCCCCAAAACCCCTGCATGCCTTGTCATGCAGGCGGGAAGTCCCTTCCAGCGTGTCGTCTCTGGGTCTTTGCTGGACATTACTCAGAAGAAAGTCACCTCGGGTCTGCATAACCCCCTGGTACTCTTCGTTGGAGAGGCGGTGAACTTCCATGGCATCCTCTTCAAGGGGGAATACACTCTCCCTCCCAGGCGGGTGATGGTGGTGGGGAGCACAGAGGTCCTCAGACAATACCAGAGGCTTAGCGACCTTGTGGTGTCCCTCGAAACGCAGGGTATTGTTCTTATCCCTGCCGCACTCCTCCGGGCCATACCGAACCACGAGGTCCTCAACGACCTCAGAGAGCGTTTGAGGCAGTTCGACGCACTCCTTTTCCCAAGCCAGAATGCCGCTTCGGTTGTTTTCGAAGCCCTACCGGACCTCCGCATCCTCCATGGCCTCAAAATATGGGCCATCGGAGCTAAAACGGCCCGGTGGCTCAGAGAACGGGGTATAACCGCAGACTACGTGGCGTCAGGAAGTGCAACCTCGTTTCTTGAGGAAACCCGGGATTTTCCACCACACCGGGTGGCCATCGTGACCTCCGGAAAGGAGGACCACAGATTGCAGAGAGAGTTTTCTAAGAGGGGATGGTTCTGCGAGGTCTTTCCCGCCTACTCCATGGTCTTCCGGACACATCTTTTCCCCTGCATCCAGGAAGAACTCCGCCAGGGACTTGACCTCATCGTCTTTTTGAGTCCCTCAGCCTACGAGGCTTTCTTTGCCGCCACTTCAACGATACCCCCCTGCCCCGTCTGGGCCATCGGCCATACCACCGCATCGTACCTTCTTGAGAAGAACGTCAAGGTATCCCGGGTGGTTTCCACACCCTCTTTAGAAGAAATCTGCGTGGAGGTGCTCCGATGGAGAGAACACCAGGAACCTTTGTGAGGAACCGACGTCTGCGTCGCTTCCCCACACTCCGGACCATGCTTCAGGAAACCCATCTTGTCCTTCAGGATTTCATCTGTCCGTTCTTCGTGGTACAGGGGCAAGGTATCCGGAAGGCCATTCCCCACCTCCCCGAGGTTTTCCTCTTCTCCCCCGATGAACTCCTGAGGGAAGCGGTCACCCTGCACGAAAAGGGGATCCAGGCCGTTCTCCTTTTCGGACGTTCCGAGCGGAAAGACGAGGTAGGAAGCGATGCCTGGAATCCTCACGGAGCGGTCCAGGAAGCCGTCCGGGTACTGAAAAGGGAGCTCCCAACACTCTTTGTGTTCACCGACGTCTGCCTCTGCGCGTACACCACATCAGGACACTGCGGCGTGGTACAGGGGCAACACATAGACAACGACCGCACTCTTGAGCACCTTGCCCGTGTAGCGCTTTCGCACTGCGAAGCCGGAGCCGATGGCATTGCCCCCTCAGATATGATGGACGGCCATATTCTTGCTCTTCGAGAGGCTCTGGACCAGGCAGGATTCCAGGAAATCCCTATCATGGCATACAGTGCAAAATTCGCCTCTTCCCTCTATGAACCTTTTCGGGAGGCAGTGGACTCCACACCCCTTTTTGGTGATCGTTCTTCATACCAGCTTCCACCAGCCAACCTTCGCGAAGCCCTCAGGGAGGCACAGACAGACCTTTCCGAAGGAGCAGACATTCTCATGGTGAAACCCGCATTGCCGTACCTCGACGTTCTCCGGGTTTTTCGGGAACGTTTCCTTGTACCGCTTGCCGCCTTCCAGGTGAGCGGGGAATATGCCATGGTGAAGTATGCATCCCTCAATGGAGCCATCGACGAGAAAAAGGTTGCCCTCGAACTCCTTCTCTCCATCAAGAGGGCCGGTGCGGACCTCATCATCTCGTACTTTGCCCCCAAAAATGCCCGAATGGCTCAGGGAGGAGTAACGATGGGATGGTATCCTCTTTTCCTCAACCTTGAAGGCAAGCGGTGTCTTGTGGTTGGGGGAGGAAAGGTTGCCACCCGAAAGGCTCTGCCCCTGATAGAGAAAGGGGGTGTGGTGACCGTCGTCGCTCCCCGGGTGAGTGAAATCCTGGAACGTCTCGGAAAGGAAGGCAAAATCACTCTCTGGAAGCGACCTTTCGCCTGGGGTGACCTCGAAGGACAGGACATCGTTTTCGCCGCCACCGACGATCCCGCCCTGAACGCTGCAATCGCCGAAGAGGCTCAAAAACGCAACATCCTGGTCAACGTGAGTAGTTCAAAGGACCAGGGGGACTTCATCACTCCTGCCTGTCTTGAAACCGAAGACCTGCTCCTTGCCCTGTCCACAAAAGGAAAGAACCCTGTGCAATCGGCAACCCTGAAAGCGTGGCTTTGGGAGACCTTCTCCGAGAGCAAGGAGAGAATCCCCAGAGGAAACGCTACCTGCCTCTCCCGGGCACTCCAGCTTTTTCCAGGAGGCGTCAACAGCCCCGTACGGTCCTTCAGAGCTGTGGGGCGATATCCCATCTTTATCCGGTACGGCAAAGGGAGCCATGTGGTGGATGAGGACGGCAAAACCTACCTCGACTGCATCATGTCCTGGGGAGCCCTCATCCTCGGCCATGCCCATCCCCGGGTCGCAAAAGCCCTGGCCGAACAGGTGGCCCTGGGAACGAGCTTCGGAATGAATCACGCTTTCGAGATTCTCCTTGCCGAGAAAATTCGCGAGCACTTCCCATCCATCGAGGCCCTCCGGATGGTGAATTCGGGTACCGAAGCGGTGATGAGCGCCCTACGACTTGCCCGTGCCGCTACGGGACGGAAGAAGGTGCTCAAGTTTGCCGGGTGCTACCACGGACACGTCGATGCTCTTCTTGTCGAGAGCGGTTCGGGAGGACTAACTTTTGGCATTCCTTCCTCTTTGGGTGTCCCCGAAGAATACACCCACCACACCATTGTTGTCCCATACAATGACCTCGAGGCAACACGAAAAGCTTTCGAGGACTTCGGCAAGGAACTTGCNGCGGTCATCGTTGAGCCAGTTGCCGGGAACATGGGCGTGGTGTTACCCCACCCGGAAGTTCCTTCTCCTTCTCCGTCAGTACACGGAGCGGTACGGCGCACTGCTCATTTTCGATGAAGTCATTACCGGGTTCCGTGTATCCCTTTCAGGATACCAGGGCCTCTGTGGTTTCCGCCCTGACCTCACCATCCTTGGGAAAATCGCAGGAGGTGGACTCCCCTTCGGCGTTTACGGGGGAAAAAGGGAGCTCATGCGCCTTGTGGCTCCTGAAGGAGGAGTGTACCAGGCGGGAACCCTCTCGGGGAATCCCTTAGCCACCCGGGCGGGGTACACCACCATAACCATCCTTGAAGAGGACCCTGCCTTTTACGACGCCCTGGCCGAAAAAACCCGGATGATTACTCAGGGTCTTCAGGAAATCGCTGCCTCCTTCCGCCTTCCCCTCTGTGTGAATGCTGCAACCGGCATGCTCACGCCGTTTTTCACATCTCTGCCGGTGGTGGATACCCAGACCGCCTTCGCCACCGATCGAGGCCTTTACGCCCGCTTTTTCCAGGAGCTTCTTTCCCGGGGCGTCCTTGTGCCTCCTTCGCCTTTCGAGGCCTGGTTCCTCTCGGAAGCGCATACCCCAAAAGACTGCGAACGCCTCCTTGAGGCAGCCGAGGAAGCAATGAGAGCAATGGCCCNGNNNCTNTAAGCCCTCTTNATNGCNTCGATTTCCTCCTCNGTGACCTCNCTGCCGAAGCTGCGGAGTCCGGAAACCCGGAATCCGTGCTTCTCTGCAAGAGCCTCAATCTCTTTGACCTTGGCCACTTCCACTTCCTTCCCCAGAGTATAGTCCTCAAAGCGTCCCTCGAGGGTGAGGACCATCGTCTCCGCCATACAGGCGTACGCCTTTCCGGGGGGATATCCGAAGTCCATGCCGAAATCCGGTTCNCCNGGAACGTCCACCACACCTCCCTCGATGACCAGAACATCCCTCCTTGCTCTGGCCACNTCCTCGGCAATGTTCCGNGGACGGGAAACATCGCAGATAACCGCTCTTTTTGCAATCCAGGANGGCTCGATAAGGTTCCCGATGGCCGAGGTCACCGTCAGAATTGCTCGACAGCNCCTAATGCCTTCCTCAACGTCCACGAAACCCAAAACCTCATAGGGGCTTATCTCCGCAACCTCCCGGCGAACTTTCTCAACCCTCTCAGGGTCCCGTCCCACCACCCGTACCCTCCTTCCCCGCTCGGCAAGGATGAGTGCACAGGCCCGTCCGATGGACCCCGTGGCTCCCACCACCGCAACCGTTTCCCTCTCAAGGTCGATGTCGAGCCTCAAGCAAGCAAGCTCAAGGGCAGAAAGGGCCGTGGCAACAGTGTAACTGTTCCCCGTCGTTACCGCAATGCGAAGACCCTTTTTCACCGTGATGCCTCCATCTCCCGCCACAGAAGTAAAGGCTCCAAGACCGATGATTTTTGCACCTTTTTTCTCAGCAAGAAGTCCACAACGACGGATACGGTCAGCCACAAAAGGAAAAGGATATTCAAGGAGTGCCCGGGGCGTCATGGGAAGCCCGATGAACCACCCCTCGATTTCCTTCCCGTTGTACGCTGATCGTACTCCCCGGACGTGCGAAAGAATAAAGGGAGGAATCCGGGAAGCCAGGTATTCCACCCAGGAAGGCGGGAAGGGACGAAGAGGGAATATATGGCGTTTGATGTCTGCCACGTCCATGGCGTGGATGATGAAGGCAAAACTGTCCATACGTTCACTCCTCCCTGACGGCCTTCTTCAAAGCCTCAAGCATCGCAAGGGCGTTTTCCTCCATCTTTTTCTTGAGAAAAGCATGAATGAGGGCCCCCACCAGGGGAATCCCAAGATCATACTCAATCTCAAGCTCCACACGGGTCACAGACGGACTCTCTTCGCGAAACCGCCAGATTCCCTCGTACTTTTTGAAGTCTCCTTCTAGGGTGAAAAAGCGACACTCCTTTTTCGCGTCATCCCAGACATCTTTCTCCTTCCACTTCACTTCCCGCCCCTGGAACCTCCCCTTCCAGAAACTCTCCACCTCCTGCCCCTGGCGGGATAGAACCCTCACCTCCTCGAGATCCGGAAGGAAACGTGCCAGGGCCTCAATGTCCTTCGCCCGATCGTACACCACTTCAACGTTCTCGGGAATATCAAGGGAAACTGTAATCCGCGCCACGCCCGGTTCCCTCCTTTCCTTCACCCACGCACTTCCTGAACAATGGCCTGAACCCCCCGGACGGGCGATCGTAGAGCGCCGAAAGGACGGTGTCTATCTCTTCTACGGGTTATGGTGAGGGGCGGCTCCAGACGAATGACCCTGGGGTTATTCAGGGTGTAGGCCACGAGAACCTTTCTCTGAGCCATCTCCATAGCAAGAAGCGATGCGGCATCGGCATCGAAGAGCTCCACGCCGATGAGCACGCCCCAGTCCCCGTACTTCTTGGATGATTTCGGGGAATTCTCTCTGGAGTTCCTCAAGTTTCTCAAGGAGATACGCTCCCTTTGCCGCCGCCTGTGCAGGGATGTCCTCCTCCTGAAGNACNTTCAGGGTTTCGATACCNGCNACACAGCTTAAGGGGTTTCCTCCCATGGTGGAACTGTGGATGAGCGGATTGTCCTCAAAGACCTGCCAGATCTCTGCGGTACTCACAAAGGCCCCCAGAGGAACCACTCCTCCTCCCAGTCCCTTGGCCAGGGTCAGAATATCCGGAACTACCCCGTAGTGTTCACAGGCAAACATCTTCCCCGTTCTCCCAAGGCCGGTCTGGACCTCATCAAGAATGAGGAGCGCGCCTTTCCTCGTGCAGATTTCCCGTACCCCCTTGAGGTACTCAGAAGAAGGAAGAATCACCCCACCTTCACCCTGGATAGGCTCGAGAATCACCGCAGCGGTATCCTCGTCCACCGCCCGTTCCATGGCTTTAAGGTCGTTGAAAGGGACCTGCTCTGTCCCAGGAAGCAGGGGCTCGAAGGGTTTTTTGTAGACATCTCTCCCCGAAACGCTCAGAGCACCGAAGGTCTTCCCGTGGAATCCCCCCAGGGCCGAAACGAATTTCTTTCGTTTTGTGTACAGTCGGGCAAGCTTCAGAGCTCCTTCTACCGCTTCGGCACCACTGTTGCAGAAAAAGGAGTACTGGAGATTCCCGGGAGTGATGGCCGCAAGCATCTCCGCAAGATCAGCCTGGTGTTTGTTGAAAAGCGTCCGACTCGAGAGGGGGAGGCGTTGGAGCTGTTCAATGACCCG
>Ga0065718_1025004_pt1 | contig 16682 bp, 14 predicted proteins | sample GBSCel77sediment_2_FD_59105 | JGI IMG/M metagenome (GOLD analysis project Ga0065718, IMG submission 59105) | Hot spring sediment microbial communities from Great Boiling Spring, Nevada - cellulolytic enrichment CS 77C v3 (version 3) | ecosystem: Environmental > Aquatic > Thermal springs > Hot...
TCCGCTTGATTTAGAACTTGATAGTGCAAACGTTGCATCAACCATTGCAGGCCAACTTACGAGAAACTATACAGTTCAATATGTTGTTGAAAACCTTGATGGAACATTAGTTACTGGGATTGCCCCGCAAGACATAAACAGTGCAGGAACACAGAGTTTAACAGATGCAAATCTTGTTGCAGGTAGGCAATACAGGGTACGTGTAATTGTTAATGGAAAAACGCTTGGTTCAGAAGTTGTGACAGCAATTGACGATGGCGGAAATGGTAAAATAAGCTTTGAATATACACAGGGAAAATATGGAGTTGTGAGAGTGATTAGAGATTCAGTTACTGGGGATGCAATTGGAACATACAATGTGCTTTTGTTAAACGGAGATAACACGATATACGATGCAAATCTTTTAAGTGGAAATTCATATCAAGACATTGTGTACCAACCGGCAAAGGTTGACCAGTTAACTATTCCAGGCGCTGGTGAACCAAGGTTCTACGAAGCTGATAATCCGACCAACTTCTCTGTTGTTTCGTTCAAATCACCGTTCTATACAACATCAACTCAAGTTTACGATTCGCTTGGAAATCCATACACGTTATACATCGATTTTGTCAAACTAGCATCAGTTTACGGCGATAAAGAGAATGTTTGGGCGTTCAGGATTAGAAGTGCAACAGGGGAGAACATAAAATACCTTTCAAACTACGATACAGGCACTGAGATTACCGGTGGTAGCTTTGGTGTATTAAGGTTCGACAAAACAGGAAGACTACTTGGAGTTAATTCCTTCGACCCAAACACTGGTCGCATATCTGAGGGCGAAAACATTGATGCCATCATGTTCAATGCTGGTGAAAATGGTGATGGTATTGTAAAAATAAAGCTCGATATGAACAGCATGACACAATTTGCCGCACTTGCAGATGCATTTGTTAAATCACAAGACGGTAACGCTCAAGGAGTGCTTGAATCATTCTCAATTTCTGAAAACGGAGACATAATTGGTTCCTTCACCAACGGTCTGGTTGACGTGCTTGGAAAAGTTGCACTTGCAACATTCAATAACCCGGCAGGATTACTCGAACTTGGCAATTCACTCTATGGAGAAAGTGCAAACAGCGGAACAGCACGTATTGGTCAACCGGGCAAGGGTGGGTTTGGTTCCCTTGTTGCAGGTGCACTTGAAATGTCCAACGTAGACCTTTCCGAAGAGTTCACAAAACTCATAATTGCCCAAAGAGGTTTCCAAGCAAATGCAAGAACGATAACCACAGCTGACCAAATACTCCAAGAAGTGGTGAACCTCAGAAGATAATCGGGTAAAATAATCTGAAACCCATAGGGGTGAAAAAGTTGATAAAACTGACAGGACTGAACGGGAAAGAGTTCTACTTAAATGCTGAATATATAGAAAAAATTGAAGCCAACCCAGACACCACTATAACCTTATACAATGGTAAAAAATACATAGTTCTTGAACCTGTTCAAGAAGTCGTTAATCGAATCATGGAATACAAAAAGAAGATATTCTTACCTCCGATGGTAGGTGAGGAATAATGGATATAACCGTTTTACTAGGTGTTGTTTTAGGTTTTGGTATGATGGTGTATGGTATTATCAGCGGAGCTGGTGATTTCGCTACATTCATTAATATCCCTTCCGTAATTATAACTGTTGGTGGTGCAGTTTCCGCTGCTATAACCGCAAACAAGAAAAACGTAGTCTTTGGTATTGTTAAAGTTATAATGGGGGCTATTAAGGAACCAAAAATTGATTATGTCGGAACCCTAAGAACACTTGTGTCGTTTTCAGAAAAGGCAAGAAGAGAAGGTTTGCTATCGCTTGAAGCGAATTTGGAAGAAATTCAGGATCCGTTTTTGAAAAAAGCAGTGCAGTTAGTTGTTGATGGAACTGAGCCAGAAGTTCTGAGGTCCATGATGGAGATAGAAATTGAGATGGCAACAGCTGAAATGATGGATCAAAAAGGATTTTTCGACGCTCTGGGAACCTTTGGTCCAGCATTTGGAATGATAGGAACTCTGGTCGGGCTTATCCAGATGCTTAAGAGTTTGAACAACCCAGAAACACTGGGACCGTCTATGGCGGTTGCACTCATAACCACGCTGTATGGTTCTATTCTTGCCAATATCGTGGGGCTTCCGGTAGCCGAAAAAATAGCAAGACGTGCGGCGGATTTGGAACTTGCCAGAAGGATGATTTTGGAAGGTGTGTTGTCTATTCAGGCTGGAGAAAACCCAAGGGTGCTTGAAGAAAAGCTGAAATCGTATCTACCAAGCGCCGAAAAGGTTAAGTACGAAGCACAAGTTCAGGGAGCTGGTGCCTAATGGCGAAAAAGCAGAAGTGTGTTTGCCCCTCGGTACCAGCGTGGTTGAATACATATGCGGATATGGTCACTCTGCTTCTTACGTTCTTTGTTCTTTTGTTTTCAATGTCGAGCTTGAGCCCTGGAAAGTTTCAACAGGTGGTAGTTGGATTGACATTAGCTTTAAGTGGAAATCCCCCAAGTGTCTTAACTGGTGGGCAGACAATGAGCGAGGAAGCGCTTATATCTTCAAAGCCAGGGGTTTATCAGGAACTACTGAGAATCTCTGAAGAATACAAGGGCAAGGTAACAATTGAAGAACGAGACGAAGGAACACTTATCACATTGACTAATTTTAAGATTTTCGAAACGGGAAGTGCGAGACTAACAGCTGAAGCTAAGGAAATAATTGAAAAACTGGGCGCTATAATTTTAGAGCACACATCGAACATCATAGAGGTTAGAGGCTACGCTGATGACAGGCCAACAACTCCAGACTCCATTTATCCATCGAACTGGCACCTGAGCAGTGCACGTGCTTCTTCAGTAGTGAATTTCATGCTAACGGAATTAAAGCAAAAAAGGTATGCGTTGAGGTATGCAGAAATAAGGTCTGGATTATTCGATATCGATTATTTCTATTCGCCGGATAGGTTTGTTCCGATAGGAAAAGGTGATGTCGATGTAAACAAAGAACTAAAATCTATAAAAGCAAACTACGACTACGACATGTCAAAACTACAAAATGACTATGAAAGTGGTAAAATATCTACAGAGGAATACCAGAGACAGCGAACAGAGCTTACTCAGAAATACTATAGAGACGTTGAGCAAACACGTGCAAAATATAGGAAAATAGAAATCGTAATCAAGAGAGAAACTAAGGGATACTGATAAATTAAGAAAGCTAAGGAGGGCGAAGTATGCCTGAAGAAGTTGAACAACAGCAAGAGCAAGCTAAGAAGAAAGGCGGTTTAATGGACTTAATAAAGATGATAGTAATCCCATTAGTTATTTCACTTGTTGTAAGTTTGGTTGTTTTCTTTATGCTTGGTTCGAATAAGCAACCAAGTCAAACCCAGCAAGAACAATCAGCTGTCGCTGCGGCACCAGTCCAGATAAAGGCAGTTGTTATTGCCCAAGGTAAGTATCAAACCTTTATGCTTAAAGGTGGAAGGGATGTTGTGGTTGTAGATTCTTTAACCTTGCTTGTTGGTAGTGAACCTTGCAGAGCGGCTGTAGCTGAAAAGAATGATGAGATAATGGACGCACTTGCAACCATATTCTTGAGCAAAGAGCGTTTTGACCTTGTAACTCCAGCGGGTTTAGACTTATTAAAAAAGCAAATCAGGGAAGCTGTAAACCAGATTACCGGGTTTACTGGCGAGAAAGAAAAATTTGGAGTTTTGAACGTTTACATATACATAAAAGCAATAAGCACAGTCCAGTAATAATATCACAATCCCTTTAACGGGAGGTTGTTGGTTTTGCCGGATGTACTGAGCCAGGAAGAAATAGACCGATTGTTGGCGGCACTTTCGCAAGGAGAAGTTAACATCGAAGAAGTGAAAAAAGAGGGCGAAGAAAAAAAGATTCGCACGTATGATTTTTTGCGTCCTCAGAAGTTCTCGAAAGAACAAATTAGAACCGTTCAGATGATACATGAAAACTTTGCACGAAGTGTATCTACGTATTTATCTGGTAAATTAAGATCCTTCACCTCGGTAAATGTTGTCGGTATAGACCAGCTTACCTACGATGAATACATGAAATCCATAGGTAACCCGTCTTTCATAACCATATTCACGGCAAGAGAATTGGTGGGTAGCGCAATATTCAATATGAGCTTAGAAATATTTTACGGTATTTTGGATGTTCTACTTGGCGGACCTGGTGAACCTGGCGATGTCAAAAGAATCCCAACAGAAATCGAAATGGGGATAATTAAAAAGGAAGTTGTAAACCTACTTACCGCACTTTCCCAAGCTTGGATGTCCGTTCACCCGTTTATTCCTGTTGTTGAATCTACAGAAACAAACCCACAGTTCGTCCAGATAGTTCCCAGTAGCGAAATGGTCTTAGCAATTACGTTCTTTGTAAGTTTTGGAAAAGTGGAAGGTTACATGAGTCTTTGCTGGCCCTCTTCTGTTATAGAGCCAATAGGAGAAAAACTCACAACACAGAGTTGGTTCAAAGTAAAGCAAAAGGAGATAACAGAAGAACACGTTGGAAAGCTTAAGGAAAATTTGCAAAGAACGAAGATAGATGTTATTGCAATCATTGGTGAAACTGTGCTGACCTTGGGTGAAATATTAACACTTGAGGTTGGCGACGTAATAAGGTTGAAGGAACACTACGATGAACCGATAAGAGTAGAAGTGAACGGTCGAACAAAATTCTTAGGCAAACCTGGTCAGTACAAGGGGAACTATGCTGTAAAGATTACAGAAGTGATAGAAGAGCCTAAAGAGGAAGGTGAAGAAGCATGATAGCAGATGACTTCCTAAGCCAAGAAGAATTAGATGCGTTACTCAAGCAAGTTGTGCAAGATGATGGACTTTCAGATATTGAAAAATCAATGGTGGGCGAAGTTGGAAATATAATCCTTGGTGCGGGTGCAACTGCGCTATCTAACATTTTGGGCAGAAAAGTGGACATTTCAACACCAGAAGTTGAAGTTATGACACTCAGCGAATTAAGAAAAGGTATAAGCGGTGAGAAGGTTTGTGTAACGATACATTTTGAAGGCGAAGTAGAGGGCTTGACTGCGATGGTTCTTGAAAAACAGTTGGCAGCTGAAATCGCTGATATAATGATGGGTGGTCTCGGTAAGCCAGAGAGTGATGAACTTGACGAGTTCAAGCTTAGTGCCGTTGGCGAGGCCATGAACCAAATGATGGGTTCAGCTGCTACTTCACTTTCCGATATGATAAAAAAGCCCGTTAGTATCACGCCACCGACGACGGAGATTCTAAATTTCGATGACGAGAGCGTGAAGTTTCCACCGATAGGCGATGAAAACGACAAAGTTGCAAAAGCAACGTTTACAATGACCATCGAAGAATTGAAACCTGCTAAGTTCTTTTTGGCAATGTCTATCCCGTTTGTCAAAAAACTATATGAATTGATATTCGGTGCACCGACTGTTGAACAAAAGCAATCAGGCGTATCAGTTCCAGAAACAGTTCAGACTTCCACTTCAACGGCTACAACTTTTGTTCCACCTACTCCAAAGAGAGAAGAAAAGCAAGCGGTTGCAGCAAGACCTGTCCAATTTGAAGATTTCGGAAAAACTCAGCAGCCATCCGAAAAACCCCAAGTTTTGGATGAAAGACTCCAGTTGCTCTTTGATGTGCCGTTAAATGTTACCGTTGAACTTGGACGCACAAAGCTCACTTTGAAAGAAATTATGGAACTTGGCGTGGGGTCTCTCATAGAATTGGATAAACTTACGGGAGAACCTGTGGATATCTACGTAAACAACAAATTGATTGCACGTGGAGAAGTTGTTGTCATTGATGAAAACTTCGGTGTGCGTATTACAGAGATAGTGAATCCTAAAGAAAGGCTTTACAGCTTAAAATAAGAACATTAAGCCCATCCCACAAAAGAAGCCCCTTTCGGGGCTTCTTTTCTTTCGAACTTTTAAGATTTTAGAAATTCCTTCAACCACAACGCTGAATCTTTCAGTATCCTTTTTTGTGTATTGTAGTCTACGTAGATTATACCGAAGCGTTTTGAGTATCCGTATGCCCACTCGAAGTTGTCCATCAATGACCAAATGAAGTAACCTTTCAAATCAACACCTGCATTGATTGCTTCAAGTGCTTTTTCAAAGTGCTTTTCCAAATATTCAATTCGGTAGTTATCATGAACTCTACCATTTTCCAACTTATCAGGTCCAGCCATCCCGTTCTCTGTTATATAAAGCGGTAGTTTATATCTTTCCTTAAGATAGACCAGCATATCAAATAAGCCTTGCGGGTAGATTTCCCATCCCATTTCGGTCTTCGGAAGGTCGCCTTGCACATACGAAAATCCAAGTGGGTTGTTCATATCAAAAACGACAAGTGTTCTTGTGTAGTAATTCACACCAAAGAAGTCAATGGGGGTTGAAATAATGTTCATATCGCTATCGGGAACCTGCAACCCTTTTTCCGTATAAAGTGCAACTGCTTCTTCGGGATATTTACCGAAAACAACAGGGTCATGGAACCATGCATTAACAAACTTATCAACAAGACTGGCAACCAAGAAACTTTCAGGTTTCGCATCGCCTGGCTCTATTTTCATTACAACGTTGGTCAAGCCAACTTTTCCATCCTTTACTTCTTCTCTAAACGCTTGAACAGCATGCCCGTGTGCCCTCAACAGGTTGTGTGCTGCACTTATTGCTTCTTGTAGATTTTGATGACCCGGGGCATGCTCTCCTGTGTAGTAACCCAAGAAAGAAGAACACCACGGCTCGTTCAGTGTAATCCAATGTTTCACACGGTCACCGAGTTCGTTGAACATAAACGTTGCGTATGCTCTGAAATAAAGTGCTATATCAGGGTTGAGCCATCCACCTTTTTCATAGAGTGCGTAGGGTAAGTCCCAGTGATAGAGGGTTATGAATGGTACGATATCATTCTTCAAAAGTTCGTCAACAAGTCTGTTGTAGAAGTCCACACCCTTTTGGTTGATGTTCTTCCCATCTGGCATGACTCTGGGCCAGGAGATAGAAAACCTGTAAGCATCTAAACCTATTTCTTTCATCAACTGGATATCTTCCTTGTATCGATGGTAATGGTCACACGCAACGTCTCCTGTGTCGCCGTTCAAGGTTTTGCCAGGCGTGTGTGAAAAGACATCCCAAATTGATGGCCCTCTACCATCCTCGTTTGCTGCACCCTCAATTTGGTATGCTGCCGTAGCCGTTCCGAAGATAAAATCTTTTGGAAAATCGGACCTTCTTATCATTTTTCCACCCCCTGGTTTAGTTCAAAATTTTCCACAATACTATGCGTTTTCACAGCCAAGAAAGCATTTGCAAACGCACTGAATGTACCTAACGTCATCACTAATGGTAGAAAGATGAAAATAGCTTTTGAACCGATTAAGAAACTGCCGATGGCGAACTGCACTAAATTGTTTGTCACCATCCCCAGAAAGCTTATTCCAAATACACTTAAGAAGTTGAACTTTGAGAGAAAACTTTGCACTATTGCAGATGCCACACTGCCGAAAAAACCCATGAAAAACCCCGGAGTAAATATGGTGCCAGAAAGAATAGAACCGAGCAGAGATTTAGAAACGGAAAGAACCACCGCGTCTGAAAGACCTGAAAAAACAGACATATACAACACTAAGAAATTTGAGAACCCCCACTTACCCCCCGGTACAGGAAATGGTATTAAACCTTCGACAACATATACTACGCTGCTCAATGCAATCATCAGCCCAAAAACTACCACGTTTCTACGTCTACTTCTTTCTTTTCTTTTTTCTTGTCTGTCTTGAACTCTATTATCATTCTGTTTGGCACGCAAATTATACTCCCTCCTAGTCCTATCTTCCCTGTTTTTTCGCAAATCTTATCTGGACAATCCGAATCGGTAACCCAGGCCTTATTTCCATCGAAGTGTAATGTTGTAACGTACTTTCCTTCTTGGTTTCTTATTATGAATTCGCCAGGTTCTTCGACCTTGAACACCTCTTCACCTTGGATTCTCACAGAAAGTGTTTTCTTCCCTGGGACATTACCATGGTTGTGTCCAAGGCGGAAAAAATACCAGCCTATTCCAAGAAGAATTGCAATTGTAACAAAGGCAATATCAGTTACTTTAAGGAATTTCCTCGCAGCCATGATTTAAAGGACCATCCTTCCGTCTATAAAAACATGCTCCACAAAATTCTCTTGCCACATATATGGAATGTCCAGAAATTCTGAAGTTTTCCAAAGCACCAAATCTGCGGGATACCCTGGTCTCACAATCCCGGAAGTAAAGCCAAGTAAATATGCTGAATTAGCCGTGTAAGCTGTTAGTATCTCTTCTGGTTCCATTTTCAAAAATCTTATTGCAAGGTGCATTACAAAACTTGGCATAAAAATGGGAGAAGAGCCTGGGTTGAAGTCAGAGCCAAGAGCTACTGGTATACCTGCATCGATTATTTCTCTTGCCGGTGCAAACGCTTCACCGAGATAAAAGCTCGTGTTTGGCATTAGTGTAACGATAGTCCGACTTTTCGCTATTTCCTCGATGTCCTCTTTTGTAACTTTCAAAACATGGTCAACACTGACAGCATCAAGTTGTGCACCGAACCTGGCAGCTCCGACGTTCTCTATTTCATCAGCATGCAACCGAATTTTAAAACCAAGTGATTTAGCAAAATTAAAGAACTCTCCAATCTCATCGGGAAGGTATGCACCTTTATCGCAGAACACGTCTACAAAATCAGCAAGGTTCTTTTCTGAAATATCTTTGAGTAATTCTTTCATTTCGACAATGTAATCTGTGACAGATTTATCCTTTGGTCTTGCGTGTAAACCGAGGAACGTAGCTGTAATCTTGTTTGCAAGTGTATCCTTGAGTCGTCTTATTACTCTCAGCTGCTTCATTTCATTTTCCTTATCCAGTCCATACCCACTTTTGCATTCAATTCCAATTACACCGTGTTTTGTGAATTCTTTAATATATCGAACGGAAACATCGTAAAGCTCATCTTCGTTAGTTTGTTTTACTAGAGTTGAAGTGTAATGTATGCCTCCGCCGGCTTGCAAAATCTCAAGGTAAGTTTTTCCACGGGCTCTCATGTAAAACTCTCTTGCACGCGAACCAACGAATGGGATATGAGTATGCGCGTCGAAAAGACCAGGGGTAACAAGCTTAGCTTTTATATCTGCACTTTTGTGTGGGCGTAAATCTTTGATTTGACCATCTTCAATAACGATATCTTTATCCACATATTCTTCGACCCTCTTCATGTCCGAACCTCTTATGGGAGGTTCAAAGACCGGGGTCAAAATCCTTTCAGCGTGTATGACAAATCCTTTTCCGTTGCTCATATTCCAATCTCCCCAACTTTCATCAGAGTATCGAACAACTTTTTAAACGCCACACTCCTGTGGCTTATGTGCTTTTTCACCTCTTCACCGAGCTCACCAAAGGTCTTGTCGTAGCCTTTTGGGATAAATATGGGGTCATAGCCGAAACCTTTGTTTCCACGTATTTCTCGACTGATGGTCCCTTCAACGTATCCTTCTACAGAAATCAAGAAATTCTTGATAGGATTGAAATATGTAGCAGCGCACACAAACCTTGCACTTCGTTCTTCGTAATTTCTCATCAACTGAAGAATACTTTCCATCTTTTCAACATAACTTGCACCTTCCAGATATCTGGCGCTCATAACGCCGGGAAAACCACCCAACACGTCTATGGAAAGGCCAGAATCATCGGCTATTACCGGCTGACCTATTTCCTTTCCATATTCAAGTGCTTTGATGATTGAATTTTCAATGAACGTTTCACCGGTCTCTTCAACATCCATCTCCCAGTTCACTGTTTCGAGTTCTACAAATTCTGGGACAACAAGTTTTATCTCTTCGATTTTGTGCTTGTTCTTTGATGCAACGTAGATTTTTACCTTTTCTTGACTTGCAGGTTTTGCACTGTTCAAACCGTTCACGATGCTTCCCCCTCATCACAGCATAACAAAGTAGGTATTGTGTATGTGGAGTCATTTGAATCTGAAAATATCATCCTTAAGTATTTTCCAGTCCATGAACTTTCAACCTTTGCGACTTCTTCTGGTGTGCCTGTTGCTACAACGTATCCACCTTTATCTCCACCCTCAGGTCCGAGGTCTATAATATAGTCAGCGGACTTTATAACGTCCAGGTTATGTTCAATAACAACCACGGTGTTTCCTTTATCAACAAGTCTATTAAGCACTTCTATTAACTTCTTTACATCATCAAAGTGTAGTCCAACTGTTGGCTCATCCAATATGTACAATGTTCTTCCCGTAGCTTTTTTTCGCAATTCCGAAGCCAGTTTAACTCTTTGAGCCTCTCCACCGGAAAGCGTTGTTGCTGGCTGACCTAATTTAATGTAACCAAGACCAACATCTGATAGAACTTGCAATGTTTCCCTAATAGTCGGGATATTCTGGAAAAATTCAAGCGCCTCATCAACAGTCATGTCTAAAACATCTGCGATATTTTTCCCCTTGTAGGTGACTTCCAAAGTTTCGGAATTGTACCTTTTACCTTTACATACCTCACATTCTACATAAACTTCTGGTAAGAACATCATCTCAATCTTTACAACACCTTGCCCTCCGCAAGCCTCACATCTTCCACCCTTAACATTAAAACTGAACCTTCCCTTATCATACCCGCGTGCTTTTGCTTCCGGAGTCATTGCAAACAACTCCCTAATTGCATCGAATACTTTGGTGTAGGTTGCAGGGTTACTGCGCGGTGTTCTACCAATTGGCGATTGGTCAATAGCGATGATTTTGTCGATGTTTTCAAGTCCTTCTATCCTGTCATGTTCTCCCACTTCGTATCGGGTTTTGTGGAGTTTGTTTGCTATAGCAGGGTAAAGGGTGTCGATAATCAACGAACTTTTACCAGAACCACTCACGCCGGTAACGCATATGAAGGTCCCAAGTGGAAATTCAACAGTTATATTCTTCAAATTGTTATGCCGTGCACCAATTATCCGTATGAACTTCCCATTTCCCTTTCTTCTGGACTTAGGTACCTCTATTTTCAACTTTCCGGAAAGATACTTCCCAGTAAGCGACTCTTCGCATCTTAAAAGGCCATCCAAAGTTCCAGAATAAACAATTTGTCCGCCGTTTACACCTGCTCGAGGTCCAACATCTACAACGTAATCCGCACTCCGTATAACCTCTTCATCGTGTTCAACAACAAGCACGGTGTTTCCCAAATCTCTCAGTTCTTTGAGCATAGATATCAATCTGTCGTTATCTCTTTGGTGCAATCCGATGGTTGGTTCATCGAGTACGTATATTACGCCAGTCAGTCTTGAGCCTATCTGTGTCGCGAGTCTGATTCTTTGCGCTTCTCCTCCCGAAAGTGTGCGCACATTTCTTGAAAGACTTAGATAACCCAATCCTACCTGTTCTAAGAAATCTAAGCGTTTCTCTATCTCGTTTAACAGCTCCTTTACTGCTTCTCTTTGCTTTTCTGAAAGTTCTGCAGGCAACGCCCTGATGATTTCCAGCTCTTTTGATATGGGAAGCTCTGTAAAATCGATGATACTTAGGTCCTTTATCGTGACGCTCAAAGCTTCTTGACGCAATCTTTTTCCTTTACACGTTTGACATGTGCGTTCCACAAAAAAGTTTTCAACTATCCATTCGCGCATTTCTTCCGACGTGTATTCCTCATATCGTTCTTTTACAAGGGCAACTAATCCCTCAAAATATTCCGTTCCGTACAAAAGTGCCTCTTTAACTTCTTCGGGTTGTTGTTCAAAAGGTTTGGAAGGATCTCCGCCGTATTCTCGAACGATTCTTTCGATTCTTCTTGGAAGCCATCCGTCCGCTTTATGTCCTATTCTTAAACCTTGGACAACGGGAATATCTTCTTCAAAAAGGGTGCGTTCATCAACTTCGAGTTTGAAACCCAATCCGTGGCAATCAGGACAAGCACCATATGGTGCGTTGAATGAAAAGAACTTAGGATTAATTTCAGGCATTGAAAAACCACAAGAAAGACAAGAAAGTTTTTCTGAGTAAAGGTGTTCATTGTCATCGGCTCTTACTAAGACAAAACCATTACCCTCTTTGAGGGCGAGTTCAACGGATTGGAACAACCTATGCACGTCGGTATCGGACAGGTCCAACCTATCGATAACTAAATTTATCGTGTGTCTGACATTTTTATTTAATTCCGGAACTTCGTCGAGTCTGTATATCTTTCCATCAACCTCAACCCTTGTGTAACCTTTGTTAAGGAAATTATCGAATTCATCTTTAAATGTGCCTTTCTTTTCCCGTGCGATAGGTGCGAGTATGATAACACGCTTGTTTTGAAAATGCTTTTGTACGTGTATTATAATTTCATCCACTGACATTCTCTGGAGCTCTCTGCCACAATAAGGGCAGTGTGGAACACCTATCTGCGCATACAACACGCGTAGATAGTCGTAAATTTCAGTAACGGTTCCAACAGTAGACCTTGGGTTGTGGGATACGCTCTTTTGGTCAATTGCTATAGTTGGAGAAAGCCCTTCGATACTATCCACATCGGGCTTTTTTAGCTCACCTATGAACTGTCTTGCGTAAGTAGAAAGACTTTCCAGATAACGTCTTTGCCCTTCGATAAAGATTGTATCCATCGCAAGCGAGCTTTTTCCAGAACCAGACAACCCAGTGATAACAACAAGCTTGTTCTTTGGGATTTCAACGTCAATATTCTTTAAATTATGCACACGCGCACCTTTGACAATTATCTTATCCATCGATTAACCTCTGAACCTCCTTGAAATTGTAGACCACAACATCATTATGAATATTAACCCAAAAAAGAGTGCTTCAACACTCAGAGCAACGATTTTCCTTTGAATATCATCGATGCTTAAATAGCGATACGCTGCTGCTTGGAATGGAAAGAACCAGGTAACTGCCATGACGACAAAAACAATCGTGAAGATTATAACCATAGTTCTTAGGTTATTCCATGTGTTGTCTAACTCCTCTTGTAAGCGTTGAAGTCTAAGGTTAATATTCTCTACGTCATCCTCATACCTTTTCAAATGTTCTTCAAGTTTTTCAATGGATTCAAGCAACTTTTTTTCAAGCTCTTCTCTCTCCATATATCTCACTCCCTATTCATATAGGAAGGGAACAACATTATTTTATTCCAAGCATGCGTGTGGCAACGGCAAAATATATCCAGATACCAGCAAGGTCTGCTACCGTTGTTATGAGTGGACCGGCCATAACAGCAGGGTCGATTCTCATCAACTTACCGAGGAATGGTAGCATTGCACCTACAACATTTGCAAAGATAACAATAACAAGTAATGAAATTGCTGCAGATATATTAACCATTACATCGTGTGAAATCATGAATCCGCGCACAAAGAGAACAGCACCGAGTATTGAACCGAGTATCAATCCGACGTAAATCTCTCTGAGTAACACTTTCCACCAGTCTTTAAGTTCGACATCCCCTAATGCCATGCTGCGGATTATAAGTGTGCTACTTTGCCCACCTGTGTTTCCTCCGGCATCAATCATCGTTGCCATAAAGGCTGCAAGTATTGGCACAGCAGCTATAACACTCTCAAAACTGCTGATTATATAAGCACTAACACTTTGGAGCAACAATAATCCCACAAGCCACGGTAATCTGTTTTTGATAAAAACCAGTGGTGAAGTGTGAAAATAAGATGTAGTTGTAACACTCATACCGGCCATCTTGTGAATATCTTCCGTTGCTTCTTCATCGATAACATCAACGATATCATCTATAGTTATAATCCCAACAAGCCTCATATCGTTGTCTACCACAGGAATAGCGTTTAAATCGTATTTCTTCATCAGTTCAGCGACTTCTTCTTGGTCTGTATTCGTTTTAACATAAATCGGGTCGGGGGCGTATATTTCCTCAATCAATGTATCGGGTTCGGCGAAGAGCAAATCCTCGAGTTTTACAGTTCCGATGAGTGTTTTGTCTTCTTCCACTACGAAAATCGTGTAAATTGTCTCTGCGTCTTTTCCAAACTTGCGCACCTTATCGAGTGCTTTTTGGACAGTCATGGACTTTGTTACATATATGAAATATGGTGACATCAAACGACCCGCGGAGTTTTCGGGGTAGTTCAACACTTCAAGTGTCTGTTCTCTTTCACTTTTAGGTAGGAACGAAAGCAACTTGGTAACAACATCGGCGGGCAGTTCGTCGAGAAGTTCAGCTCTATCGGAAGGGTCCATGTTCTTGAAGATAGATTTGATTTCATCATCTGTGAGCATCTTTACCAATTCATATTGCTCGTCGGGCTCAAGTTTGGAAAAGACTTCCGCAGCAAGATCTTTATTCAGAAGGCGGAATACTACAGCCTTTTCTGATGTTTCGAGTTCTTCAATCATTTCGTAGATCACGTTTGGGTCTTGGTCTTCAAGTAGCATTTTCAGTGTTCGAAAATCACCGCGTTCGATGAGCTTGCGGATGTCGATCTGGATTTTTACCTTCATCCTCTTTACCCTCCTTTGCAAGAGATTTATGGTGGTTTGTTACTGGAATAACTCGGGTATTCCACAAATAATCACCTTCCTTTCACCTGAAGAATTATCGTAGAGAAAACTCTCGAAAGTTTTGGAAATTGTACTAAGTCAAAAATCGCAGTTTAGAAATAGCTATACGGATTTTTTCCCATGCTTTTGTTTTCTTATGCTTTTTTGGTGTTTTAATTATACCAGAAAAAGTGACTTTCCGTGCAGGTTTGTATATGAATTTTCTGTGAAGAAAATTAGAATTCTTGGATATTTACTCAAGGAAATAAAATGAGTGAAAAAATCGCATTTTATGGTATAATGTATAAGAAATCAAAAAAGTGATGCGAAATATCACAACTTAAAACGCAAAAAACTGAGCCTTGGAGGGAAAAGGTATGAAGGAGTATCGTCCACAAGAGATAGAACCAAAGTGGCAAAAGGTTTGGGAAGAGAAAAAGGTATTTGAAACTCCTCAGTATTCCGAAAAGCCCAAGTATTATGCACTCGTGATGTTCCCTTATCCATCGGGAACATTGCATGTTGGTCACGTTAAAAACTACACGATAGGTGATATCGTTGCAAGGTATAAAAGAATGCAGGGATACAACGTACTACATCCGTTTGGTTACGATGCTTTTGGATTGCCTGCAGAAAATGCAGCGATTGCTCACAAGATACACCCGAAGAAATGGACTATGGATAACATAAACACTATTCGTGGGCAAATAAAAAAGATGGGGATTAGCTACGATTGGAATAGGGAAGTTATTACGTGTAATGAAGATTATTATAAATGGACACAATGGATATTTTTGAAACTCTACGAGGCGGGTTTGGCATACAAAAAGCCGGGTGCAGTAAATTGGTGCCCAAGTTGTCAGACAGTTTTGGCCAACGAACAGGTGAAAGATGGAAAATGCGAAAGGTGCGGTACCACTGTTACAATGAAACACCTGGAACAATGGTATTTCAAAATCACAGATTACGCAGAAAAGTTGCTCGAAGGGCTCGACAGACTTCCAGGATGGCCGGAACATGTTAAAACAATGCAAAGAAACTGGATAGGGAAGAGCACAGGCGCGGAAGTTGATTTCCCAGTCGAAGGTCTCGACAAGAAAATCAGAATCTTCACAACAAGACCAGATACAATATACGGCGTGACGTTCATGGCAATCGCACCGGAATCTCCACTGGTGCTCGAACTGGTGACTGATGAAAAGAGGAAAGAGGTAGAAGAATTCCTGGCGAAAGTTGCTCTTGAAGATAGATTCAAGCGAACGAGTTTGGAAGCAAAGAAAGAAGGTGTCTTCCTTGGCAGGTATGCAATCAACCCGTTAACTGGAGAAAGAATACCAATTTACGTTGCCAACTACATACTCTATGAATACGGAACAGGTGCAATCATGGCTGTTCCTGCCCATGACAAACGCGATTTTGACTTTGCGAAAGCGTATGGCTTACCGATTAAACAGGTCATCAAACCGAAAGAAGGTAACTGGAACGTAGAAGAAGCACCTTACGAAAATGAAGGGATAATGATTAACAGCGGTCCATTTGACGGTTTGGACAGTAAGAAAGGCATTGAAGAAGTCACGAAATATATGGAGGAAAAAGGTTTTGGAAAAAGAAGTGTCCAGTACAAGCTCAGAGACTGGCTTATCTCAAGGCAACGTTACTGGGGTGCTCCAATTCCAATAATCTATTGTGACAAATGTGGTATTGTTCCTGTTCCGGAAAAAGATTTACCGGTCAAACTTCCTGAAAACGTTGAATTCTTACCAACGGGTCAATCGCCACTTACACTAAGCGAAGAATTCAAACACACGACATGTCCAAAGTGTGGTGGTCCAGCCCACAGAGAGGTAGAGACGATGGACACATTTGTCGATAGTTCTTGGTATTTCTTAAGGTATGTCAATCCAAAACTGGAAGATAAACCATTTGATACAAACGATGTAAATTATTGGTTACCTGTTGACCAATACATTGGTGGAGTTGAGCACGCTGTTTTGCACTTACTCTATTCAAGATTCATCACAAAGGTCTTACACGACCTTGGATATGTTGGTTTCGACGAGCCATTCCAGAATCTCTTTACCCAAGGTATGATTTACAAAGATGG
>Ga0065718_1005122_pt1 | contig 16672 bp, 12 predicted proteins | sample GBSCel77sediment_2_FD_59105 | JGI IMG/M metagenome (GOLD analysis project Ga0065718, IMG submission 59105) | Hot spring sediment microbial communities from Great Boiling Spring, Nevada - cellulolytic enrichment CS 77C v3 (version 3) | ecosystem: Environmental > Aquatic > Thermal springs > Hot...
AACATGACTTATACATCTGTTGCGAATGCAAATACGTTATTTTATGGAAGAAGTCAAAAATTATCAGACGGNACTACAAAATTATGGATAGAAATTTATGACATTTCTAATCCTACCTCTCCTAAACTTCTTTCTAAAATAGATAATGCTACTCCTAGAAAAATAAGAGGTAATTTATTATTAGNATTTGGAGTACCTCCAACGTCACCANGAGTNCAAATTTATGATGTTAGTAAGCCTGCGAATCCTATTTTAATAGGGNAAATAGATGATGTTCCGGATGAAATTAAAAATTTAGGTTTTGGTTTTGATGATCATGCAGATTACGATACTGATAAAAAAATTCTAACCGTAGGAATAAAAAAATCAGTTCCTAAACCTTATTGGGGGGCTAATTTAACAGATTCAAGAATGGGTGGAACGATTTCAGGAGTGGCAGTTTATGACGTTTCAGATTGGAATTCACCAAAATTGTTAGGGTTCGGTTATACAGGAATGGACGAGAAAGAATATTTAATAAATATGGATGAACATGTTTATGCAAATGGATTCGTGTATGGTGCAGATGTTTTAGGACACTTAGTAGTTTTTGATGTAAGAGATCCTAAAAATATTAGAAAGGTCTATGAAGATAAACAAGGAGGAGAGCTTTGTGCTTCTGCTGTAGTTTCAAATCGAAATCTTTTATTAATTACAAGCTCATTATGGTCTGCAGGAGCTTTATATATAGTTGATTATTCTGATCCTTCTAATCCAAAAGTACTAGGAAATGTCCCTCATGTAGGTATGCATTGGGCTAGTACTTTTGGTGTTTATAAAGATAGATATGTTTATTTCCCAGTAGGAGCAAGATATATAGGATCTCCATTATATATTGTTGATATTCAAGATCCATCAAATCCACAGATTTTAAATGTCTTATGGAATTATGGAGGCTATAATGATGTTTTAGTTGTCGATGATTATCTATATCATAGCGGTGGAGCTATTTTTAGCTTAAAAGAAAATCCAGCAAATCCTAAAAAATTAAGTGTATCTTTACCAGCCGGAGGTACTGCATTAAGGTTTAGAGATCCTTATCTATTTTTAGTTAACTACAATGTAAATGGTTCAAGTACTTTATATATAATTGACATTTCAAATAGAGAAAATCCTCAATTAGTAAGCACAGTTAAATTTAGTAGCGCAGATCATAGAGTTACCTCGATTGCTTTAATTGGTAATTATGTTTTTGTAGCTGGAAATTCTGTAAGAGGTGTTGATATATCTGATATAAAAAATCCTAAGATAATTGGTGAATGGGGCTCAAAAGACTTAAATATACTAGCAGAGCAAAAACAAGTATGGACAGATGGAAAATATTTATATGTTGGCACATATCATAGTGAAGTTAGCGTATTTGATGTAAATTCTATTCCTACATTAGGAAAACCTAAACAAATATACAAATTAACAGGTCTTCCAACCGCTTGGACAATTAACGGAGATGCAAGTAAAAATTTATTATTTAGAATAGCTTTATACGGAGTTTCTACCGTTAAGATAAACTATAAAGGTACGCCTTCTGATACTACACCTCCACCAACTCCACAAAATGTAAAAGCAGAGCTTTTAAATTCACAAATTAAAGTAAGCTGGGATAAATTAGAAACCGATGATTTATTAGATTATATAATTTATCGAAGTAAAAATTCTGGAAATTTTGTTAGTTATCAAATAATTTCTTCAACAACTAATTTCTTTATAGATAATTCTGTTGAGCCTTCTTCTACATATTCTTATAAGGTTGCTGCAAGAGATACAAGTTTTAATATTTCTCCATTATCTGCAGAAACACAACCTATTCATATTCCTGAACCTCCTAAAAATGATCCACCTGTTGTTCAAGATATTTCTACAACTACTGATGAAGATACACCAATAAATATTACCTTAACTGCTACGGATAAAGAAGGTGATACCCTTACTTTTCTGATAGATAAACCTACGTCTCATGGAACAATAACTGGAGAATTGCCGAATATAACTTATATTCCTGATAAAGATTACTATGGGGAAGATGAATTTACTTATAAAGCATTTGATGGAACATCTTATAGTAGCTCTGCAGTAGTAAAAATAAAAATAAATCCTATTAATGATCCACCACAAAAACCAATAATTATACTACCATTAGACAATTCTACTATTACTCCCAATCCTTTAATTGTATTTAAGGCAAAAGATGTTGATTCCAAAAAGTTAGTGTTCAGTATAACTGTGGAAAAAGGAAATATACGGAAAACTTTCTCTAAATATGGGCTATCTAACGTTACCACATCTATTTCTATACCAAAAGAAAATAGCTTAGATGAAGGAGAATGGACAATCAAAGTTAAAGCTCATGATAATATTGATATCAGTGAAGAAGCTGTTATTAAGGTTTATGTTAAGAGTGATTATAATATTCCTCCAAGTAAACCTGTCGTTATCTTCCCATATAAAAATTTCATGAGAATGCCATTTTTACTTATTATTGCTTCATCTTCAGATCCCGATAATCAAGAAATATTTTATAGAATTTCTATTTCGAAGTTAAAGTTAGAATATAACCAACTTACAAAAGAGGGTATAAATACTGTTTATTCTTATAAAACAGATTTTTATAAAGCTGGTGAATACGCATATTTTGCTGCTTTTTTGCCTGTAGGAAGATATAGAATATTAATATATGCTTCGGATAAATTTTCTGAATCAGAACCTGCAGAAATTTTTGTTAATATTACAACTAGATGGTATTAAGAAAAATTTTAATTATTATTTTAAATTTCTTTTTTCTCTTTTATTTTAATAATTTTACTTTTGCGGAAACATATAAGTGTAATTTAAATTTATTAAAACCTGTTTATTATAAACAGAAAAATATTTATGTAAGAAATGTACAATATTGCCTCATTGAACTAGGTTACGAAATAAAACCAAAAGAATTAGGATACTATGGTCTTTCGACCCTTAAAGCTGTACGGGAATTATATCAGAAAAACGCAAAAGAGATTTATAAGTTAGCTAAAAAAACAAATAAATTATGGGAAATTCAACGATGGAGCGGTAGAAAAATAGGAAGTAGTGGTTTAACTTTTTTAAGAAATAAAATCTTAGAAAAAAGAAAATCTAAAATGACTAAGACATCTTTAGATATTAATTTTATTCTTTCTCTTCTGATACAACAATTACAAAACAAAATTAGAATTTCTACTTCAGGAATTTCCGACATGAAACCCACTTCTACTTTGAGTACTCAAATTTCATTTTATTCTATAACTTCTGGAAGCCAACAAACTGCTTCAAATATAAGCGATAATATATCTAGTAGTGTTTCAGGTGGAGGAGGTCCTTCAACTCAACCCACTCAAACCCAATATAGAAAAATTGGTATTTTAATTAGTGATGCTTCTGATATAAATATAAAATTCGTTAAGAGATTAGATCCAGAAAACTTTTTTATTATAGGAGAAATTGGTGATAAAAGTATTTTTATTGGTAAATATAATGTGACTTCAAAAATATTGAATTCAAATATTTATAATTCAAATAATAATATTAAACTAAATTATGTCCTAGATACAGGAGACTCATTAATATTAATAGGAGAAATGGAAAATAATAATGTCTCTTTGTTGATAGGTAGATTAAGATTTGATAGTAAATTTGATTGGTTTTATAAATATGATTTAGCTAATACTAATTTTTATTGTACAAAAGCCTTCCAAAATGTTTATAACAATTCTAACCTAATTAGAGTATTTTGTACTAATGAAGATGTTACAACAGATAATAATTATATTTTTTCTTTATTATTAAAAATAACAGATGGTACAATCGCTACGGAATATCTTAGCGGCGTAAATGTTAAAATTCTCTCAGCTTCAAATTATTTATCTTTAAAAGATATTATCCCTGTTGGCAATGAATATTTTGCTTTAATAGAGGGCGTAAACAAAGAGAGTTTTGATCAAAACTTAATAATATTTAAACTCAATCAGTATTCTGGGGTTGTAAATCCAATAAAGATAATTTCAGCTCCGCAAAAACTTCTAGGTTTTAAAATACTAAAAATCGATAATGATTTTTATGTCATAGGAGGTTTAAATAATAATAACAATATAGACATAGCCTTTATTCAATTAGATTCTAATCTAAATTTAAAACTTAGCAAAATTTATTCTGATAATTCTTTAAAAACAATTAATGCTTTTTTATATGATAACAATTTAATAATTGCAGGAAATAGGAAAAAAAATTTGGCTTCAAATCCTGACATTGTATTTTTATCTTTATCTAAAACAGGAAATATTTTAAGTTCAAAAATTTATACTTCTTCAAATGGTTCTGTTGTAAATGATTTAATAAAAGATAGTGATTATTATATTTTAACTGGGAATAAAATAGAAAACCTTTTAAAAGGTTTAATTATTACAATAGATAAAAATGGAGATTCTAATTTTACTCAAAATGCTAATTTAAACATCTCGAACTTATCATTAAATACTCAAACTATAAACAACCTCGAAATAAAAGATTTTAATTTTGATTCTATAGGTGCTTATAATCCCTCTTTGTTTATAAGAACTAATGTTAATTTAAGTGAAACTTCACAAGATTTACAAGTTTATGAGATTATAAACCAGTAATAAGGATAAATACATCTTTATAGGTCAGGTACTTAACTTTTTAGTTTAATTTGCTTCGCATCTATACAAAGTTTGCATTATTTTGCGTTAACTAAGTGCACATTTATTCCTATAAATTTTTAACGATGTCGGACGTCGTTAGATCGCACTAAAAATATTACTCCTTGGGGCTATAAGAACATATGTACGTATAGTCCCAAGGGTTTTTAATTTTTAAGTAAATTTTGTTGTTATTGTTTTTTATAAATTAGATATAAGAAAAGATAGAGAAATAGAGATGAGATATTTGCAATATAACAATTTTCAATTGCGGAGGGGGTGGGACTCGAACCCACAAGGCCACTAAGGGCCACCGGTTTTCAAGACCGGCGCATTAGCCAATTCTGCCACCCCTCCTCTTTTTAAATTATACCAAATACTCTAATAAACAAATTTTCAAGAACAGATTGATAATCTATTTCATTAAGTTCAATTTTATCCATTGCCTCTTCTAGTTGTTTTGTAAAATTTTCTGAAATCAAATCAGGGTATTTTTCTTTTAAATATTCATAAATTATCTTCCCGTGCTTAGTTGGAATTAAATATCCTTTATTTAGAATAACGTATTTTCTTTCAAACAAAGTTTGAATAATATTAGAATATGTAGAAGGTCTTCCTAGGCCTCTATTTTTCATTTCCTCTATTATTGTTGCGTTAGTATAAGGAATAAATTTAGGCAATCTGATTAATTTAAAATTAATAACATCATAAACTTTATTTTCTAAGGGAATAACCTTTAAGGTGTTTAAAAATTCATCAAAGCCTCTATTTTTTATTTTATAAATAAATTCTTTAGTTTCTTCGATAATTGGTATATTGTCAATTTTAAGAGTAATTTTAACTAAGTTTTTTTCTATTTTAGCTGGTTTACATTGCGACGCTATGAATCTATTAAGAATTAAATTATATAATCTTAAATGATTTCTAGATAAAATTTGTTCTTGCCTAAGTATAGCTTGTTCTATAATATCATCCACAGTAAAGGGTTTTGTAGGCCTAATACATTCATGTGTGCCAGGAGCTCCCCAAGCTCTTATATAAATTAAATCTTTTTTAAGTTGCTTTTCTAAAAACTCTTTAGCTAAGTTTCTACCAAAATCTGAAACATAATAAGAATCTGTACGGTGATAAGTTATAAGCCCTCTTTCAAATAGATCTTGAGCTAAATTCATTGTTGTAACGGCATCCAATTTTAACAACTCCCATGCACTTTTGAGAAGATCGCTAGTTTGGAAAGGAGGCGGTGGGTTTATATTCTCTTCTCTCTTTTCTAAAATTATTGTTTCTAATTTAAGATTTTTTTTATTTTCCCTGATTTTTTTAGCCAATTCCCTATCTTCAAAGTTAAATTCTATAAAATTATTTTCATNATAATAAAATCTACCTAAATAATATTTCTCTTTCNTTCTTAATTCATCATTTAAAATAATCCATCCTAAAACTGGTGTTTGNACTCGACCTGCAGATAAGTTAAGATTTTTAAAATGCTCCTGTAATTCTTCGCTCAATGAAAATCCTATCCATCTATCGGATATCCTTCTAGTCAATTGAGCGCACACAAGTGATTTATTTATATCTCTAGTTTCGTTAAATCTTTTCAAAAATTCTTCTTTAGTAATTTCATGCATTTCCATTCTTTTGATGTTTGTATTATAAGGATAAAGATAAATATATAGATCAAAAGCAATTTTTTCGCCTTCAGTATCTGGATCTGTTGCTATATATATTTCATTAACTTCATTAGCTAATTTTCTTAAAAATTCAATTAGAATTCTTTTATCTAAAAATGAGCTTGAGCCACAAATCTCGCATTTATCCTTTTTTATACTTACATGTCTATTGCATTTTTTACATATTTTAAGTGGTTCAAAAACAGGAATAAAATAATTATTATATCTTTTAACCCCATAAAATCCTTCTTGATGGACTAAGTCAACAAAATGCCCTAATGTTGCTATTATATTTACTATATAATTTCCTATGCTTATTTCGTATACCCAATAATTTTGATAACTTCTTCTAGAAGGCTTTCCAAAAAAATTAGCTATAGTTTTTGCTTTTGTAGGAGATTCTACGATTATTAAACAAGTTTTAACAGGATCTTCAAATTCTTCTATTTCTCCTACCATAAATTTCTTTACAACTTCTCTATCTTTGTCTATTTCTTTTATTAATTTTTCTAAAAAGTAATTTTTATCTAACTCTTTAAAATTTATTTTATATCCTAATAATCTTAATTTAGTTTTAAGATGTTCAAACACCTTATGATTTTCTACTAATAATAAGCTTAATCCTTTAGTTAAGCCTAAAGGATATAATCTAGAAGTTCTTCCTGAAGCTTGAATATATCCTCTTGGATCAGAAATTAAAAGAAAAAGATTATTATTTTCTTCAATAATAGAAAGTTTAGGATCTTTTTTAATTTTTTCTATCATCTCTCTATCAGTTAAAATTTGCTCCAATTTTTGTTTAATGACTTCTATTTTATTTTTAAGATTTTTATTTTCTAATATTTGTTCCTCTTTTAAAAAACTGTATTTTCTTAAAAATATAAGATCTTTAGTAAATTGAAAATCATTTTCATAATAATTTCTAATGTAATCCTTTAGAGACAAAAATAGATTAAATAAAGCTCTTGGAGAATAATTCAGTTTTAGGGATAATTTAAATTTAGGTACTCCTATAAAAATAGAATATCTAACTATATGGGGCAAATCAATCCCTCGTGTTAAAGGATTTCGAATATTGGAAAAACCAACAACTACTTGAATCTGTTTTCTTTCAAAAAGCTCTCTATTTTTGGAATTAAATTCTTCATAAGTTATAGCTTTTATACCTTCATTATTTAAAATTTCTTTGTATTGATAAAGCATTTCTTTAGAAACATCATCAGAAAGGAATATAAATCCTCCATATCCAAGTTTTTTAATCCATTTTATTGAAATTTTTAATAAATCTTCTATAGATTTTTCTGGTAATTCTATATATAAATCTTCTACATTTCTTAAATAAGTAGAAGATAACCCAATTTCAAAATTTAATAATTCTCTAAAAATATTTATTCTTTTTGTTTTGGGAGCCAGTGTAGCAGATGCTACGATTATTTGGCCTTTATTTGTAGTGTCAATTGTAGCTCGAATTTGTTCTGCTTCTTCAAAATTTCCACTTCTTTTTAAATCTATTATTTTTAAAGCTTTTTCTATGTCTTCATTAGAAAAACCTATTAAGTTTAAAACCTTATCTATGTTTTTAGGCTGTCTTATCATCGAATCTGCATCGTCTATATATAAAAATTTAAAACCTTTTGGAAGCAAATGAAAATTTTTATGTAAAAATTGTGAAGTCGAAATTAAAATATCAAAATCTTCGCTTAATTTTTCTTTATCCTTAGTTTTTTTGATAGTTAATATTTTTATGTGGGATAATTTTTCTGAAAACTTAAGAAATTTATATTCGATTTCTCTTAATAAAATTTTAGTCGGTACAATATAATATATTTTTTTCGCTTTTAATGCATCAATTAAAAACAAAGAAAAAATTATTCCAAAAGTAGATTTCCCAAACCCGGTTGGTGCTATAATACTAAAACTTTCTCCATTTAAAACTCGCTTAGCCCAATATTTTTGAAGAGAAAAAGGAAAAAATCCGGTTATTTCTTTAAAGAATAATTCAAAAGCTTTCAATTTATTTTCAACTTCACATAACTTTTTGCTTTCTTTTAAATTTTTACAATTTCCACTCTTTAGAAGATTATCAAAACTATCTTTTAGAAAATAATAATCTTTTTTGCATTCTTTATACTTTAAAATTTCATTTATTTCAGCTCTATTTCTATCTATTGGACAAATTTCTAAATATTCTGATTTTATTTCATTCATTTAATTAAAATATAAAAAATCTTTTCTAATTCCACTAATTTAACTTATTTTATAATTATTATATAAACATATGCAAAATTATACATACAAAATTATAAGGCCGTAATTAAAAATAAAAAATTAAATGCCTAAGGCGAAACAATTAAAAATCAGAGATCCATATAAGGGAAATGATTTGATTATTAAAATGGTCCCTATCGAAAATTTAGAAGTAATTTCTCATCAGAGAAAACCTAGTCAATATCATGTAAAGCATCTTATAAATTCAATGGAAAGGATAGGCTTTTTAGTACCTGTAATTGTTGTCCCTACAAAAGAAAAAGATAAATATATGATAATAGATGGACAGCATCGATTTTTAGCTGCTAAAGAATTGGGTATTAGAGAATTGCCAGTAATTCAAGTTCCAGAAAGACTCGCGCAGCTTATGATGAACTTTAATATAGAAAAAGAATTAAATATAAGAGAAAAGGCTTATGTAGCAATAGCAGTGTATAGAGAATATTTGCAGGAAAAGCCAGAAATGTTAGAATCTGATCCTGAAATTGTAGATTCTATTGAGCAAGCATATTATGTAACTTTAGGAATAGCTTATGAAAAAGCAGAAAAACTATCAGGAAGTTCTTTTGAATCTATATTAAAAAAATGTGATTTCTTCTTAGATCTTAAACTACCCGAGGCTTTAGAAGTAAGAGAAAAAAGAGCAGAAAAAGTTTTAATTGCTAACAGTTTAGTTAGAGATATTGCTCAAAAGATTAAAGAAATGGGTAAATGGCACCCATATTTATATAATCAAATAATATCGTGGGCCAATCCATATAAAAGAAAGAGATTACCAACAGAATTTGATGATTTATTTGATGAAATTATAAATAACCTTCAAAAAGCTATTGAAGATCCAAGTATGATATTAGCTGAAGCAATAGAGGAAGAGGGATTTGAAATTTAAATCTTTAGCCCTGCTTTAATAATTTTCTTTCTACATTTAGTGCATATTTTAACTCTTTGACCGTTAGGAAAAGTAAACCATTGTAAATTAGGCTTTTGAAAATATGTATGGGTAGGATTATATTTGCTTCTAGTTTTTATTCTTTTACCAACCTTAAATTTACTTTTACCACAAATATGACATCTTTGTACCATTTTTTATAATGGAAGATTAATTTCGAGTCCTGTAAATATGTTATTTATTTGTATATTTGGATAATTGCTTTTAAGAATATTACTAATATTTTCTCTTTTATTATTATCAGGTTCTTCGATTATAATTTTAACATTATTTTTAGAAAATACAACTTGAGTGACATTGGTATTAGGGGGTATCGTATTTAAAATTTTTTGGACTTTTTCTGAAATAATAGTTTTATGTTGGTTATATCTTTCTAAAACATTTATAAAACTTTGTAATTCTTCTATTGAAACTGTTTTTGAAGGCGCTGTCTGGGTTAAGCTTTCTTTAATATATTGGTTATTTTTACTAATAATTTTAAGCCCAAAATATAATAAAGAGCTAATAACTATTAAAATTCCAATAGATAGTATAATATTAAATTTTAAAATTTCTACTGCTCTGTGAAAGAAAACCTCTTTATTTAAGTTAATGATATTAATTTGTGATGACTCTCCGTATTTTTTAATAATACTTACACTTGTAATACCAATAATATCTTCAGGAGCCAATCCTGTAATTTTATCTATCTCTAGTATTTTATATTTGGTTGCTATATCTTCAGACAAATCTACTCCCGCCTTAGAAAGATATACAATGTCAATGGGGAAATTTACATTTTTTGAAGAAGATTCAATGCTTCTTTTTATAATATCCTCCAGGTTAGTTATATCTATAATTTCAGAATATATGTTTTGTATCATTCCATTTTCATAAACCAAGAAGCAAAAAACATTTTCTATCAAACTTATTAATATATAGGATTTTTCAAAATATAAAGAAAATTTATTTTTTATAAATTCTAAAAGTGGATTGAAGGTAAATTCAATTTTAATAGGGAGAATTGTTAAAGAGACTAAGATTTCTATAATAGACTGCAAAATCTCTTTGTTATAAAAAATTAAAAATATATAATTTTTAGCAGGATATGTAATAGATTGCCATAAATATTTTTCTGCAGCGAAGGGAAGTTGCGATTTTATATTTGTTTCAATAATATCTTTTAAGTTTTTACTATGAATATCAGGTGTTACAATTTTTTGAGTAAAAAATATTGGTAAATTTAAAATTACTAAAGCTTCTTTAAGGGGGATCTTTCTTTTTAATGAAATTAAAGCTTTTTTAAGATTAATTTCATTTAGATTATTATTGATAAAGATTTTTTCTTCTATTTCAAATTTATTATTTATATGAAAAAGGTTTCTTTTATCACTTATCTCTAATAAGGTTATTTTATTAGGAGAAATTATCAACACATAAGAATATTTTAATAATATAAGCGAAAAAAATCTTTTTATATCCATTTAAAATGATGTTTTTTCTAATAAATACCAATTTTCGACTTTTACGAATCTTTCATAAGGTTCATTTAAATATTTTAAATCAAATCCCTTGAGATTTATAGGCACTATATATATGTAGAAATTATTTCCAATAAATACAATAGGTTCTGATTCATTTATTAATTTATCTATTTCTTCTAAATTATTTCTGAAATTTTTTATGTCTTCTGTATATAAATCTTGAATTTTTTTAACAATTTCTTTTGAATCTGTGTTTGTAAGATGTAAAGGAGAATCAGGTGAAAAAAGAGGCCATATATCAGGGATTAATCTATAAGAAATGCCATAAAGTAATGCTTCATAATTTTTTTCTGGTATAATTTGATTAATTATATTAAAGGGAGACTCAATTTTTACTTTAAAATTAAATTTATTTTGGAGATAATTAGCTATTTTAATTAAGAAAAAATTATCTGGCACAATTAGTGTGATTTCTGAATAATCATATTTTTTTTCAATATTATATTCCCCCTTAAATTCTTTTAAACCAAAAATCTTTTTAATAGATGGAGAGAATATAGAATCTGAAGCCTCTGCGTAGCTTCCAAAAACCTCATTTATTATCTCTTCCTTATTTAAAACAGAATCTAAACTTTTTGCCACATCTTTTTTTACTTTCTTTATATTAAAAAATAATGCAATTATTCTAGGTAATATGATATTTTCGATTTTATAGCTTCTTTTAGATATTGAGTTTAAATAACTTGAAGAAATTCCTCCTATAGCATTTATTTCTTTTATTTTTAAAGCTTCATAAGCAGATTTTAAATCAGGATATTCATAAATTAAGATTTTATCAATGAAGGGTTTTTTAAAATAATATTCATTTCTTATAAATTCATAAACATTTATCCCATTTTTTAAAGTATATTTTTGGGAAAAAACAAAAGGGCCACTTGTAACTTTTATTAAGTTTTCTTCATTTGCTTGCCATTGCGAAGGAGGATATTTTAACCATTCTTTCGAAGGGATAATTTTTACAAAGGAAAGTTTTTGAATGAATAAATTATCTTTAAGTGGTAAAATAAATTTTACTTTATAATTGTCAATTTTTTCTATTTTAATGTCCTTAAAATATTCATATAATTCCCCAGAAGAATATGTTTTGATTATAGAAAATGTAGTAATAATGTCATCCGCAGAAATTTTCATTCCATTACTCCAGTATGCATCTTTTAGTTCTACTTCGTAACCTAACCCCTTATTTATTTCAATAATATTTTTTGCTAATTCATATTCATAACCACCTTGCCCATTTGGTCTTACTAAACTATCATAAATTAAATAAACTAAAGCCTTTTCTGTTTGATTTTCAGCTAGAAAAGGATTTAAAGTATTAATTTTTTGATAAACACCTTCTTTTAAAATCCCACCATAAGTAGGTTTTTTTTCAAAAATTAAATTAATAATCCCCCAAAAAGAAATTATGATTAAAATTAAGCCTATTGATAAAGCAGATAAAATTAAAAGCCACTCTATATTTTTTAGATCTTTGATAAGCTTAAAAACTCGAATTGCTACTTTTTTCATAAGTAAATTCTAATTATAGATAATATAAGAAATAAAAACACTAAAATCCAAGTAAGATAAAATAAATATTTCTCAAAACCTCTTCTTTGAAAAAATGGTAAGCTTCCCGAAAAACCAAACAAAGAACCATACGCTCCCCCACGTTGTTGAAGCAGAATTAATATTATTAAAGCTATTGAGTTTAAGATAATTACTATATCTATAAGTTTAGCCATTTGTTTTCTCTTAATTTCCTATGATAATTAATGACCTTTCTATGTGTGATTTTATCTAATAATTTTATAAAATTTGCTAAATTTTGAGGTAATTTACTTAAGGGTATAGGTTTTTTATTTTCATCATAATATAAAAGACCTCTTGGCTTTGCTACAGAAATAATTTTAACATTATAAAGCTTTGCTTCTTTAATAGCTTTATTTGCAAAAGAAAATTGAATTTTCCCGCCATCTATAAGAATTAAATCTGGAATACCCCATTCTGGATGATTAAATCTTCTTTTTAGAACTTCATAAATCATTTTAGGATCATCAGGCTTCATCACTGTTTTGATTCTGAATTTTCTTAAGTCTTTTTTAGAATAAATTCCATCTTTAAAAACAACCATTATTCCTACTTTATAATTTCCGACAAAATGAGAAATATCATAAGCCTCTATTATATTAGGCATTTTATCCATTTTTAATAATACTTGTAGGTCCTTTAGTATTTTTATTCTATTTAGTCTTTCTTGTTCTTCAGATATTTCTTTAATTAAATTTGTATGTTCTAAAATTTTATTAATAGCTTGTATCTCCTTTTTGATTTTTATAGCTTTTTCTAGATTATCTGCATTAAGTGCTTTTTCCAATTCATCTATCAATTCTTTTTTTATTTTTCTTAAGTTTCCTTTCAAGACCCTTTTTATTTTTTTAATATTTTCAGAATATAATTTCTCATCTCCTAATTCATTTTCTCCACAACACCAGCCATAACATAAACCTAAAGATGCGTTAAGACAAACCCCTCGATGATTTTTAAGACAAGTACAAAAAGGAATTTCTCGTCTTAGAATTTTAAGAATCTTTCTTAAAGCGCTTCCCTCTGTAAAGGGTCCAATAAATTCAGCATTATATTTTTGTGGTTGATGTGTAATGAAAACTTTAGGAAATTTTTCTTTAGTAAATCCTACATAAAAATATTGTGTATCATCTCTTAAAAGTTGATTAAAGGGTGGGTCAAATTTTTTAATTAATTCTGCCTCTTTTAATAAAGCTTCTGCTTCAGAATCTAAAACTATATACTCCAAATTATTTACACTTTTTATAAGTTCAATAATTTTAGGGTTATTACTTTTTAGATGATTCTTAATTCTTTCACGTAAATTTACAGCTTTTCCTATATATAAAATATTACCTTTTTTGTCCTTAAATAAATATACTCCGGTTTTAGTAGGGATTTGTTTTAAATCTATCTGGATCATTTTCCTTAATTAAATTTTATGATATAATTTAAAAAGAGCAGGACAGCTAGCCGCCTAGGTTTTTAGCCTAGGAGGAAAGTCCGGACACCCATAAAAGAAGTCTTGGAGATCAAGAAGAGCCGTAAGGCTCTGAGAAGGCCACAGAGACAATACTACCCAGCGTTTAATGCTGGGGAAAGGTGAAAAGTAGGGAGGTGTTAGAACAGTCTTGTTCTAGCTACTCCCTTCTCTTAAGGGGTAACCCTTAAGAGCGGTCTTCTCCTTCTGGGTGCAAGGCCGAGCCGTCCTTTATAGGACGGAGTGCCGCTTGTCCTTTGGAGCAATCCAAAGGCTAGACAGATGGCTAGCACTAGCCTTTTTAGGCTAGTACAGAATCCGGCTTATAGTCCTGCTCTTTTTTATTTTTAAAACTTGCGAAATTTTATTTATAATAATAGTTATAAATTAAAAATAGATACTAAAGATAATGCTGCGACAAAAACAAATAAAAAACAAAAATTCAAAAAAAACAAATACGATTTACAAAAAAATTAAAAAAGAAAGAACTTTAGTGCTTTTAAAACCGGATGCAGTTGAAAGAGGATTAATTGGTGAAATTATTTCCAGATTTGAAAAATGCGGGCTTAAAATAGTAGGATTAGGTTTGGTAAAACCAAATAAAAAGTTGATGGACAAACATTATCCTAAAACGAAAGAATGGATTGAGAATTTAGGAAATAACTTTTTTAGAACGTGTGAAGAAAATAATTTAAAAATTGATGTTAAAAAAGAATTCAATGTTAATAACGCTTATGAATTAGGACTTTTAGTTAGATCATGGTTAATTGATTATATGTGTTCAGGTCCAATTATAAAAATTGCCCTGGAAGGTGCTCATGCGGTAGAAATTGTAAGAAAACTGGTAGGTTCCACTCTCCCTTATAAAGCTCAACCAGGAACAATTAGAGGAGATTTTTCAATAGATACACCAATTTTAGCTAATTTGGAAAAAAGAGCTATTAAAAATTTAATTCATGCCTCTGGTTCTGAAGAAGAAGCAGAATATGAAATAAATCTTTGGTTTACAAAAGATGAATTAATTGATTATAATTAATATTTAAAATGGTAGTACCAGCAAAAAGACTTTCAAGATCTAGATCAAGAAAAAGAAGATTTCAGAAAGAAATTGTAAAACCGGTTCAGTTGGTGAAATGTAAAAATTGTAATGAACTTACATTACCTCATCGAGTTTGTATTAACTGTGGATTTTATAAGGGTGTAAAATACTTAGAAGTTGAAAAAAAACAAAAGAAAAAATAAATGGCAACAAGACATCTTTCTAGAATAATAGTGGTGCAATCTTTATATGAATGGAGTTTTCATGGTTATGAAAAAGAAAAATGCCAAGAGATTTTTGAAAGAAACCTTCAAGAATTTGGTCAAGACATAGATGAACCTGAATTTGGAAGGAATCTTGTTAAAGGAATCATGGAAAATTTAGAAACTATCGATAAAATTCTTAAAGAATCTATTAAATCTTTACCCTATGAGCAAGTACCACTTTTAGAAAAAAGTATTTTGAGATTAGCAGTTTATGAACTTTTAAACGAGTCAGAAGCAACCCCTTATAAAGTGAGTATAAATGAGGCAATAGAAATTGCTAAAAATTTTGGAACTACTGCTACTGCTAAATTTATAAATGGTGTTTTGGGCACAGTTTATGAAAACATACAAAAGCTTAAAGATGAAAAAAGAAATTTACAATAAAGATTTATCGGCACTTGAAAATAAACTTGGTTTAAAAATAAAAAATAAAAATCTTTATTATGAAGCTTTAACACATAAAAGTTACTTATATTTTCATCCAGATCATCCATATAATCATAATGAAAGATTAGAATTTTTAGGTGATGCCATTATTGAATTTATTATTTCTTGGTATTTATATAGAAAATTTGTTAGATTTCAAGAAGGCGAACTTACATTAATAAGAGCAAGTTTGGTAAATAGAGAAAGATTACTGAAATTAGCTGAAAAATTTGAATTAGAAAAATATATGTTTATAGGAGAAAATCTAAATGAAAAGGGCCTAAAAACAGTTTTAAGTAACGGAGTAGAAGCTTTAATAGGAGCAATTTTTTTAGATAATGACTTAGAAACAGTTAAGAAATTTATTGAAGATAATTTTTTTGAAGATTTAGAAGAAATTGTCAATAAAAAACTATATAAAGATCCTAAAAGTAAATTACAAGAAATTTTACAAGGTAAATATAAAATTTTGCCTAAATATGTTGTTTTGAAAGAAGAGGGCCCTCCTCACCAGAAAAAATTTACTGTAGGTTTATATATAGAAGATAAATTAATTAGTGTAGGAGAAGGAGAAAATAAACAACAAGCAGAAATTTCAGCAGCCTACAAAGCCTTAAAAAAGTTAAAAAATAATAATAATTAAAAAATTTACAATAATTTCACTCTACTTTTTCTATGACTAATTCTTTATCTTTGAAATAGACAAGATAAATTTTGCTATCAGGAGTAAAGATAAAATCAGCATCATCATAAGGTCCATATACTTTATCATTTATTTGAATATGTTTTTTACCATA
>Ga0065718_1005121_pt1 | contig 16612 bp, 15 predicted proteins | sample GBSCel77sediment_2_FD_59105 | JGI IMG/M metagenome (GOLD analysis project Ga0065718, IMG submission 59105) | Hot spring sediment microbial communities from Great Boiling Spring, Nevada - cellulolytic enrichment CS 77C v3 (version 3) | ecosystem: Environmental > Aquatic > Thermal springs > Hot...
TGCCCTCAGCCTTCTCAATGAAGACCTTCAAAATCGAAATTATCTTTTCCCTCAATTGTTTATTCTCTGAAAGTAGAGCGTTGATGTCCGATTTGGATTCAGCCTCGAAAATCGAAATATTTTCTTGCGAAGCCTCAACCATAGAGATGCGCTCCAATTTGAACTATTTTCAGTACATATAAGTGGATTATGAACCCGGAATCATTAAGCACCCTCAACATTCAGCCCCCATGCGAGGATAAGCACATCCTTATAATTCCACGGGGCATCATGGAGGGGGGCAGCGCGCGCTCATTTTATCGGCTTCATCCTTAGAGATGAAGCCTCTTTCCACCGCAGCTTCCCTGATAACTTTGGGATCTATGCCCGCTCCATCATCTTCAACCTCTATTATAACATGGTCGCCCTCACGACGCGCTGAAAGCTTTATGGCGCCATTCTGCGGTTTACCATTCTTTAGCCTTTCCTCAGGGTATTCGATTCCGTGGTCTATACAATTTCTGATTAGATGAACTAAAGGTTCCCCAATCTCATCCAGAACAGTCCTGTCCATCTCAATGTCCCTACCCTCCATCAAAAGGTCCACCTTTTTGCCCCTTTTTAGCGATAGATCCCTGACAAGTCTTGGGAACCTGTCGAATATCTGGCTGACAGGAACCATGCGAATTTGCATCACGAGATCTTGGAGTCCCGTAACGAGTCTGTCGATGTTTCCAGCTATGCGTTTGAGGCTTTCATACATATTAGCGGAAATACATTGGCGAAGAGCTATCTTATTTATGATAAGCTCCCCGACAAGATTCATGAGTTTATCCAGCTGCTTGAAGTGGATGCGGACCGTCTGTGCAGCGCGTAGTATGTAATTTTGAAAATAGTGGAAAACGTCAGGGTCCCTGAAAAATGTAGAATAATTTATGCCAGATCCCTTATTAAATACTCATACTCATCGTCATGGGCGCTGAGGTATCGCCAATATTCCCAGTAACCGTTTATCCCTAATTTGCGCATCCGGTATTTTATCCTTCGCTGGATGTAGCTTTCACGGTAATGTCCACATCTAAGGCCTATCGCTTTTAAGATGCGAATTTTGAGCAAATCAAAGCCTTTTTGATCCATACCATTTGTTTCCATACAATAGTCCCGCGGTTGAGCCTCAGGTGTTTTAGCTCTATCGCATAATCAAATCCCATTTTGGGAAATATCGTTTGTTTTATAGAAAAACATTATTATGTCTTACTATACAATAATGAAGATCTTCACTGCAATAACTCAGATAATATACTCAAAAGCGCGTTCTTATCCTTCAAATTTCTAACCAGGATCTTGCCACTAACATAGGCCCTTAAAGGGACGCCCTTAAAATTTAATTCGAAAATCACTGAAGAAATCGATCTTTCAATTTGTGCTTTTTTCAGGATTTTGGCTAAAGCTTCATCCTTCTTTTCATGCCTCAAAAACACGATAAAGTGCTTTTCCTCACCACACGTTTCCTCTATCCGTGCAATATAATCCTCTATGTTCACCATTAAAGTTGCTCCAACTCCTTTAAAACTTCAATAAACCTGTCGATTTCATCTCGCGTATTGTAGATGTAGAAGCTAACCCTAGCAGAGGATGGAATGTTTAACCTTTGATGTAGAGGCTGGGCACAATGGTAGCCGCTTCGAATCATAATTCCGTAGCTATCTAGGAATAGGGCAACATCATGGGAATCGAAGCCCTCCATATTGAACGGGATTATTCCGCATTTGCCAGCACTCTCCAAAGGTCCGTAAATTTTAATTTTTCTCAGCTCTTGCATGCGCTTCAAAGCGTACCCTGTTAAGTCGCATTCGTGGCGGTATACGTTATCCATTCCCAAGCCCCTCAGGTACCTTACTGCAACCATGAGGCCAATACCGCCACCTATATCAGGCGTCCCAGCCTCAAACTTCCATGGAAGGTCATTCCATGAAATGTTGCATCGACCCATCGTAGGATTAAAGGAAACCTCCCGAATCATTTCCCCGCCTCCCTGGAAAGGCTCCATCTCCTTAAGGAGATCAATTTTCCCATATAGCACCCCTATTCCAGTGGGCGCGAGCATTTTGTGACCTGAGAAAACAAGGAAGTCCACGTCCAGATCTTTAACATCCACCGGCATATGGGGAACAGATTGAGCCCCATCAACAACCAGCAAGGCGCCGTGCTCGTGGGCTATTTTTGCGACGCGTTTGATGTCATTTATGACTCCAGTAACATTGGACACGTGGGTTATGGAGACTATCTTAGTTTTCTCTGATATGGTTTGCTCTAGGGATTTGTAGTCGAGGGTGCCGTCGCTTTTTACGTCTATGTACCTAACCTTGAAACCCTTTATTTTTGAGGTTATTTCCCATGGAACAATGTTGCTGTGATGCTCCATAAGCGAAACTAAAACTTCATCGCCTGGCCCCAGATTCCTAAGCCCATAAGAATATGCGATGAGGTTAATGGCTTCTGTTGCTCCCCTGACGAAGATTATTTCCTCCATATTCCTTGCATTTATGAACTTCGCCGCTTCTTCATGGGCCCTTTCATATAGTTCTGTGGCCTCTTGGGATATTGTATGGATTGCCCTATGGACATTGGCATTGTGTTTCTCGTAGAACTCTCTAACAGCCTCTATAACTTGTATTGGCTTCTGGGATGTCGCCGCGTTGTCAAAGTAAACCAGCGGATGGCCATTTATCTCGCGTTTTAAAATTGGGAAATCCTCTCTAATTTTGCGGGGTTCAAACATCAGGTTCCCTCTGTTGTTTTCAGCCTTTTTGAAAGAATTCTTGCCAGCTCCTCCTCTTCAAGGGCCTGTTTCTCCTCGAAGGTCAGCTCGGGGGACAGCCAGGTTGGCAAGGTTCCCTTTTTACTGTAATATTCTCTAATGGCCCTTTTTAATGCGCCCACCGCTAAAATTCCGCAGTGCATTTTCACAGCTGGGAGGCCGCCAACCTCTTCAGCTATCTCTTTCCATGTGATTTTCCATGCATCTTCAAGTTTCATTCCCTTTACTTTCTCAGTCACTATGCTTGATGTGGCAATGTTCGCGGCGCATCCATAACTCTCAAAGGTCGCCTTCTCGATAACGTCCTGATCGTTAATTTTAAGGTAGAAGGTTATCATATCGCCGCATGCTGGATTCCCAGCTACAGCCGAAACTGTAGCGTCCTCCATTCTGCCTAGGTTTTTGGGATTCCTAAAAAGCTCAAGTATTTTTTGACTGTACGGCAGAGGGACGCGGGACAAGCTATCCAACCCCCATGGAACCAGCTATTTTTCTCAGCCTTTCCACAGCCCCTGGCAAAACGTCTAGAACATAATCTATATCCGCGTTGGTATGGTATCTGGTGACTTTCATTAGAATGCTGCCGTGGGCCTCCTCATATTTTCGCCCGATGGCAACTAGAACATGGCTTGGCTGGAGCACCCTCCTCGTGCAGGCGCTTCCGCTTGAAACATAAACTCCATTGAGGCTTAATTCTATTGTTAAAGCCTCACCCTCGCATCCTAAAAAGCTTATATTCACATTATCAGGGGCTCTTTTCTCGCCCCCTGGTCCATTCAACACTGTATGCGATATTTTCGTGAGGGTGCCATCTATAAGCCTGTCCCTTAGAGCCCTCATGCGCTCCACATTCTCTTTGAAGTTTTTAAATGCCAACTCGGAGGCCTTTGCAAAACCAACGATTAGCGGAGTATTTTCAACTCCTGGCCAAAGCTTCTGTGTTCCTATTTGGCCCTCCAAAATCCTATCAACCTTTACACCCTCTTTCACATATAGGACGCCCACCCCCCTGGGGCCGAGAATCTTGTAACTACTTATTGTTGCCAGATCTACGCCTAGATCCTGCACATTAAAGGGAATTTTTCCATAGGCGTCACAAGCGTCTGTATGGAAGATGGCTTGTGGATTTTTGTCCTTAACTATTTCAACAGCCTCTTTTATGGGCTGTATTGTTCCAATCTCATGGTTTACGGATGAGAGGCTAACAAGAACTGTTTCCCTGCTTACGGCCTCTTTTAGCCTTTCAAGGTTTATAAAACCCTCATTGTCCACGGGAATCTTTTTTACAGAAAAGCCGTGACGACCAAGCATTTCAGCCACATGCATAACGCTTAAGGGCTCTATTTCGGATATTACAATTTCCCTGCCCCTATCTTTTAAATGGGAGGCTGACCCTAAGAGGGCTAGATTGTTGGCCTCCGTTTCTCCGGGAGTGAAGTTTATTTCTTCAAGGCTTTTACATCCAATAAAAGTGGCTATTTCACGTGCCGACTCCATTATGGCCTCAAAGGCTTCCCATCCAGGCTTATGAGTTAATGTTGGGTTTCCATAGGCTTTTTGATTAAAATAGGACAGCATAACGTCGACAACTTCCTTTGGAACCATGCTGGAGTTTTCAATGTCCAAATAGACTTCATGTTTCAGGCCTTCATGGGCTTTTAAAAGCTCCCTGACGCTTCCATTCATGCTTTGAACCTCGATCAAATGGAATTATATAAGCCTCAAACCTATAAAAATACATTTAGCGAGATTCTCTGGAACATTGCCTCATCATTAACGTTTTATTTAAATTAATATTTGCCTTTATTCTGCATTGAAAAGTGAAAGGCGTGTTCAAGTGAATATTGTAGATTTGCCGATCCCAGAATCCGTTAAGGAAGTGCTGATTAAATCGGGAATTACGAAGCTATATCCCCCCCAAGAAGAGGCCATAAAAGCCGGGGTTCTTGATGGACGAAATCTTGTTCTGGCAAGTCCAACGGCATCAGGCAAGACTCTGATAGCCGAGCTCTGCGCCTTAAAGCACGTGCTTGAAAGAGATGGAAAGGTTCTGTACCTAGCCCCCTTAAGGGCCTTGGCCAGCGAAAAGTATGAGGAGTTTAAGAAGTACTCGGTTATAACAAAAAGGGATGGGGGAAAGGTAAGCGTAGGCATATCAACCGGCGACTATGATAGTTCGGATCCTTGGCTGGAGAAGTATGACATTATACTGACGACAAATGAAAAAGCGGATTCTCTGCTGAGACATAGGGCAAAATGGATGGATGAAATCTCGCTGGTTGTTGCAGATGAAGTTCACCTGCTAAATGATGTGGAGAGGGGGCCCACCCTCGAGGTTGTGTTGGCCAGGCTGATGCAGATAAGTCCCGACATACAAGTTTTGGCTTTAAGCGCAACAATAGGCAATGTAGAAGAAATTGGAGCGTGGCTGAAGGCTGATTATGTGACAACGGAATGGCGTCCCGTGGTGCTTAAGGAGGGCGTCTTACTCCACGATGAAATTCAATTTAAGAATGGAGAAGCGAGGAAGATAGAGCAGGAAACCAAAAATATGGCAATAAATCTGGCCTTAAACACCGTTAAAACCGGCGGACAGGCTCTGATTTTCGCGCCCACCAGGAAGAGTGCCGTCACCATTGCGAGAAAAGCCGCTGCCAAGATAGGCGAAGCTCTATCAAAGTCTATGAAGAGGGCTTTGGAGCGGGAAGCCGAAAAGATATTGGCTTCCGGCGAAAAGACCCGAATAAGCGAGCTTTTGGCAGAGCTTGTAAAGTGTGGAGTAGCCTTCCATCATGCCGGCTTGGGAGGGGGGCACCGGAGAATAATAGAGGATTCCTTTAGGCAAGGAAAAATTAAGGTTCTTACAGCCACGCCTACCCTGGCATTTGGGGTGAACCTCCCTGCAAGAACTGTCATAATCCAGGACTACAGGAGGTATGAGCCTGGTTATGGATACTATCCGATAAGCGTTCTAGAGTATAAGCAAATGTCCGGACGCGCCGGCAGACCCAGATATGATAAGATTGGAGAAGCCATTTTGATAGCCAGAACAGACGACGAGGCGGATTATTTAATGGAGAATTATGTTCTGGCAAAGCCTGAGCGGATATGGTCAAAACTGGCCGTTGAGAGGGTTCTTAGAACCCATGTACTCGCAACTATCGCGGCAGACTATGCCCACACGGAGTATGGGATTTATGATTTCTTCGGCAGAACCTTCTATGCATACCAGTACGGCGTAAGTCCCATGAAGAACATCATAGCTAGAATCCTCAAGTATCTTTATGATGAAGAGATGATCTATGTCAGCGGAGAAAACATTTACGCCACAAGATTTGGAAAACGCGTAAGCGAACTCTACATAGACCCCATATCGGCAGTTATAATAAGGAACTCTGTGAGGCAAAAACCAGCCGTCCTAACGGAGTTAAGCCTCCTCCATATGATCGCTCACACGCCGGACATGCGGCCTTTAATGCGGCCCTCTACAAGCGAGCTGGATAAGGTTGCATTGTTCATGGAAGAGCATAGGGATGAGTTTATGGTAGAGGTGCCCAGCGAATGGGACGACCAAATAATGCATGAGGAGTTCCTAGGCGAGGTGAAAACGGCTATGGTTCTTAAGGCATGGATTGAGGAGGTAAGCGAAGACGAAATCATAGAGCAGTTTAGGGTTCAGCCGGGAGACCTTTATCGAATAGTTGAGAATGCAAAGTGGCTACTTTACGCCACTCATGAGTTGGCAGCGCTTTTCAGCAACAAAGAGGTGCCCCCGCTGACCCGTGAACTTATGGAAAGAGTTGATAAGGGTGTTAAGAGGGAACTTCTGCCCATTGTTAGGCTTGAGGGTGTTGGAAGGATCAGAGGGCGCATACTATACAATGCCGGTTACAGAACATTAGAGGACATTAAAAACGCTCAGGTTGAAGAGTTGGCGAAGTTGCCTTCAATAGGCCCTAAGCTTGCGAAGAAGATTAAGGAGCAGGTCGGCGGTTTCGTTAGGAAGGAAACCTGGGAGAAACTTGAAAAAGAGAAGGAATGGCAGCAAAAAGCATTAACAGAATACTAGACGCCTTAAAGCCCTCTAGCCTTGCGCTCATCTCTCGTTTTATTCACCATAAGCTCAACCTGCTCTAAAGCTGTTCCCAAATAATTTCTGGGGTCGAGAGCCACATCTATCTCTTTCTCGCTTAGTTTTTGGCTTACAATTTTATCCTCGAGGAGAACCTCCTTTAGGGGCCGCTTTTCCATTTCACTTTTTAAAGTTAATTTTCTGAGGAGCTCATGGGCCTCTTGTCGACTCATCCCCTTCTTCGTTAATGCAATCATCACAGCTTCAGACATGGCTCTTCCCTGGGTTATTTCAATATTCTTTAGCATGCGCTCCTCGTCAACTCGAAGGTTAGCGATAACGTTGCACATCAAGAATAGCATGTAATCCACTAGAATACATGCCTCCGGAATTATAAAGCGCTCGGCAGAGGATTGCGTTAAGTCCCTTTCATGCCATGTCACAATATTTTCAATGGCTGGAACCACCAGGCTCCTAACTATCCTGGACAAGCCGCAGATTCTCTCGCATGTTTCGGGATTCCGTTTATGGGGCATTGTGGAGCTGCCAACCTGCCTACCAGTTTCGAAGGGTTCGAAGAGCTCACCTATTTCTGGTCTTTGCAACTCACGAATTTCAGTGGCGTAATTTTCAAGGCTTGACGCGATTAAGGCTAAAACGCAAATTAATTCGGCGTGGCGATCCCTCTGGACGATCTGGCTGGATATATCCGCAGGCTTGATTCCAAGCTTTTGCATAACAAGCTCCTGAATCTTGAAGGCTTGCTCGCCTAGGCCGGCCTGGGTACCCACAGCCCCACTCATCTTGCCAACCACAACCCGATCCCTGCACTGTCGAATCCTTTGAATGTGCCTCGAAATTTCACGCATCCAGATGGCGAATTTAAAACCCAAGGTTATGGGCAAGGCATGCTGCCCGTGGGTTCTCCCCATCATCAGCGTGTTTTTGTATTGCAAAGTCTTTTCCATCAAAATTTTCTCTAAATCGTTGAGCCTCCTTTCTATGAGGTTCAGGGCTTCTTTCAATTGTAACGCCGTGGCGGTGTCGACGATGTCATAGCTCGTGGCGCCTAGATGTACGTAGGCCCCGCTGGGTCCGCTGGCTTCGGCTAGCGCTCTGACTAAAGCAGCCACATCATGTTTGATTTCCCGCTCAATCTCCTTTATACGGGAGATCTTGACATGTTCTATGGAAGCTGCAGCCATTATCCTTTCAGCATCGCTGCGCGGTATGTTTCCAACTTCCGCATGCGCCCATGCCAAGGCAGCTTCTACATCCAGCATCCTTTGAAATCTTGTTTCCTCTTCGAAGATTTTCCGCATTTCCGGTGTTCCATAGCGGCCGGTATCTATAGGGAGGATGGGCAATATAGGATCCCTCGAAGAAAGAATAGCTATTAAAGATTTAATGCTTTACCAATCAGAGGGACATGAGGGCAATAGTAGCCGTTCTTGAGAGGAAAGGGGGCAATGCCGCTGGGAAAGCATTGGCCATGTTGGATAGCCTAAGACATAAAGGAGCCAACGCTTTCGGGCTGGCTTCACCTAGCGACATAGAGGTGAAATCCAGTCTAGAGCTTTTAGAAGCCCAAAGTCTGAGGGGATCCACGGCTGTGGGGCAAGCTTTTGTCAAGATTATGCCGTGGGACAGGCCCCAACTATTCATGCTGGAAAGGGCGGCAATGGTTTTTGATGGGAGGGTTTACAGTCCACCTGAGCCCATTGACTGGGACATCATAATTGGAAGCAAAGGGGAGCCGTTGCGGGTGGAAAATGCAGAAGCCATCATAAAAACGTTTGAGGGAGGTTTTGCCTTTGCTATAGCTGACGATGAAAGGCTTATCGTGGGCAGGGATCCCTTAGGCTTGTATCCCCTATATTATGGGGGAAACGGAGAAATATTCGCCGCCGCATCTGAGTGTAAAGCGCTATGGAAAATAGGCCTTAGGGAGGCGAAATCCTTTCCACCCGGCCACATCGCAATCATCGACAAGAAAAGCCAGACAATAAGGGAGGTTAAACTTCTCAAGGGGTATGGCAAAATTGACTTAGGCTTGAATGAAGCCGCTGGGGCTTTGGCAGTGCTCTTGGAACGCTCAACGCGGGAGAGGGTTCAGGGCTTAGATGAGGTTGCATTAGCCTTTTCCGGAGGTTTAGACAGCAGTTTAATAGCTTTTCTCGTTAAAAGGGCTGGATTGAATGCTCATTTAATTCATGTGAGCCTTGAAGGGCAGCCTGAAACAGATCAAGCTAGAAAAGCCGCCGATCTACTCGGCATACCCCTTCATGTTTATCTTTATAAAGAAGAGGATGTGGAGCAGAGCCTCCCCAAGGTTTTATGGGCAATCGAAAGTTCAGATCCGACCAAAGTGGCTATTGGAATACCTATTTTTTGGGCTGCTGAAAGGGCTGCTGAAATGGGTTTTAAAGTTTTGCTTGCCGGGCAAGGTGCCGACGAACTTTTTGGTGGGTACATGCGGTATCTGAACGCCTGTCTACAGCATGGTGAGGAGTATGCTCAGAGAAAGATTTTAGACGACGTTGAGCATATGTATGAAAACAACTTCGAAAGAGACGGTAAGATATGCAGTTTTCACAATGTAGAGCTCCGTTTACCATTTGCTGCAAGCCCGCTTGTGGAATTCGCTTTAAAATTGCCTTTAGATTTAAAAATTGAACCCAAAAAAAGATTTAGAAAAGTTGTGCTCCGTAAAGCCGCCGGGACTGTGGGAGTGCCCCCTCAGATAGCCAACGCCCCTAAAAAGGCTGTTCAATACGCCACCGGCGTAAGCAAGGCTTTGCGGAGGTTGGCTAAGAAGAACAATATGCCCCTGAAGGAATACCTAGAAAATATATTTCTAGCTCTCCAATAAAATGGGGTGGCTAGCTTGCCGCAAAATAAAAATGGAAGTGCGACAAGGTCACTCGATAACTTGGATAGCCCCTGCTGGACACTGGGCTTCGCAGGCCCTACAAACCAGACATTCTTCAACTTTCACTGGAACAGATTTGTTGTCCTTTAGCTCGTACACTCCAACTGGGCATGTGTCTATGCATGTTCCACATCCCGTACATTTGTCGTTATCAACAATTATTTTTACCATGCAACCCCTCTCCGAGCAGATTCCCATTCAAGGGGATAGTAAAATAAAAGTTTTTAGGTGGAACTATGCGTTTCTTCACGAAGCCTCACGAGAATTCCGCTTATTCTAGCTTCAGCATCATCCCTCTTTTGCTCACATTCTTCTATGATTTTCCGGTAGGCTTCAGGGGAGAGTTCGCCTCTGTTATACCGCGCATCAGCATCGCTTATCTTTGCTTCAGCCTCAGCAATATCCGCCTCAGCCCTCTCGAACTGAAACATTAAATCGGCATACCTGCCGCTGGCCGCCATTAACTTAAGCTTTAGATCCTCAAGACTTCTGGATACTCCTGCTAAACGTGTTTCAAGCGTTTTCTTTCGCACCTTGTACGTGTGCCTTGGAATTCTGCCCCTCCGAAGGCTTGCTCCAAGGGTTTCAATTTCGGACAGTATCCGCCTTTTTTCCTCGTAGAACCTTATAAATGATTCAATATCACTTGAAGTCGGCTCTGCTGCCTTAGCAGCAACAGCAAGCTCAGCGAGTTTAGCGGCCGGCTTTTGGGTTTTCTTTATGATGGCAACCACAACTGCTCCGAAGGCTGCCAAGGTAAAAATCCACAGGGTGGGGCGGAAGGATAGCCACAACGGATTATATTTATAGGCACCCTTTATGTTGAAAGTGTTCAAATAGGAAACTCCCTGCGTGTATATTACACCCTTCCATACAAGTCCTTCCTGGGATAGAGTGGTCGGCGAGCCATCATCGCAGCTTAGGTGCGCAACCTTAGCTCCCTCCGGAAATGCAAATATTATGGATGCCTTTTCAATATAGTAATCAAAATCTTGGAATGCTGGTAGGATGATTTCGAAATTTAAGTCATCCTGCTTAACATAGATCTCCCTTGGCAGCGTATATTTAACAGCGAACCTAGTAAATTTGCCAATATCAACGGGCATCAGAAAGCTCACTTTATATCGGTTTGTAGTTGCTTCAACCTTAGCCGGCGTCCCAGCCTTCCTTCCAAAATCATCTTCTGCCCTTATGTTTGAGGCGTTAGGGGGCAAAACCACAGCTATAGACGATATTTTCTCATCTGCACGATTGCTAATGTAATAGCTATCCGTGACCTCAATGTCGCCGGTGCCGCTTATGCTTACCACTCTTTTGAACTCTTTCACCGTGAATAGGCATATACTGTCGCTTGAGAGCATGAAGGTTATGTTTGCAGGGTTACATGTGAGGGCTGGAAGCTCCAATTTTGTGTAATTAAGCCCCTCAACTGTTCCATTGACGTATCTGGCGCCCTTCGGCAACGTTATAGAGACATTACAGATGGAGGCGGTTTTTGTGAGGGCTGGGTATGCAGGAAAATTCACGGTGTATAAACTCTTGTTTTGAGCATCACGCGATATAAGACTGTTTGATAGAATGAAGATAACCGTTAAAACTTGTGGAGATCGGCCTAAAAAATCAACTTTAACTCCGTAGAGGTTTCCGTATCCCAGTTGGACGTTAGGGATTACCTGAAAAGTTTGTTCTAAGTTTGCTGGGTTGTATGCCTTACAACTAACCAGTGAGGAACCATATTCCTGCGGAAACCCAATTAGAAAACTTTCTGGGGATGTTCCACTTAAACGGACTGTGTCGTTTATAACGATGTAACCGTTGTATAGGATTCCTACTTTATGACTCACATGCTCGATGGAATAGTTCCCTGAAACTTCAGCTTTCACGGGTTCAACATTTATTAAGTTTAGAGTTAGGATCAATGACAAAGCCGCGGCCAACATAAGCATTTCCGAACTCTTTGCTTTCAACCGATCTCCTCCAAATTTTGTGTCTAGCTTTACTTAATAAGATATCTTTCAATATTTAACCTTTAGAATTTGGGCTTACAGTTTTGTAATGTGCTAACGTCTAACAGAGCCCTGCACGTCTAAAATAGTAGCCATACTCCTTTTTGGGGCCGAAGCTTCTTACACCTTTTTCTTTAAGTTGTTTCCGCAGCTTCTCGGCATACTCCGCTCCAATGTCGCCCCTTCGCTCCATATATTCAATTATTTCCATTGCCTGATCTTCAGTGTCGCATCTTCTAATGAAGTCGATAACATCGGGATTATAATTTGCGAACAAGTCTCTAGTGGCAGCCTTTTCGCCTGCTTGAACGTCTGTTCTCACAGAGTTTATCGCAACCTTGTTTCCTCCAGACTCAAGTTCCTTAGCAAGGTTGGGAAAAAGCTTTCTAAGCGTTTCTATGTCTATTTCCACGGATGCACCTTCAGAGTTTAGCCTTTAGCATATTATTTGGAAATCGGCATATTTAACATTAACTTTTGAGCCTTTTAGAAAACNTAGAAGGGAACAAATCTTCTGGNAGGGGTCTGTTTTGAGCAGATGCTCCAGCTCACATGTTTTAAGTCCCAACTATCTCATCACCATATATTTCACAGCGCTCCTGCACGTCCATTTCTTCTGTGCCACGCACGGTTATCTCCGCTTTATCTCCTGAAGTAAGCTCCAAGAGTATGTGGAAGGATATTATTGATCGCCCATTCTTCATGACAGCTGTACGTTCCGTCTTTAAGATTCTAAAATGGGGCTTTAACAGCTCCAGCACCTCTTTCGGATCGTCGGAATAAACGGTGATGTCAATATCGCTGTGGCGGGTTATTGTTCCACGCCACACGCTTCCAACCAAAGTTGGATTAAAATTCTTTAGGATCCTCATTAGTTCTAAGGCTTCCCGTCTCATGCGTATCAGGCGCTCCCTCCGCAGTGGACCCTCATTCTCTTCAGCTATCCTATCAAGTTCTAATGCTATTTCCAGGTTTGTCGGCAAAAGATGAACGCCTAGGGTTTCAGCGGCTCTCAGCTTTGCCTGCATATACTCTTTTTCGAGTCCCATGTAAAGGAGGGTGGCAGCTTCCCTTGCAATTTTTCTCCGGATGTCCATTGAATGCGCGGATTTCAAAATGTTAGCACCGCAACTTTTTAGACATGCTAGCGTTTTAAAACCCTTTCATAAATGGCTATAGTTCGCTCAGCAATTTTATCCCATGTAAACTCATTTAACACACGCTTTCTACCATTTTTTCCAAGCCACCTTCTTTTCTCCTCACTTTCTAAAACGTTGTTAATGCCCCATGCAATATCCGCAGGGTTGTTGCCATTCACATGATAGCCACATTGATCTTCGCCGGAGGGTATAACTATTTCTCTTAGGCCGCTCACTCCAGCCGCGCCCACAACAACCGGCCGCTCCATGCTCATAGCCTCCAGCGCCACTATCCCGAAGGGTTCATAAAGGCTTGGAAAGACAGTCACATCACATGCTGCATAGTGTAGTATGCGCTCCTCTTCCGAAACGAAGTTGAAGTTAAACCGAACCACATCCTGCAATTTAAGGATGTTAACCAGATTTTTTAGATATTCCTGCATGTCGCCGACCCCGACAATCACAAGTTTTGCTTTGGGATGGCTACTCAAGACGTGGGGCATAGCCATGACTAGTTTGTCTACCCCTTTAACCCCTACAAGTCTACCGATGAATAGGATCATTATGTCATCTTCTTTCAGGCCATAAAATTCTCTGAGCTTCTTTATCTCCTCGGCTTTCACATTTTCCGGGTTATATTTTTGCGGGTCGACACCATTATAGCATACTTCTATCTTGTCTTTGGGAAAGCCGAGGCTTATCAGCTCGTCTTTCATAGCGTAAGACACTGTAATTATTACGTCTGCAGCTTTTGCGCCGCGGAGTTCAATGTTGCTCACAACTTCAGAACCATTTCCAAGGGTTCGCCCCTTTTCCGTTGAGTGAACATGAAAAACAAGGGGTAATCCCGTTTCCTTTTTAATAGTTACTCCGGCAATAACTGAGAGCCAATCGTGAGCGACGACGATGTCATACTTAAAGCCCTCCTTCCTTATCAGTTCGTTAACTATTTTTGAGGCGCTCAGATAATTATAAACTAGGATTTTCGAGAAAAGCTGGATGCCCCTCCCCCATTTCTTAACATCATCTGCGACAACGTCAGGCAGGGAGTCTGAAACGTCAATGTGTAAGGGGCGGTGAATTTCTATGCCGCGCCATATCTCCCTTGTAGGCAAGCTTCCCTGGTCATCATTCATTGTAAAGACTGTGACATCATGATCCATAAGGACAAATTTCCTCGTTATCTCAGCCGCGTAGGTTCCTAGACCACCAACAATCTTCGGCGGATACTCATAGACTAGCACAATCATTCTCATATGTCTTCACTGGCCTCTTTCTTAATTGACACCATACATATCTATGTTTTCAACCCACAGTTGTAAAGATGAATTTCCATAAACCCTTAAGCCAAAATGCCGTTGGCTATATTGGCTTGAATCTGCCTTTAAGTTTTTCAAGCACTTGGGAAATTGTGGTATACTCCATGGCTTCTGCGCTTAGTCTTGCAGGTTCAAACTCACCCATATTCCTCAGCAACGCAGCATATTTTAGAGCCTCTTCCCTTGCCAGATTAAAGGCTGGATCATCAAATAAGTCTGCAATTAGGGGTCTCCCCTCATCGTCGCTTGCTATCTCCCCATTTGCAACCTGAAAGCCCAAGGCTACAACCCTTGGGGGACCGTCGAAAAGCGTGCATCGGGCATCTTTAAGTCCCACGGGCATTAATGGCCCCCAATGGCTCCCCCTCATCCATCCGGCTACTAAGTAGCTATGCATAAAAGGAACAAGAATTTCTCCAACTGCTGGCAAACCATGCTGGGCGCGCACTATCATGACTGGATCATCTTTTCCAACATATTTTCCGGCTATCAAGGATAGTTTTGTGACACTACTTGTTGCACATATCAGGTCATCTCTTGCACGCCAAACCCTGGAGATTAAATATCTATCAACAGTGCCTATTAGGGCGACTAATTCGTACATTTCTTCGGGACATTTGACGACAACGCTTTTGCCTTCCAGTGTGTCTAAGACCTCAAATTTGAACCCTCCAGACATGTTTGGATCTATGACGAGGCCAGCCGTGTTCATGGGGTCCGCGAATATCCGAAATAGCGGCAGGTTGAAGCTTCCGGCAGAGGTTTTGTCGGCGGCGAAGACCACTATAGGATCTGAAGCTCTTTCCTCAATTTCCATTTCAGCCACCCCTGGACCTAAACCCCGAATGTTGCCGCTGAAGGCATCGCTTAAAAGGTCCTGTCCTGCACCATACAGTTTAAGGCTAATGGCCTTTTGAGCGGCTTCTTTGAACACGTCCCATGCAAGCCTATGGATTTCCGGGTTTGATTCGCCCTTGTCATGGACCATAAGCAACTGCAGGTCGTCTCCGACATTAAATACGTAATAGCTATTTATCATACCTTCATCTTTGGCCTGCTTCAATTTTTTCTCACCAACGTCAAGGAGGGGTTTAGGCACAACATGATGACCTGCAAGGGATCCAACATCACATTTTATTAGTGAAATTGTAGTTTTTCTAGCCATTTAAATCACTTAGAGGGAGACAACTCAAGATTTGGTTTTAGACTTTAAAAGATTTCCGAAAGATATAGGAGCAAAATCATGATTTAGGATATTTTAGTGAGAAGTGCATGGGCGTGTTAAGGGTTATTTCAGTCAAAATACCTGAAGAGCTCTACAAGGAGATTGTTCTCCGGGTTCCGGAAGGCGAGAGAAGCGATTTCATAAGGGATGCAATTATGGAGAAACTACAGAGGATGCCTAAGACTGACAAGATTTTGGAGCTTGAGAAGCGATTGAGCAGGCTCGAGGAGGATTATTCACGTATAAGAAAGTACCTCGCAGATTTAGATTTGCTAACTTTTGAGCGGGGAGGCGTGAATCCCTACAGTTTCTGCACAGATAAAATGGATCAGGAGATACTGGATTATCTAATACATTATAAAGGGGCGACAACTCCGGAATTAGCGAAGCACCTCAATACAAACAGGTGGCTAATACTGAGCAGATTGAGGCGGATTGAAAGGATCTCCAAGAGGCAGCTTGGAAAGCCCATTGTGGAATATTTCTCAGGTGAAAGAATGGGAAAGAAGAGGGCTTGGTGGATAAACGAGGAGCTTATAGAAGAAACAGGCGCAGGCTCTGAGTACAACAGCAACCGTTAATTTTACGAAAACTCTACAATCTTTTGGGCCCGTAGCCCAGCAAGGATAAAGGCGCCGAACCACATGCAGACCATTGTGGTGCGTAGGCCTCCGGTTAAACAACGTTTAGCGTTTAGAAGAAAGCCGGAGAACAGGGGTTCAAATCCCCTCGGGCCCGCTTCTTTTTGGGTTCGGAACCTTTATATGTGACAACTGCATTTAACAATATTTGATGGTTTATGGTTAGGGAGAGCTATGCCTATCTGCTTGAGGATGTGGATGTTAGGCGTTGGTATGAGAATGTGGCGAGGGGTTCAAGGGTTACGGCTGACGTTTACTTGCGAAGGCTTGGCTCTGCGTGTAGGTCTTTGAACCTTAAGCCTAAAGACCTTCTGGGAATGGGCGAGAAAGCCCTGGGCATGCTCTTGGCAGATTTTGTCTCCAGATTGGAGCGTGAGGGTAAGGCTGGCAGCTATATCAAGTCATGCGTGAAGGCCATCAAATCCTGGCTTTCCTTCAACATGGTTGAAGTTAAGGTTAAAATTAAGATTAAGGATGC
>Ga0065718_1001760_pt1 | contig 16569 bp, 16 predicted proteins | sample GBSCel77sediment_2_FD_59105 | JGI IMG/M metagenome (GOLD analysis project Ga0065718, IMG submission 59105) | Hot spring sediment microbial communities from Great Boiling Spring, Nevada - cellulolytic enrichment CS 77C v3 (version 3) | ecosystem: Environmental > Aquatic > Thermal springs > Hot...
GTAAGCCGAAACACACATGGTGTTCCCACACAGAGTGCTTACACGCCCAGCGGTCCGAGCCCATTTAGCCGTTAATTTAATACCTTTGACAATCCACCCCAAAAGCTTAAGTTGTCGTGCCTCCTTCTGTGGCAGAGTGTGAACCGGGCATTTGGAAAACGGAACCAGCGATAGCGATCTTCCACGGGGAAAACCTCGATTTTGATCTCCCGACTTCCGCAAGTATTCGAACCATTCCAATAGCCGGCTCATTGGCACCTCGGTCAGGTAATGCTGCAGAGTTCCAAAAAAGTCAACAACTTTTGTGAATTTGCACCAGCTTTTAACCTGATCACCTTCCGTATCCATCCGAGTACTTAGGAGGCCGTGTGCCCACTAAAAAGGTTTATCCATAGGCAGTCCCATTCACAGGGCATATCTTTTGGCATACTGGTGCCAGTCATGACCGCAGCCTTGTCACCGCAAACCAAAAGACAAAGGCGTATGCCCCACTCTCCATAACAATCTCAAGCTCCTGGCCAACTGTTCCTCGTAAGGACGCGCGCTGCGTTATTCCTAACGCAATGCCTACAGCTCTTGAATACCTTACATCGGACGTACAACACCGCAGCGTACCGCCAAATTAGGCCCAACGGCTACGGCGAGAACTAAAACAGAAACCTTGGCCTTGCTCTTCACAGTCAAGTCGAGGCCCTTTTGCTTTGGCGCCACTGATACCATAGATACACCACGGGTGGTATGGCCAACAAGCCAGCAACCGCCTGGCTGGGAACCGTTGTGCCCAGCATGTTCGGAACCCCAACGCTTCAACTGTTCGAGATCCGCGTGGTTGAGACGACAAAGAGAATCGTGGCACGCCAAGATTCTCCTGGCCGAGATTGACTCCGCCGAGTTGATCGCCCAAGGGAATCCCCTGTGGATCATCCTGGGCGTTCTCACGCTCAGCCTCTTTCGGCCTCGGCCTCATTTTCATCATCGCCTATTTCTTCGCTAAGTACAGGTTTCTCATTGTTCATAGCAAGAGCAACGCACAAATTGTCAGAATCAAAGAGGACGGGACGGCATACAGAGAATTTATGGCAGCGGCGCTGGCGGCCGCCGAGCAACACAAAGGTGGGTTGAAGAGATGAACATGCAAAAGACTGTGACCTGGCCGTCCAACAACGGCATGCAGCGGACAGCGCTGCCCGGTGTTTGCTGATGCCAGGCGTTAGGCTTTACGCCCACGTCACGGGCAAAACAAACAAAAACAACAGCAATTAATTAACGTTNGCAACACTGGTGTCAGTAGTCATGCTTTCACTCTCTTCGCAGATGGCCTGCGCTCAAGCACAGGAGAGCGGCTTCAGGGTGTTTGTTGGCTCCAAGCCTCTGAAGCGTGATGGTCACCGACTTTCTTACGATACACACCCGGACGATTGGTTCCTTACAAACGTTGGTGTCCCAGGTTCGGCCGGGACAACAGAGGTAGGAGGCATGCCCCATTTCGCCGCATTTGGGTTTGGGTATCAGGTTTGTCTTTCCGACTCGTTTTCCCTCACTCTTAACTTGGGTGGTTTGGCAGGTGACGAACGCGACCGGCACTAGAACGCCAACGACATGCGGTCTGTTACCTGCGGTTCGTTCGTTTATTCAGAGGCTCGGTGGGGATTATTCGCTGCAGCCGGCTTGTCATATTACATTAAGCGATTCTACGTGGGGGCTGAGGCTCAGCTTGCAGGTATGCTTGTTGAGAGCGGGTGGCACCGATGAGGCAAAGACGAGAGCCAGGACAGGAATATCGAGTTGTTACCCTCGGCGGGCCCCAAGGTTGGCTAGTCGGTCACTGAAGAATTCAGCGTCGAGGGCGTAGTCCAATTCGGGCGCTCAGTGACTTTCGGTGTCCAGGGAGTGTTGAAGTACTGACGCCTAACAAAATCACTAGACTGAACGCGGGCGGGCCACGTCAGTTTCCAATTCGGACGCTACAGACCGTTGCATCGGTCAGTTTTGCCGTTAGAAAATGTTAGAACATGAAACGTGTGTTCCTTTCATTTTTAGTTGTCGTCGCTACTGTGGCGTCCACGCTACACTAATGTGGCACGGATAGCGCCTGCAGAATTTCCATTGCAGAGGTCGGAGCAGTCCAGCTGGAGGTAGAGCAGCCCACGCACAAAAACGAAGTTCGAATTCGAGTGTGTGACTAAGCTGCACGGAACCGACAGAAGAAGACTTTCTCATGTGGCATTTGCTTTGTGGGCGAAGTCGGAAGAGAAAGAAAGATGCTGGCTGTCGCACTCAGGCAGGTATTGCCAACCTCAGCCGAGTACTTAGGGTCACCCTCCGACCGACACGAGTTTAAGCACGGAAACATTGTCAGCTGCTCTAAAAGAGCGACGGTCTGTGCCTACCTATTTCTACTTGGTATGCGTTTTATTACCACTGGTTCATCATGTTCTAACAAATCGGTGAAGGCGTTGAACCGGATTGCCTCAGCCAAGGGCTGTGCGAGGGTCGAAAAGATATCGGCACAGGTGGGCCAACTGCTGCAAAAATACAAGATGGGCAAGTTTGTGAACTGGTCGGTGGAGGATGGCCGACTGGTGTGGCGGCTTGATGATGAAGCCATCCAAACCGAGGCGGTCCCGCACATGCGGGACGGTTGTTACGTGGTGTACACTGACTTGCCTGCCGAGCGGATGAGCAAGGAAAAAGCGGTAGCTTCCTACAGAAAGCTCAGCCTTGTTGAAGAGGCTTTTCGGAACCTAAAGACCGTTTGGCTTGAAGTGCGGCCTGTGTATCCGGCACATGCGGGACAGATGACCGGATAAGGACCCACGTGTTCATTTGCATGTTAGCGTACTATTTGCAGTGGCGCATGCAACGGCGGCTGGTGCCGTTGTTTGAAAGCGATGGGCGTGGCAAAGGGCGCAAGTGGAGCTTTAGCTTGGTGATGGCGAGTTTGCGGCAGATCAGCATCAATCTGGTGCGGATGGGCAAAGTGGCGTTTGAACAGGTGACGGTGCTCACAGCCGATCAAAAGAGGATATTTGAGCTATTGGGCGTGAAGCTTTGAGTGGTGTAGCCGTTTTGGTGAAATCCAAAACTGCTGTAACCTGCTGTGGTCAAAGCACTTGCTTTAAAACTAAAAAGGGAATGGGTTATTGGTGAGGTTAACGAAGTTTGTTTGCAAACCGGTGCTTCAAATGCGCAGGCAAGTTATGTGCGAACTAATCCAACTCACTTGGTTGATTCGACTCATTTCAATGCATAGGCGGAGGTACGATGGGAAGGCTTATGAATTGTGATTAAAAGTAAAAAGGGGTAGATTGTCGATTTCCTAGCTGTGAGCATTGCAAATCCGGCATAGAACTGGTATCAGGGTCTAAATGAAGGTTCCTTACATAGATTTGCAGCGGCAGGCAGCTCAGTTGCGCGCTGAGTTGCTGGAGGAATTAGCCAAGGTCGTAGATGAGTGTACGTTTGTGTTGGGACCCCATGTGTCCGCGTTCGAGGAAGAATTTGCGAAGTACTTAGGTGTAAGACACTGCGTGGCGGTCAATAGTGGCACCTCTGCTTTACATTTGGCGTTGCGCGTATTGGACATCGGTCCAGGGGATGAAGTGATTACTACTCCATTTACCTTTGTGGCAACTGCGTGGGCTATAGCGTACGTTGGGGCAAAACCAATTTTTGTGGATGTAGATCCGACCACTTTCAATATTGATCCTGCCGCTGTGGAACGAGCAATCACTCCACGTACGCGTGCGATAATCCGTTGTTCATCTTTTTGGTCACCCTTGTGATATGGATGCGCTAGAGAAGATTTGTGATCGTTATGGGCTTGTTTTGGTGGAGGACGCTGCACAGGCACACGGGGCGCGATACGATGGCCGGATGATAGGCACGTTTGGGCGGGTGGCTTGTTTCAGTTTTTATCCTACGAAAAACCTGGGTGCGATTGGTGAGGGTGGTGCCCTCGTGACAAACGAGCTCGGCATTGCAGTTCGCGCTCGCTCGCTGCGGGATCACGGTTCTGATCGAAAATACCATCATGTTGAGGTTGGCTACAATTACAGGATGGAGGGCATTCAAGGTGCCATACTCAAAGTGAAACTGAAATATTTGGATCAGTGGAATGCTGAACGCGCGCGCTTGGCACGACTTTACATTGATTTGCTTTCAGATACGCCATTAACTTTGCCTAGGCAAAACCTGGGTTGTATCCACGTATGGCATCTATTTACAGTGAGATGCGACAGGCGCGACGAGTTAAAACGTTACCTTGAGGAGCATGGTGTCGGGACTGCAATTCATTATCCTATCCCTCTGCATCTCCAACCAGCATTTGCACATTTAGGGTACAAACCAGGTGATTTACCTGTTGCTGAACAATTGAGTAGGGAATGTTTAAGTTTGCCTTTATACCCAGGCCTAACCGAGGACGAAGTTAAATTTGTCGCAGATACGATTAGGAAGTTTTTTGCGCGCACCGGGTGATTTTCTCCCCAGATAGTGGTCTTGCCGCTGGATAAATCATCACTTAAAGTTTCGTTGTGGCCAAAGCGCAATTCGTACACTTACATGTTCACACAGAGTACTCGTTGTTGGATGGGGCATGCCGGTTAGATCGGCTAATAGAGAAGGCCCGCGCCCTCAACTTCGATGCTTTGGCCATTACTGACCACGGCGTCTTGTACGGGGTGATTGATTTTTACAAGGCGGCCAAAGCAGCGGGCATTAAACCCATAATTGGGTGTGAAGTTTACCTAGCCCCAGGCAGCCGGTTTGACAAGAAAACTCAGGCGGGCGGCAAAGACGTTTACACACATCTTGTTCTTTTGGCGGTGAATAACACCGGGTATAAAAACCTGGTTAAACTGGTTACAGCGGCCCATTTGGAGGGGTATTATTACAAGCCGCGGGTAGACAAAGAGTTGCTCGAAGAGTACAGGGAGGGGTTGATTGTCCTTTCGGCGTGCTTGGCGGGGGAAATTCCTGATTTGATCCTGAAGGGTCAGGTAGATGCTGCAAAGGAGCGGATCACCTGGTACCGTGATGTGTTTGGACGTGAGAACTTTTATTTGGAACTCCAGGATCATGACGAGGAAGAACAGCGCGTAGTCAATAGATACCTAATTCAGTTGGCGAAGGAGTTTGGCGTAAAGTTAGTAGCAACCAACGATGTCCACTACGTTGAAAAGGAGCATTCGTTTGCACATGATTGCCTAGTTTGCATTGGTACCCAGACGACTTTAGAAGATCCAAATCGCCTTAGCCTGCGGTATAAACCAGGCCAATATCATTTGCGGTCGGCTGAGGAGATGTGGGAGCTTTTCAAAGAAGTTCCTGATGCCCTGAAAAATACATTGGAGGTAGCAGAGAGATGCGACGTTGAATTCGAGTTTGGTAAACTCAAATACCCGGCTTTTCATCCACCAGCTCCTTATACCCCATCTGAGTATCTTCGAGTGCTCGTAGCTGAGGGATTGTATAAACGCTACACTTTGCGGGTCCGTGTGGAAGGCACAAAGTTAATACCAGAGTCGATCGAAGATCCGACTAAATTGCCAACGTGGAAGGAGCCGACCGAAGTTGCTGAGCGCATTTGGGGTTTGTCACCGTCCCAAAGGATCGAAGAGGCCTCCGTACAGAAGGCAGTCGAACAAGTGATGGAGCGTCTTAACCATGAGTTGGATATAATTGAGAAAACGGGGTTCGTAAGTTACTTCCTTGTAATAGCGGACGTTGTCCGAGCTGCTCGGAGTCGGTCGATTGGATGCAGTGCTCGGGGGTCAGCTGCAGGGTCTTTAGTAACTTATTTGCTGGAGATCTCACGGGTTGATCCGATCAGGTACAATTTGCTTTTTGAACGGTTTTTGAATCCGGAGCGCGTTTCTCCACCTGATATTGATATTGATTTTGACGATGATCGGCGGGGTGAGGTAATCGAATACGTACGCCAGAAGTATGGGCGTGAATGCGTGGCTCAGATTATTACCTTTGGTACTTTGGGACCTAAAGCGGTAGTGCGCGACCTTGGCCGGGTCATGAATTTCACATATGCAGAGGCAGATCGATTAGCAAAACTAATACCTGCCGATCCCTCTATGACCCTTGCTAGGGCATTGGAAGAAGTACCAGAGTTACGAGAAGCTTATGAGAAGGATGAAAGGGTCCACCGATTAATCGACACCGCCTTCATTCTTGAAAACATGGTGCGGAACGCATCCGTACACGCCGCTGGCGTTGTGATTGCTGATGAGCCCTTAGTAAACCTCATACCCCTTAAGATGGACGAGGATGGGACAGTTGTAACCCAATATGCTATGGGACCGATAGCGGACTTAGGGTTATTGAAAATGGATTTCTTAGGTCTTAAAACGCTCTCTATCATAAGGGACACTTGTCGCTTGGTACGTGCCACTCGGGGGATTGAGATCAATATCGATGAGATTCCACTGGACGATCCGGAAACGTATGCATTGTTAAACAGGGGTGATACACTGGGTGTGTTCCAGCTTGAATCCGCAGGAATGCGCGATCTGTGTCGAAAATTCAAAGTTGGGTCGATAGAGCATATTATTGCGTTGATAGCTTTGTATCGGCCGGGGCCAATGGAATTGATTCCGGATTTCATTCGTCGGCGTCACGGTGAGGTCCCGATTATTTACGAACACCAGCTTTTAGAGTCAATTTGTGCAGAGACCTATGGCGTGCTTGTTTACCAGGAACAAGTTATGCAGGCTGCCCAGGTATTGGCAGGTTACACTCTCGGTCAAGCGGATTTGCTCCGACGTGCCATGGGACAAAAAATTACCTACTGAAATGGCTAAGCAACGCGAGGTTTTCATCCAAGGTTGCGCGCGCGTAAATAACATTCCCCGTGACCAAGCAGAACGCATTTTCGACCTTCTCGAAAAGTTTGCTGGATACGGTTTTAACAAGTCTCATGCTGCAGCCTATGCAATTGTGGCGTATCAAACTGCATGGTTAAAGGCGCATTACCCCGTTGAGTTTTTCTCCGCACTCATGACTGGCGATATTAACAATCTCGAGAAAGTTGCTGAGTATATCGCGGAGTTTCAAGCGAAGGGATTTGAAGTGCTGCCGCCGGATGTAAATGATAGTGGAATGTATTTTACCCCTGTATGGAGGGACCCAAAAAGGAAGGAGAAGGGGCCAGATGCGATTAGGTTTGGCCTCGCGGCAATTAAAAATGTCGGCGAAGCTGCTGTCCAAGAAATCATTCGTGCCCGCGAGGAAGGCGGTAAATTTAGGTCGTTGCTTGATCTATGTGAGCGCGTCGACACGCGAGTAGTAAATCGAAAGGTCTTAGAAGCACTTATCAAAAGTGGAGCATGCGATTGTTTTGGTCAACCGAGGGCAGTGTTAATGGATCAATTGGATTTTGCTTTAACTCGGGCTGCGCGTTCCGCGGCAGACAGGTTAGCTGGGCAAATCTCGCTTTTTGGAATAGGAAGCCCGCTGGAAATTGAACACCCACCTATTGTTCACGAAGGCAGGGAATGGCCTCTCGCCGAACGGCTCGCCTATGAAAAAGAGCTTTTGGGATTATACATTACGGGTCACCCGCTCCTGCCTTATAAAAACCTCATCAAATTGTATGCCACCGCAACGATTAAAGAATTGCCCGATCAGAAAGATCGGCAAATGGTCAGGGTTGCAGGTGTTATCTCGGCATTCGAAGTGAACATTTCCAAAAAGAATAACCGTAGGTTTGGTATTTTGACTCTTGAGGATTTGGAAGGAACAGTGGAGGTATTTACTCCTGCTGATCTATTAGATGAGCTCGTTACCACTTTAAAAGTTGGGCGGCCAGTGATGGTAACTGCGGAAGTAGGAAACCGTGGGGAGACAGCTAGGCTATTTGCGGTGGGTGTACTTCCATTGGAAGAAGTGCCAGAATCTTACACAAAGGCCATTTACATTGTGATCCCGCGAGAAGGGTTACAACCAGATTTCATAAGTGCATTGCGGGAATTGGTGGTGGCACANCCAGGCCAATGCCCTTGGTATCTCGTGTTTAAAGGAGCAGAAGACGATGTGATTGTAATAAAACCAGATCAAGAGTTTTCAGTACGACCCACCCCAGAGTTTATAGATGCGCTATTTCGCTTAGTAGGTGAGAGCGGAGTAAGAGTGAAAGTCGCACTTCCAGACAAAACATCCAGTCGTAAAAGCAATCGGTCGAGATAACAGTGTAAGCTTAAGTGGCAAATTACCCCTACAATTCCATGTGCAAAGTCCTTGGTGGTGGAGCTTTTTTAAACCCAGGTTGTCGTAGATAGATCGGTGTCAGGTTAGACGGATCAGTGATAGGGGTACTCTTCAGTGCTGCATAAGCAAGGTAGGCGACCGANGGATAAACATTGACACCGTCAGCAACCCAGTTTTTCTGAATCAGGACCCACCTACAATTGTGCCCTGGGTAAGTTTGCCTATCATTGCTGCAGGGACGATGTGCAATGCCTCTGTCTCAGACCAGCTGTTGTTGGTGATTTTAAATTTTGCTAAGTAAAGTTCGTTTTGCTGGGCATCAATTATTACTGATACGTCTCCGCGTATGCCCTGTGCTGCGGCATTGGCTATGATAGCCTCATAACTTGGAATTTGGAAGAACCTTATTTCGCGAGGTCCAAAGGCGATTTTCCAGCCTTGTGCAATTGCGATTGCTACGCGGATTCCTGTATAAGAACCAGGACCCGATCCTATCACAATCCCCCCAACGTTTTCCGGTTTGATTCCAGCCGTGGCAAGGGCAGAATCAATTAGCCGGAAGGGAACCAAAGGAGTTGACGGTCCGTCAAAAACTTCAATCGCTCCAGGCAGAGGCACCCGGAAACCAGAACCCGGAGCCCATGAGTCATTTACAGGGTAAACGCACACGCCTTTTTTGGGAGATGAGAAATCAATAGCTAGGATCCACATACTCGATTTGTCTTGCCGACCCATTCAAGTTGGTCAACTTCACTGGTACGAGTAAGAAACCGTTTTGAGTTAAATCGTGGATGTTTTGTGTAAAATCACCGAAAACCCTGTCGGCCCATTCGACGACGGTCAGACCATTGGTTGGCGGCAAATATTCATATACGCCTGCGCTTATAAGGTCTTGAGGAGATTCAATGCGGTAAAGATCCAGATGGTATAGAGGCATTACCCCGTCAAGATACCAATTTACAATTACAAAAGAGGGGGAGGTAACACGGGTTTTTACTCCTAGGGCATCAGCAATGCCTTTTACGAAAGTTGTTTTACCAGCTCCTAAGTCTCCCCATAGTCCAATTACTGTTCGAGGACGTAAAGACGTGGCAATGCGGTAGGCGAGCGCCTTCGTTTCCTCCTCGCTATGCGAAATGAATGTAACCATCAATTGAAAGCGGTTTTCGTCCATACCTATCGCGTATTGTCACTGATCTTTCGGCTGTTATCTTACCAATGCATGATAGTCGTGTTTCTGGGAATTTGGTTTTCCATGCGTCAAGTAATTGCACGGCAAACTCCGGCGGTACAGTGAAAAGTAATTCGTAGTCTTCACCCTCAGAGAGTGCCAAGGCTAACGGAGTGTGACGCATGATTCCATAAGCTTGCTCTTGCAGCGCAGGGTCCCTAGTTTGCGTGGTTAATGAAGAAGCCCTTTCCCGAGCCGCTTTACTTATTGGGATGGCATCTGAAAGTAGTTCAGCACCTACGCCGCTAGCCGCAAGGATCCGCTTTAGATCGGTGGCCAAACCGTCACTTAGATCGATCATCGCATGAACAGGGAAGTTTTCTACTAACCACCGTGCTTCTTTTACTCGCGGTTCAAATTCTAAGTGTTTCCCTAAAATGGATCCTCCGAGTTCGCCCGTGACGAAAATTGCATCGCCTGGCTTTGCCGTAGACCTCAGAATACATCGTGTGGGTTCCACCCAGCCAAGGATTGATACTGTAATCATGATGGGGCCTGGGCTTTGCGATGTTTCGCCACCTGCTATGGCCACGTCATATTTGCGTGCCAGGTCGCATAGACCGTCGTAAACCGATATGACATACTGCGGGTTGAACCCGGAAGGGAGTGCAATAGCAATTAAAGCAGCGGTGGGTATACCCCCCATTGCCGCAATATCACTGAGACATCGGGCAAGGGCTTTCCGACCAACCTTGTATGGATCGGTTGCGGGTAAGAAATGTATCCCTTCCACAACACTGTCTGTTTTGAACAATAAGTAGCACTCCTTGTCGGGTGCGCGGAGAACCGCGCAATCGTCCCCAGGTCCCACGATTACTCCCTCGTTTGTAGGTAGGCGTTCCTTAAGGGTTTGAATTAGCTCAAGTTCGTTCATTACCCTGTTTTAGTAAGGTTTACTGCGATAAAGTTTGCGAGGTTGAATATACTGTGCGCAACCACGGATGCTAGGATGTTGCTTGTTAACTCGTATGCAAGGGTTAAGCTTACTGCGAGAACAAACAACGGCAGGAAAGTCTCAATTGGATTAAAATGGATCAAGGTGAAAATGGCTGAGGAGATCACTGTTCCCCATAAAATCCCTACACGCTCCCGAAGAGTAGGATAAACCATACCTCGGAAAAACAATTCCTCGCCTAGGGGTGCAAGTACAATGGCAAAAAATACCTAGGTATGCTTTCGCCCAAAAGCCGTCGGTTTGCCGAATAATTTGCACTACTTCCTGCTCAGGCACCTCTATTGAAAACCGCGTCGTAACGACAACGTACATGGTCTGGAATACAAGTGCTAACAAACCAAATAGCGCACCATAGGCAACAATTTTGATGGGTTTTCCGTTTTTAAAGCCGTACGCTTCCCAGAATCGAGTTTGGTGTTGATGGGAAATCCAAATCGCAAGGCCAATCATTGCACCTTGGAAGCATATCGAGCCGATGACAATTTTGGGGAAAGCAGTTTGTGTTCCTTTCATAGCTGGCTCGTGCAACAAAGAAGCGCTGGAGTCTAAGGTAAGAGTAACAAGTGTGAGTCCAAGCAGAAACAAACTCCAGATTGGGTGCTTCGAAAGTAAGTCTTTTGCAAACAAGATGATCATTGCTCCGCAGGCGCTGAGCATTACGATAGCATTCGATAACAACGGCAGGGAAATAATTTGTCTAAGGTCTATGCCAGCGTCGTATAGTCTGGCTAGTGCGTTACCGAGGTGCACGCTGAGAAATAAAATTAGGCCCACCCGCAAAACAGCTTCTCCTTTCCAATTTTGAATCCGCAGCACGCCTTAAATTTAACCACTTAGCAGTGGACGATCGATCATTTTTTGTTCATCAGACACCGACAGGCACTAGATATGCTGCCTTCATCACTGGTGCATTTTTTAAGAGTAACACGGTCACTTCGAGCCCGCCGTGACCGAGAGCATTCGATCAATTGGCACCCTCGCCCGTGTTATTAGCTCACGTGACAACTCAATCCTGGGTTGAAGTGTTTGCATACACTTCAGTAGTTTTTCGAGCGTATTCATTCTCATGTACTTGCACTCAGCGCAGCGACACGGGTCTGTAGGTGCGTGCATTGCATCGAAAACAGGAGGGGTCATAAAGATTTTGTCGGGGCATTCTTTTTTTAGCCGGTGCAAGATCCCAGAGTCAGTAACTACGATAAATTCGCGGGCTGAAGATTGTTTGCAATAGGCTATCATTTTCTCGGTTGAACAAACTACGTCGGCAAGAGCGCGAACCTCACGTACTGCTTCAGGATGAACAACAATTTTAGCCTCTGGGTGATTGCTCTTTAGCTTTAGAATTTCCTCACTGCGGAATTGGACATGTAGGTAACAGTTACCGGGCCAAAGCGTCATCTTGCGCCCTGTGCGTTCCATGACCCATTGTCCTAGATTTTCATCAGGAACAAATAAAATGTCTTTATGGACAGGCGCACTAGAAACAATCAATTCGGCATTCCCACTTGTGCATATTATATCGCTGATGGCTTTGACTTCCGCACTGCAGTTGATATAGGCGATTGTATAAAAGTTGGGATTGGACTTTTGAAGTTCGGCGAGTTTTTCCGCCGGGCAACTTTCTTCTAAACTGCACCCTGCATCTTTGTCTGGAAGTAGTACCAGGCGGTCAGGATTTAGTATTTTGGCGGTTTCTGCCATGAAACGAACNCCACAAAACACAATAACTTCAGCTGGCGTTTGGCTCGCTACTTGTGCCAGTTTAAAGTGAGTCCCCCCACAAAATCGGCTAAGTCTTGGATCTCGGGAGCTTGATAATTATGAGCTAAAATCACCGCCCCGAGCTTTTCTTTAAGTTTAAGTATTTCGTTCACTAGCTCGTTTTGCATGTCTAGGTTCCGATTTGCGAATGACTGTGTCATTTCCGATAAATTAGTACGAACATAGCTTAGGGTCAAAAGGACTATCTGTTTCTCTGAAAGCGGGTCGAGCGACAGTCAGAGTATTTTTTGCAAACGCTCAAAGCGAAGGATCCTGGTGTGAGCCCATAAAATAGATTTAGGCGCCCACCATCACGCGCGTTATGTTAATTCTTTTGAAGCCGCCAGGAAAAATGAGTTTATGCCTTTACCCCAAATTGGACTCATTGCTTAAGGTGTTAAATTCACCCCTCCGCCGTTGAACCGTCGAATGGGGCTGTGTTCCCCATTCGGTGTAATTTAGGTACGTAGTCAGCCGCCCGATTAGAGCCTTAGAATGTGATGAATTGGTATGAAAGTTTAAATTGCTGAGTTATAAACTCTTACCGCTTCTATAAATGCATCGAGGTTTTCGAGGGAGGCGTTGGGGTGGGATATCACATCCCGAGGAGGGAACGAAGTTTGGATATTTCTGGGTTTCTTTTAAGAGTAAGGTAGTCTTTGCAAAGACTTCTTCTGGCTTTCCTTGCACAAATATAGCGCTTGGATCTAGGTTGCCACACACGGGTTTGCTTGACGGAAGTGCGTCGAGGGCGGCATGAATGTCCATCGTGGAGCCAAAATGGAATGCAGACACGGTTGCTTTGGATTTCGTTTCAATATGAATAGGTTTTGCTCCGCAATTGTGGAGGATGATGCCAAAATCGTCATCGGAATCCACAAAGTTGGCAACTCGGTTGATCCATTTAATTGAGAACTGTTCCATCATGTCGGGCGATAAAAGCCCCGCGGCAGGTTCAGCCATGATCACACCATCTGCACCTACTGATCGGAATGCTGAAACATAGGATTTAAGGAACTCGGTGCACTTTTCCAAAACTATATTTACCGTGTCGGGCTCGGTCATTGCCATCATGCAGGCCTCGCTTAAACCTACTAGCCGACTGGCTAATGTAAACGGTCCTACGCATCCTCCAAGCACCACGGCGTCGGGCAAGGACTTTCTGAGGAGTTCTGCGGTTCTTAGATACACGATTGTGCGGCCTGCCCCAGGCCTGGGCACTGTTAATTTCTGGGCGTCTGCCACGGAAAAGATAATGGGAGAAGTTACAGTCGGCACTTCATAATCCGGCAGCTCTACGGGGGCTCCAAACGCCTCAGCCTCAACACTTAAATCCATTCCTGTTTGGACTATGGGTGTCTGAAGTCGCTTTTGGAGGGCAATGATGACTTTTGTTTGGATTTCAGCATCACATACCACTTGCTTTATTGTGTGCCCAGTTAAGTGGATCCCAGGATAAACGGCTATCAACATCGGAACCCGCCTACGTGATCCATATACCAATTTCTTGAATTTGTTCATAACGCGCACAAATGGTATTTTTTTCATGCCTCGAAATCAAGAAGCCAGGTTCTTAACATATCTCAAAACATTTGGATGGCTACCACATAATCAATAGCAAGACAAAGATCTAAACTCTGCGGAGATTCAATTATTGATTCGCCCTCTCAAAGACATCCCGGATATGGCTGGGGCTGAGGTGTTTAAAGTGTTGTTTCTTCAGGTGGAAAGAAGTCCACTACCAAATCAAAAGTCGGTACGTTTGGAACCGTGGTCAGTGCGTAGGTAGGAGGAGGATGTTTTGAAGCCGATTTTTGTAATGTATGAAGGGGACTGTTATTGTGTGTGGGGAACTGGGGGCGGAGGTAGCAGTGTATCCCCAGTTTTGCACAGAGAGAAATTCCGGGTGGTGTGTAATGTGGGTACTTGTGGCCGGATTGCGTTTGGCAAACTCATTTAAGTAACTGAGGTTAATAGGACAGGTCTTGCCAAAGATCAGGGGATTTGCTTGGCCGGCGGACGGTAAAATAGATTTCTATTGGAAATTTCCTATCGTCCATGGTCTATTACTCACCAAAAAGATGACTTATTTAGAGGGGACAATTTTAGATGTTGTGTGTATTCTGCTAGGCACTGCGATGGGTTTCGTTCCGTTTTGTAGGCGTCCTTTTGGCTTTGAGTGGCTTTGCACAACTAGCATTGGGAACAGGTTGTATAGTAGCAGGACTGTGGTGGGCCTGGTTTAAATCCGGGACGAGTTTTTTGGAAACGGCGGTTAATTTTTTGGTGGGCCTCGGAAGTTTAGTTATTGGACGAATCCTGGGACGTTTAGTTGGGGTTCAGCGACTTTCTAATCGATTAGGTGCAAGTGCTAGGCGTTGGTTTGAAAGTGTGCCCCAAGACACTGTACGAAGAAGGTCAGTGGGATTTAAGACAGCAATAATTGTGTTTTGTGTTTCTCCCATAGCTGTTTTTGGTCCGGTAGCCGAGGGGGCGTGTGAGTGGAAACTCCCAATGATATTCAAATCTATAATGGACGGATTTGCAGCGTTAGGGTTCGGAGTTACGTATGGATGGGTTATTGCACTAGCATGTTTTGCCCTTTTTCCATGGCAAGGCACAATTGCGCTTTTGTCGTATGAGCTTGCTCTTTTGCTGGAGAGTGCTGCAGTAATCCAGGTCCTCAACGTGACTTGCGGTTTGCTCCTGTGTTTTAGTGGTGTGGTAGTTCTAGGCATTCGGCGGGTTGAGCTTGCAAACTATCTTCCAGCATTAGTGATAGCCCCCCTAGCGCGGTTGCTCTTGGGATGAAAAAATACTCGGTTCACATTATACATTGTTTAAGCGGGATGATTTCAGCTGCGAACTGGTTATTTTCGAATCTTACTAATGCTACTGATCGGTCAGCCTCGTATCTAGGTCGACCTGCGTACCCCGGGTTAACAAACAAGATGTTATTTACAAAATCTACAAATGGCTTATGGGAGTGGCCAAAGAACATCGCGTGAGGCTTAAACTCCTCAATTAAACGTTGGGTCTCAGGGTCAAGCACTAAAGGACTTACTTCATGCTGGATAAGGAACCGAAGGCCTTCGATCTCTGCCTTTTGAGTCGTTGGTAGTTGCAAATACGCACTGTCAGCGTTACCTCTTACAGCTGTGACTGGAGCAATTGTTTCTAATGCTAAAAGTACATCCGGTGTCCCCACGTCACCACAATGGAAAATGTGTGTCACGCCCGCAAATATATAGCGTAAACGCTCATCGAAATAACCATGCGTGTCAGATATCACCCCGAATAGCATATTCCTCATTTTCGACACTTTTTCCGGAGCTGGATCTGCCTCAACTGGTTCTTCTGCAGCTTCTGTCTCAGGTTCGGTTTCGAGTGCTTCTACGAGCTTTGCTACTCCTACGAATAACCCTGTGAAGAGGCCACCGCTTAGGAGCGTGTTCTTAAAGAAAGTCCAGGTTTCTGGCCAACCAGCGGTGCCAATCGTCAGGGCCCAAAGCCAACCACGAAAGTCACGTGTATATTCTGGTGCGTTAAATGGGTTTAGAAACCATACGAAGGTGTTAGAAACTACAAAAAACACGAGCGCGCCTAGAACACCACCCCCAACCAATTGAGTAAAGGAGTGCCGGGGTTTAAACATTCGCCCAAGTAAAAATATTAGGAGAAAGGCGAGGTAGTTTAATGCCACATGGTGGAGATTGGTTAGCGAAAAGGTGGTAAATCCGTATTTGTAATGGTACCACCAGCTCAAAAAGAGGTCACTGCAGACCAATGCCGCCAAAGGTAGCAGCCAACTCTTACCTTCCCGGAAGTATACCCCAGCGCAAAACAAAAGTGCATATACCGCACTAAAATTCGGCGGCAATAGCCCGGGGATCCGGGAAACTATAAACACAAGCAAGAACAAAATGCTCAGCCACCATTTGGGTTTCACAGTTTAAATACTAACCCAGCTTTGCCTGAACACAAGGAATGATTCAAAGGGACCAAACGCCCGGCGGTATTTTTAGTCGTCCATTCTAAACCGCGGCAGCCATCAATGCTCCCTAAAGTGGGGGTGGTTATGACACTACAAAATTCAAATGCTCATGTTAACGCAAGTGAAGACACCCGAAGATAACTGACAGGTTTCCCCGCGGCGTCATAACAATAAATTAAGCAAAACCTCCGTAAATTATTGGGTAAGTCTCCTTTGGCCACAAGCGGCTTTGTTGAAAAACACCTTGCTAGGTTATTTTTGCTTAGGGCTGTTACTTTTTGGGGCTGTGAATACTCAAATAAAGTCACCCCTTATATCACGCCCCACGGGCACAAAGTAAGTGAGTTGATGATAGGGCGTCTAAACTGAACGCACTTTCTTATAAAGGCGGTGACTATAAGCACGCCA
>Ga0065718_1005208_pt1 | contig 16544 bp, 17 predicted proteins | sample GBSCel77sediment_2_FD_59105 | JGI IMG/M metagenome (GOLD analysis project Ga0065718, IMG submission 59105) | Hot spring sediment microbial communities from Great Boiling Spring, Nevada - cellulolytic enrichment CS 77C v3 (version 3) | ecosystem: Environmental > Aquatic > Thermal springs > Hot...
GATATTGGAACTTCTGGCATAAAAGGAGTAGAATTATCAAGTTTTGGAGCAAAAATAACTCTTTCAAATTATTTTATTGTGCCTACTTTTCTTTCACATCAAAAAGAAATTGAAGAAACTAAAAAAAGTATAATTTTTTTACCAAGTGAGGATTTAGCTGAAGTGATCAAGAGCGGAATTCAAACTGCAAAAATCAAAGCAAAAAATTGTGTCTTTTCACTGCCTGATTTTTTAACTTTTTTTACGATTCTTAATCTTCCNCCAATGAGTAAAGAAGAAATAGGACCTGCAGTAAAAATTGANGCCAGAAAGTATATTCCAGTTCCAATAAAAGAGGTTACCCTTGATTGGCAAATAGTAGAAAGTACTTCTTTTGAAAAGGGCTGGACAATTTTGCTGGTTGCAATTCCTAATGAACTAATTTATAAATATCAAAAAATTGCCCTTTTGAGTAATTTAAAGATTTTAGGTTTGGAAGCAGAAGTTTTTTCTTTGATAAGGAGTTTAATCAAAAATAAAAATGAATTCAAAACTGTTGCTATTTTAGATATTGGGGTAAAAAGTACTACTTGCACTATTGTTGAAAGAGGAATTTTAAGGGCATACCACAGCTTAAATGTCTCCACTTTTTCTTTAAGCGAAAAAATATCTCAAGAGTTGGAAATTGATTTGCCTTTGGCAGAAAAAATAAAAAAAGTTTGGGGATGCTCTTTTGAAAATATGCCTTTGGAAGCTAAAGAAAAGGAAATCTATCAATCCATTTTTTATACCGCTCTAAGCCCACTTTTAAGTGAAGTGGATCAAATTTTAAGAAATTTTTATTTGAAAGAGGGGAAAGAAATTGATAAAATCATATTAACTGGAGGGAGCGGAAAAATTCCTGGATTGTTGCAATTTTTAGAAAAACATTTTAAAAAGAATGTAGAATTGGGAAATCCTTTTTCAAGAATTAATTTTCCGCTTCAGCTAGAAGGAGTTTTAAAAAAGGTTGGACCAGAATTATCAGTAGCCACTGGGGCAGCTCTTAGAGGATTAATTTAAATAACATGCCAATTATCCCATCTAGCCAAAGAGAGCCCACTTTTCTTTTGTATGTATCAGTCTTACTTTTAATTTTTAGTATTTTGGCATATTTTGTTCTTTTTGGTTTAGAAAAGAGAGCTGAGGCTACAATAGGAAAGGTAAAAGAAAAATTAGAAGAAAAAACTCCAGAAGAAATAAAAGAAGGTGAAAAATGGGTTCGGGAATGGGAAAGAAAAATTAAAGATTATACCTTATTGCTTCAAAATCATAAATTTACATCAGGGTTTTTTCCTTTTTTTGAAAATAAAATCTTGCCTCAAGTTTTTGTTAAAAGTTTTAACTTAGATTTAGAAAATCTAAAAGTAGAAATTAGTGGAGAGACAGATGGGTTTGATATTTTAGGACAACAAATAATGGTCTTGGAAAAAGAGAAAGAAAAAATTTCAAATTTGGAACTCAGCGAAATTGGATTTACAAAAGAAGGAAAAGTAGAATTTAAATTAAAATTTAATTTTAATAAAGAAATAATAATTCCAAAATTAAATGAGGGCCTATAATTTATTTGCTATATTCTTTATTTTGACTTCCTTTTTAATTCTTAACTTTTTAGTGTTGCCCCAATATCAAAATTGGCAATCTGTTTCTAGTAGAGTTGGGGAACTTGAAAAAAATATTCAAACTCAAAAAGAATATTTTCAGCAAATTCAAGAAATTGCTGAAGATCTAAAAAGAAATTCTTCAAATTTGAAAAAAATAGAAATGGGATTACCCAAAAATTCCTCTTTGCCTCAACTTTTCCATTTTATCAGAAAGGTTAATTCTGAAATGGGACTTTCTTTTCAAAAAATCGGAAAAATAGAAACTAGAGAGAATCCTCAAACTAAAATAAAGGAAACTTTAATAGACATAGTTGTGGTGGGAGATTATTCAGCTTTCAAAAATTTTCTTTCAAAAATCGAAAATTCTGCAAGATTGATTGAGGTAGAAAAAATTTCGTTTTCTTTTTCCCAAAAGGAAGAAATAAAGAAAGAAGAAGAGAAAAAAAGAGAAAAAGAAAAAACTGAAAAAGAAAGTCCTGTTTTTAATTTTGATTTAAGAATAAAGGTCCATCATTATTAATAATTTATGGCCGAAATTTCTTTTGAAAATTTAAAAGAAGAATTGGGATTGATTTTAGCGATCTTAATTGTAGGGGGAATTTTATATTTTGTTGGTCAAAATTTGATAGCTAAAATCCCGAAAGAGGAGGAAATTTTAATACCGCCAATGCCAAAAATAGAAATTGACAAAGAGATCTTCAAGAATAAGCTTTTCATTAATTTAGATCCAATCGATGAGTTTACTTTTCCAACCGAAATTGGAAGGGAAAACCCCTTTGTTCCTTACTAAAATATGGACCTAATAGAAAAATTAGTTGAAACTGGAATTTTCAAAAAAGATAAAATTTTAGAATTACTAGCTGAAGCAAAAAATTTAAACAAAAAGCTCGAAGAAGTAATCCTGGAAAAAAATCTCCTTTCTGAAGAAAGGCTTTTTGAATTAAAAGCTCAGGTTCAAAATTTACCTTTAATAAAAAAAATAGAAAAAGAAATTCCTTTGGATATTTTAAAAATTATTCCAGAAGAAACTGCAAAATACTATAAAATAGTCCCTCTCGCAAAAGAAAATAAAACTTTAAACATTGGAATGGTCTATCCGGAAGATTTAAAAGCTCAAGAAGCAATCAATTTTCTTTCTCGAGTTCAAAATTTTAATTTTAAAATCTTCCTTATTACTCCTTCTTTATTTAAGAACATTATCCAGCTTTATCGAGCTCCTGCAAAAGAAGTAGAAAATGTTTTAGAAGAGCTAGAAACTGTTTTAAAAAGCGAAAAAATTTCTCTGGTTTCAGAGGAAGCTTTAAAAGAGGAGGCTCCAATATCTAAAATGGTAGCTGTTTTTTTGAAATATGGAATTGATGGGGAGGCATCAGATATTCACATTGAGCCCTTAAAAGATAAAGTAAGGGTCAGATATAGGAGAATGGGCGTTCTATATAATACCTTCTTTTTACCAATAAAATTTTTACCGGCAATTGTTGCTAGGGTAAAAATTTTGTCAAATTTAAGAATTGATGAAACAAGAATACCTCAAGACGGCAGATTTTCAATAAAATACGAGGATAGAACCATTGACTTTAGGGTTTCGACTCTCCCTACTTCTCTTGGTGAAAAAGTAGCAATTAGAATCTTAGATCCAAGAACNGGACTTAAAAAATTTGAAGAATTAGGATTAAGTGGAAGNAATTTTGAGGTNTTAAAAAANGGCATTGAAAAACCATATGGAATGATCTTAGCTACAGGACCTACAGGTTGCGGAAAAACAACTACTCTTTATGCAATTTTGCAAATTTTAAACAGAGAGGGGGTAAACATTGTAACCTTAGAAGATCCTGTTGAATATTTAATAGAAGGAATCAATCAATCTCAAATTAAACCAGAAATTGGGTATACTTTTGCTGAAGGATTAAGACATGTGTTAAGACAAGATCCTGATATCATTTTGGTGGGAGAAATCAGAGATAAAGAAACCGCATCTTTGGCAGTTCATGCTGCTTTGACTGGGCATTTGGTTTTATCTACTTTACACACAAACGACGCTTTTGGAGCAATTCCAAGATTAATTGATTTGGGAATTCAACCTTTTTTGATTTCAGCAACTTTAAGAATTGCTCTCTCTCAAAGATTAGTAAGAAAGCTTTGTGAAAAATGCAAAAAGAAAGTCAGGGCAAAGAGAGAAATAAAAGAATTGCTTTCAAAAGAGTTAGAGGGAATTGAGGGAATTGAAGAAAAACTAAAAGAGCCTCTTTATCTCTTTGAGTCTCAGGGATGCCCAGAATGCGCTAAAGAGGGGTTTTCAGGAAGAATTGGAATTTTTGAAGTTTTAGAAATTACTCCTGAGATAGAATCTGTAATTTTGAAAGAACCTAGTGAAACAAAAATTCGAGAGGAAGCAAAAAAACAAAAAATACTTACTATGCGGCAAGATGGATTTTTGAAAGTTTTAGAAGGAATTACAACGGTCGAAGAAGTATTAAGAGAAACTGGCTAAAATGAACAAAAAAATTTTGTTAGTCGAAGACGATCCATTTTTAATAGATATTTACACCACTAGATTAAAAGAAGAAGGCTATTTAGTTGAAATNTCCGCTTCGGGAAATGAATCCTTAAAGAAACTNAGTAAAGAAAATTTTGATCTTTTAATTTTAGACCTTATCTTGCCAGATATTAATGGAATGGAAATTTTAAAAAAAGTAAAAGAAAGTTTTCCAAACCTTAAAATTATAATTCTCTCTAATATTGGGGAGAAAAAAGAGGTAGAGGAAGGATTAAAACTTGGGGCTAATAAATATTTAATTAAAGCTCACCACACGCCTTCTGATATAATAAAAGAAATAAAAAATTTGCTAAAATAAAGATATGAAAGAAAATTATTTTTTGAAACTCAAACAATTGCTTGAAATTACAATTGAAAAAGAAGCTTCAGATTTACATTTGACGGCTGGATATCCTCCAACTTTAAGAATTTCTGGTTCTCTTTATCCATTAAAATATCATTTGCTTTCTCCTGAGGATTCAAAAAATTTAGCCTTTTGTTTAATGAATGAAGAGCAAAGGAAGAGATTTTTAGAGGAAAAAGAAATAGATTTTTCTTATAATTTTGAAAATAAAGCTCGATTTAGAGTAAATGTTTTCTTTCAAAGAGGATGCGTTTCTGCAGCTTTGAGATTAATTCCAACAAAGATCAAAACAATCGAAGAACTTAATCTTCCTCCAATTCTCCATCTTTTTGCTAAAGCTCCGCAGGGATTTGTCTTAATTTGTGGTCCCTCTTCACATGGAAAATCGACAACTTTGGCTGCATTAATTGATGAAATAAACCATACCCGAAGAGATCATATTATTACTATTGAAGACCCGATTGAATATGTGTTCGAACCTGATAAATCAATGATTGAACAAAGGGAGGTCCATCAAGATACTACTTCTTTTCTTAAAGCTCTTCGTTCTGCTCTTCGTCAAGATCCAGATGTAATTATGATTGGAGAAATGAGAGACCCTGAAACCATAGCTACAGCCATTACTGCTGCTGAAACTGGGCATTTGGTCTTTGCAACCTTGCACACAAACTCAGCTGCCCAAACAATCCACAGAATTGTTGACTCTTTTCCTCCAGGACAGCAAAATCAAATTAGAGCCCAATTGGCAGGATCTCTTTTGGGAATTGTTTCTCAAAGATTGGTCCCAAGAATAAAAGGAGGGTTAATTCCAGCTTGCGAAGTGATGTTTATGACTCCAGCAATTGCGAATTTAATTAGAGAAAATAAAATCCATGAAATTCCGATGATAATTGAAACCTCTCTTGAATCAGGAATGATTTCTTTAAACAGATCTTTAGCTGATTTAGTAAAAAGGAAAGAAATACTTTTGGAAACTGCTTTAAACTATTCCTTAAATCCTGGAGAATTAAAATTTCTTTTAAGAGATTAACATGAGATTTACTTACCAAGCAAGAACAAAAACAGGAGAAATTAAAACTGGAGAAATTGAAGCTTTTTCAAGAGAAGCTGCAATTGAAATTTTACAAAGAAGCGGTCTTTTCCCTACTCGCGTTGAAGAATTAAAAAAACCATTTTACAAAAGAGGGTTTTTGTTATTTGGAAAAATTTCTTTAATAGATTTAGCAACTGCTTTCAGGGGGTTGGCTGCTCTTTTGCGTTCTGGAGTACCAATTTTGGATGCTTTAAACTCTGTAGCAAAAGAAACTTCAAATGAAAATTTAAAAGATGTTTTCTTTGCTCTTGCTACTGAGGTTGAGTCAGGAAATACCCTCTCTACTGCTATGTCCCATCACCCTCAGGTTTTTTCGAAAGCCTATACTGCTATGGTAAAAACTGGAGAAATTGCAGGAGAACTTCCTCAAGTAATTCAGAGAATTGCTGAAAATATGGAAAGCAATTATCAATTTACTCAACGAGTAAGGGGTGCAATGTTTTATCCTGCAATGATACTTACTTTAGCTTTAATTGTTTTCTTTTTAATGCTCTTTTGGCTTATTCCAAGAATAGCTCAATTTTCAATGCAAATGGAAGCACAATTACCATCAATTGTCATTTTTCTTTTAGAATTTAAAGAATTTTTAAAGAAATGGTGGTGGTTGATACTTGTTTTGTTTGGTTCAATTTTGTTTGTATTTTTTTCCTATTTTAAAACATCGGAGGGAAAGGAAACTCTTGATCGTTTTTTGCTAAAACTTCCAATTTTTGGTCAACTTATAAAAATGATGTATTTGAGTAGAATTAGCCAAAATCTCAATGTTTTATTAGCAAGTGGAGTACCTATTGCTCAGGCTTTGGAAATTACAGAAGAAATTACTGGAAATACCGTCTATCAGAGCATTTTAGCTTTAGCAAAAGATGCAATTAGGGCTGGGGAGCCCCTTTCCAGTTTTTTTAAAGATTATCCTGAAATTTTCCCTCCATTTTTCTCTCAAATGATAACAATTGGGGAAAAAACAGGAACTTTAAATAAATCACTTTTAACTATTTCAGATTTTTATGCAAAGGAAGCAGAGAGGATAATTGGAAACATTACTACTTTTTTAACTCCAATTTTAATTATCTTTGCAGCTGCAATCGTGGGTTTACTTTTGCTTTCTGTCTTGACTACTATCTATCAAACTATTACTATTATTAGTTAAAGCTGTGTCAGGTGTAGAAAAAGAAAAACTTACAGCTTATTTTGGGCTCGTAGCTCAGGGGTAGAGCGCTTCTCTTACACAGAAGAGGTCGCTGGTTCAAGTCCAGCCGAGCCCAAATGAAATTTTTCATAAAAATAAGATATGAATTTAAGCTCAAATCGTGCTATTCTCATAAGTTTTTACTCTTGAGTTTGAAATAAAAAATTGATACTCTATTAAGATTGGGAAGGGTGTCCCGAATTGGTAAGGGGCCGACCTCGAAAGTCGGTGGGGTTTTGCCCCTTGTGGGTTCAAGTCCCACCCCTTCCGTCAAAATTTTAAAATGAAAAAAGAAAGACCACCAATTGTAGTAATTTTAGGGCATATTGATAGTGGAAAAACAAGTCTTTTAAATGCAATTTTAGGATTGGAATTTACCCAAGAAAAGCCAGGTGGAATAATTACTCAGGAGGTTAAAGCTATTCAGGTTGAGAGAGAGGGGAAAAAAATTACTTTCATTGACACTCCGGGTCACGAAGCTTTTTCGAAAATGAGATCTCAAGGAGCAATGGTGGCTGATATTGGAATATTAGTAGTAGATGGAGTGGAAGGAGTAAAACAACAAACAAAAGAGGCCATTTTTGAATTAAAAAACGCAAAGATCCCTTTTATTGTTGCGATTAATAAAATTGATAAGCTTGAGGCTAATTCTGAAAAAGTAAAAAGAGAATTAAAAGCTGAAGGGATTTTGGTTGAAGAGTTTGGTGGAGAAATACCAGTAGTTGAAACTTCAGCAAAAACAAGAGAAGGAATTGAAGATCTTTTAGATTTGATTTGTCTTTTGACAGAGATTGAAAAAATAAAAGCTGAATTTGAAAAACCGGGCGAAGGAGTAGTGATTGAATCTTTTTTGGATCCAAAAAGAGGAGCTATAGCTAATGTAATTTTGCGCGAAGGAAAAATAAAAAAAGGAGATTTTGTTGCAACTCAAAGTGCTTTTGGAAAAGTTAAAAAAATGGAAAACTACAAAGGAGAAGAAATAGAAGAAGCTAGGGCTGGAGATCCGATAATTTTGCTCGGATTTGAAAAAATCCCAAATGTGGGAGAAAAATTAAAAGTTTTCCAAAACAAAGAAGAAGCTCAAAAGTTTATAATTTCTGAAAAGGAAAAAAGAGAAAGATTAGAAAAAATTGAAAGGGAGGGTAAATTTATCAATTTGATTTTAAAAGCTGACTCCTTGGGTTCTTTAGAAGCTATGAAGGAAATTTTAAAAAATTTTTCTCAAAAAGAAATCTTTCTTAAAGTTATAGAAGCTAGCATCGGAGAAATAACAGATAGCGATGTGGAATTGGCTAGCGTAGGAAATGCTTTTATTTTTGGATTTAAAACTAAAATAAAAAAGGAAATAAAAGAGTTAGCTCAAAGAAAAAAAGTGAAAATATTTACTTTCAATGTTATTTATGATTTTGCTGAAGAGCTCAAAAAAATAATAGAAAGAGTCTTAAAACCGAAAGAAGAAGAGGTAGAAATAGGAAAGGTAAAAGTGTTAGTAGAATTTTGGAGCGAAAAAAATCGACAAATTGTAGGAGGAAGAATAATTGAGGGAAAGGTTGAAAGGGAATCAAGAATTGAAATTCAAAGAGGAGAAGAAATTGTTGGAAGGGGGAAATTAATCAATTTACAAAAAAATAGAAAAGACATTGAGATCGGAAAAAAGGGAGAGGAGGTGGGAATATTATATGAAGGGGAGGAAAAAATTGAAAAAGGCGACATACTGATTTTTTACAAAAAACTCCAAACTTAATGAAGAAAAGATTAGAAAAAATAAATAGTTTAATAAAAGAAGAGCTTTCAAAAATTATTCAAAAAATGGTAGAGTTTCCAAAGGATACCTTAGTAACTTTGACTCGAGTTGTAACAACAGAGGATTTAAAAGAGTGTAAAGTTTTTTTTAGTTGCTATCCCGAAAAGAATTTTAATAGGGTTTTAAAAATTCTAGAAAGTGAAATCTATTTTATTCAGAAACTTTTAAATCAAAGATTGATTATTAAAAAAGTGCCGAAAATAAAATTTGTAAAGGAACAAAAAACAATCGAAGCTGCAAGAATTGATGAAATTTTAGAAAAATTGAAAAAAGAAAAAAAATAGAGTAAAATTTTATTTGGTCGCGTAGCCAAGAAGAAAGGCAAGGGACTGCAAATCCCTTATACGTGGGTGCAAATCCCACCGCGACCTCGCCCGGGTGGCGGAATTAGAAGACGCAAAGGACTTAAAATCCTTTGGGGAATTTTTCCCCGTGAGGGTGCAAGTCCCTCCCCGGGCACTATTCTAAAATCTCAACATAAGTTATTTTTGCTCCAAAATTTTTAGCTTCAGAATAAGAAGGAAACCAAATGTCAAAATAATACCAGTCTTTTTGGGGATTCATTCTATCTTCTACTACGAAAATTTTGTCTCCAAAAATCTCTGGAAACTTCACTTTTGTTCCAAAGGGATAAAAATTATTAGCTACAATCCCATCTCTTACTAAAGTTCCTGAGGCAGTAATGTGGGGAGTATCATCTGTTTCAAAATAAGTTGAGGAATAACCTGTTACTACACCTATTATTCTTTTTGATTTCTCCACCTTTGGAACTTCTAAGCTAGAAATTCCATATAAACTATTGTTTTGGAAAAAAATAAAATCAGAAAAATGGGATGGGGTTACTAAAAATAATCTTAAATCTGCCTCAACCTTTCCTGAGTTTTTTTCAAAAAATGGATAAAAACTCAAAATAAAAAGAGGAATAAAAGAAATCCTGAGTATTTTTTTCCAACAAATTTTAATTTTTTTCTTCATAAAAAGTTGAGCGGGATACCAGAATCGAACTGGCGCCTCCACCTTGGCAAGGTGGCGTACTACCACTATACTAATCCCGCTTTTTGTGCCGGAGCCCAGAGTCGAACTGGGACCAGATGTTTTTCAGACATCTGTGCAGACCGCTACACCACTCCGGCTTGGACCTAATGGGAATTGAACCCATATCTCCGCCATGCCATAGCGGCGTTCTGCCGTTGAACTATAGGCCCATACCCCCTCTTTGCCCCTACCAGGATTCGAACCTGGATCAATGGCTTAGGACGCCACTGCTTTATCCTTTAAGCTATAGGGGCTTTAATTATTTTAGCATTTTTTCTTGTTGTTGAAAAGGGGAGTTTATGTTAAAATTATAAAAATGCCAAAAAAATCGCCAATAGTTGAAATAGCAAAGAAAGTTTGCCCAGCAGTAATTACTATTGTTATTTCAAAAGACCTTCCAAAAGTAGAAGGGTTTTATTTTTTCCCTTTTGGCGGTCAAGAATTTATTTTCCCAAAAATAAAAAAGGAAAAGGAAAAAACAAAAATTGGAGGAGGATCGGGTTTTATTGTTTCTCCTGATGGATACATTATAACTTGCAACCATGTGGTAGCAGATACTGAAGCAGATTATACAGTAATTTTAGATCCAGAGCATAAATTTCAGGCTAAAGTCTTAGCAAGAGATCCTTTAGTTGATATTGCAATTTTAAAAATTGAAGGAAAAGATCTCCCTTTTTTGGAGATGGGAGATTCAGACAAAATTGAATTGGGGGAAACCGTAATTGCAATTGGAAATCCTCTGGGCGAATTTGAAGACACTATTTCAGCTGGAATAGTTTCTGGACTTTCAAGAAAAATTACTGCCTTTGGAGGGATGCCTTTTAAAGCTTCAACATTGAGGGGTTTAATTCAAACAGATGCAGCTATTAATCCTGGAAATTCAGGAGGTCCTTTAGTAAATATGGAAGCTAAAGCAATTGGAGTAAACACTGCAATGGTAATGGGGGCAGAAAATATTGGATTTGCAATTCCTATTAATTATGCCAAAGCTATTTTGAAAGAAGTAAAAAAATATGGAAAATTAAAAAGACCATTTTTGGGAGTAAGGTATGTGATTTTAACTCCAGAAATTTCAACCTTTCACAAACTTCCAGTAAATTATGGAGCATTAATTGTCAGAGAAACTTTTGGAGAACCCGCAATAATTAAAGATTCTCCTGCTGAAAAAGCCGGACTTAAAGAATATGATATCATTTTAGAAATAAATGGAGAAAAAATTACTGAGGAAAATCCTTTGGCAGACATTCTCTCAAAGTGTCAATATAATGAAGAAATTACGCTTAAAGTTTTGAGAGAGGGGAAGGTAATTGAACTCAAAGCTAAATTAAGAGAGAGAGAATAGGGTGGCCGACGCGACTCGAACGCGCAACCACCTGGGCCACAGCCAGGTGCTCTGCCAATTGAGCTACGGCCACCGTGTGTCCCCACCAGGAGTCGAACCTGGATCGCCTGCTTAGAAGGCAGGAGCTCTATCCATTGAGCTATGGGGACAAATTTTCAAAAATAATTTTAGCTAAAAAATTCAAAAAAATCAATCCTCTTTAAAAAAATCTTGAAAAATTTCTTCGTGCGCTTTTTCAAATTTTAATTCTCTTTCTTCCCAAGCTTTTAAGACCTGATTGTAAATTTTTCGTTCTAATCTTAAGGGTTCTTTTCCAATACTTATTTTAGCCCTTTGAACAAAAAAGAAATATTTTAAAAATAAAATTCCTCCCAAAATCATTCCGATCAAAAAAAGAAAAAAGAAGGTAAAAATAGCTTTTTGGGCACAAAGCTCAATTATTCTTGATATTTTTTTAATGTCAAATTTTTCAAAAAATTTAATTTTCATTTTGTATAAGCTCTAAAAACAATACCCAAGTTTAAAAAAGGACCTTGAAGGGTTTCATTCTTTAATTCTTCTTTCGTTAATTTACCCAAATTCAAACTTAACACTTGAATCAAGTAGGGTCCAAATTCTAATTTTCTCAAAAAGCAAACAGCCCCCTTAAAACTAGAAACCCCAGTCATTTGAAACTCAAGATAAGAAAAATGAGGGGTTGGGGCTTTGGTGGAGGGGAGTGGAGATATTTTTTCGATTACGACTTCGCAATCTTGAGAAACTTTTTCTAAAAAATTAATAAAATCAATCGGTGCCTCTTTGTTGAAGAAAATTTTTTCTATTCTTTCTAGATCTTGGGCAATTTCTTTTTCTGCTAATTTTAAATTTTGAATATTCTCTAGTCTAACTTCTTTTTCTGCTAAATTTTGTTTTAAGCTTAAAAGGCTTTGGGACTGTTTTTTTATTTCTCTTAAAAGGTAAAAGGTAAAAAAAAGCAAAAGGAAAATAGTAAAGAGGAAAAATAAAAGCAAAAAATAAATTTTTGATTTTGTCTTCATTTTTTTATTGTAAATGTTGTAGTAAAGTAAATATTTTCTCTTTTTGTCCAGGTTTCAATAGGAAAAACAATGTTTGAAAAATCTTTTTCTCTTTCAAGATTGTCTTTAAGAGAGAGTAAAAGTTCGCGAGTTGGCGAAAAACCAGATAGAGTAACATCTAGTTGTTTTTCCTTTTTTTCTTTGAGGGAAATATTAAAATTTGTAAGATAGATGCCCTCTGGAATTTTTTGAAAAACTTTATTTAAGAGTTCGGAGAAAATTATTTGATTTTGATAGAAGGAATAAATTTGAGAAAGCGAAAGATTAAAATTTTCTATCTTCTCTTCTAGAACTCTATTTAACGATACTTCTTTTTCTTTTTGGTTCAAAAAAAGCTCATTAATTTTTATTTCGCTTTCAATAAAAACTTTTACTAAAAGAAAAATTAAAACAAGGGAAACAAAAAAACAAATTGCTAAAATTTGCCAAATCGAAAGTAAAACAAGTTTTCGTAAGGTTGAAATTTCTATTTTTTGTTCTTTTGGCAATAAATTAATCATAAACTTACCACCTTTTGGACCAATCCTAAGACAACCGTATATTCTAGTGAATTAAAATTTTTGAGTTTTGTTGAGGGTTCTTTTGTGATATTTATCCATGGATTTCCTAATTCCACAGGTAATTTTAATTCTAAAGACAAAAAATCGCTCAATCCTTTTAAATTTGCTCCACCCCCACAAAGTATAATCTTTGATACTTTCCTTTCAATGGAAGAATTATGATAAATAGGATGGGTTTCCCAATAGTAAAGATATTTTTTAACTTGTTGGATAAAGTCTACTAAAGCTGGAATCAAAGCTTCAAAAATTTTTCCTCTTTCGTGAATGAGTATAGTTTCATGGTTTCTAATTTCCATTTTAATTTTTTCCTCAAGCCCGTAGTTAACCTTTAACTTTTCAGCTTCTTCAAGAGAAATATTTAAGTTTTTACTAATTACTTCTGTAAGAGTGTGAGCTGAGAGGGGGGAAGTGAAAGAACACTTTGGTATTTTGCCAGAAGAAATTATAAAGGTTGATTTTGTCGCACCAAAATCAATTAAGAGAACTGGGCTTTCCTCTTTTTCCTTCTTAATTAAAGCTCTTGTGATTGCAAAAGCTTCTGATTCAAAAGCTAAAGGAAAAAGACCTGCAAGTTTTAAGGTAGTTAAATAAGAATTCGCTATTTTTTTTGGACAAGCTACCAAAAGAACGTTTAATTTTTGAGAATCTTCATAAACAGGACCTACTATTTGAAAATCTAAAATAATTTCTTCTAACGGAAGGGGGATATAGTTTTCGGCTTCAAAGACAATTGCTGATTTTAATTCTTCTTCGCTTAATTTTGGCATTTGAATCATTTCTAAGAAAATCTTATTTTCTGGAAGAGAGGTCACAACGTATTTTGTTTTTATTTTTCCTTTTTTTATCGCTTCTTTGATTAAACTTGCTAATCTTTCTTCGTCTTTTATCTCGCCTTCTTGAACTATTCCAGAAGGAATTTTTATTTTAGAAAAATTAATTGCTTTTAAAGCATTTCTTCTCTTTCTCAAAAATAGGGTCTTTATTGAAAAGTCCGAAATTTCTAAACCAAAAAATTCTGGATTTAAACTTAGGACTTGAAACATATTTTATTCAATAATTACTCTTAATACCTCTTCAATTGAAGTTATCCCTTGAGCTGCTTTTACAAATCCATCTTCAACCATTGTCCTCATTCCTTCTTTTTGAGCTGCAATCTGAATTTCATCTGATGTAGCTTCTTTTACAATTAGCTCCTTTATTTTAGGAGTTACTGGCAAAACTTCAAAAATACCAATTCTTCCTTTGTATCCATCAGGACATTCCTTTTGAGGTACGGGTCTAAAAAATGGAACCTTTGTTAAAGACTGGTTGGGTTTTGCTAATTTTTCTTCAACTAAAATTTCCAAAATTCTGTCTGGATTGCAATATTTTGCAATATTATCCAATTGGGCTGGGGTCAAAAAATATTTCTCCTTTTCTCCATAAAGCTTTCTTACTAATCTTTGAGCAATTATCAAATTTAAAGTAGAAGAAATTAAAAAGGGTTCCACCTTCATATCAATAAGCCTAGGAATGGCTCCGGCTGCAGAATTGGTATGTAAAGTGGATAAAACTAAGTGTCCTGTTAGTGCAGCATTAATAGCTAAAGAAGCTGTTTCTGTGTCTCTAATTTCCCCGACCATAATAATATCTGGATCTTGCCTTAATAAAGCTCTTAGACCTGAGGCAAAGGTTAAGCCAACCTTAGGATTAACTTGTGTTTGATTAACTCTTGGAATTCTATACTCTATGGGATCTTCAATTGTAGAAATATTCACTGCTTCTGTATTTAAAATTGAAATCATTGAATATAAAGTTGTAGTTTTCCCAGAACCTGTAGGTCCTGTGACTAAAATCATTCCTGTTGGTCTTTTTAAATTGATTTCAACATCCTTTAATGCTTTTCCCCTCAATCCTAATTCCTCTAAAGTAAAAGCCTTAGCACTTTCTGGTAAAAGCCTCATTACTACTTTTTCTCCATCATAAACCGGTAAAACAGAAACTCTAATTGCGTATTTATATTCATCGGTTTCAACCTTGAATCTCCCATCCTGAGGTATTCTATGTTCGTCCAATTTCAAATTTGCCAGAATTTTAATTCTAGCAACAATTCCAGGTGCGGTAGTTTTTGGTAAGGTCATTGCATCTCTCAAAATTCCATCAATCCGATATCTCACCAAAACTTCTTTTTCCATTGGTTCAATATGAATATCTGAAGCTCTTTCTAAAATAGCATGTTTTATCAAAACATCCACAATTCGAATTATAGGCAACTCTTTTGCTATTTTTTCTAACTCAGTTTTTTCTTTAAAAACCTCCTCTTCTTCAATTGTTTTAATTCCTTCAGCTTCCTTTTTAATAAGCTCGCCAAATTCCGCACTTAGAGTTTTTTGATATTGTCTTAAAAGATTTTTGATTGATTCTAGAGTAGTTAATCTTGGTAAAATTTTTAAGTCTGTGGTTTTTTTAAGAAATTCCAATATTTTTAAGTCCTCAGGATCAAGCATTGCTACTTCTAAATCTTTTCCTCTTTTTCTAAAAGCAACTATATTGTGGGTTTTGGCTATCGGTTCTGGAATTATTTTTAAAACCTCTGGATCAACTATTTCTTTTTCTAAATTAACGAAAGGAATACCTAAAATATAAGCTTTAAGCTTTATTAATTGATCTTGAGTAACAATTCCTTCTGAAATTAAAATTTCATCTATACTTTTTTTGCTCTCTTTTGCTTTCCTTTGACACTCTTCAAACTTTTCTTCAGTAATCAATTTTGCATCGATTAAAAAAGCTTTTAATTGTTGTGGCTCAATAATCATTTTTTATTTTAAAGCTTTTTCGATTTTTTCTACTACTTCTTCTAAAGTGTATTCAGCTTTTACTAAATAACTTTTTGCGCCTAATGCAATAACTTTTTCTACATCGCCAATTCCTTCTAAATTTGTTAAAACAATTACTGGAATTTCTTTGGTTTTTAAATCCTTTTTTAGTTCTTCTAATACCTCAAAACCCGACATTTTAGGCAAAATTAAATCTAACAATATCAAATCAGGATTTTCTTTTTTTGCTAAATTCAACCCTGTTTCTCCATCCAAAGCTGAAATTACTTGATAGCCCTTTTCGCTTAATAACCCTCCTAAACTTTCCTGTAAAGCCATTTCATCTTCAATGATTAAAATTTTTTTCATTTTTTTGTTGGTATTAAAAACCAAAATCTCGACCCTTTATTTTCTATTGATTCAAACCCAATTTTACCCCCTAAATTTTCAATTATTTTTTTTGTAATGAAGAGCGAAAGTCCAGTACCTGGTATTTGAAACTTTGCTATGTTTTCAGATCGAAAAAACTTTTGAAAAATGTATTTTTGGTCTTCTTTTGGAATACCCACTCCAGTATCTTTTATTTCAAAGTAGATATTTTTACCCTTTTTTTCAAGTTCAATTTCAATTTTCCCACTTTCTTTATTGTAGCAAATTGCATTGTCTAAAAGACTTTCCAAAACTATTTTTAAATAAAAGGGATTAGCAAAAATTTTGGGTAGATCTTTTTGAATTTTAAGTTCGAGATTGAGTTTTAGTTTTTCGATTTTATCTTTAGCTTTTTGAATTATTTCGTTAAGAATTTCTTCTATAGAAATTTCTTCTTTTGATTGAAAAAAAGTAGGATCTTCTAAACGAGAAACAATTAAAAGCTTTGAAATTAAATCTTCCATTCTTTTTGAGTTTTCTTTTAAAAATCGAAGTTGTTCAATTTGTTCTTTTTCGATTTTATTTGGGTTTTTGGTAAGAAAAAAATCAATCGTCCAATTAAGATTTGTTAAAGGAGTGCGAAGAGAGTGTGAAACAATTTCAATAAATTCTGATTTCAATCTCGAAACAGAAAGCAAATTTTCAAAAGAATTAACTATCGAAAAGGCTAAAATAAATAAAACAATAGTAAGAAAGCAAATT
>Ga0065718_1005123_pt1 | contig 16523 bp, 22 predicted proteins | sample GBSCel77sediment_2_FD_59105 | JGI IMG/M metagenome (GOLD analysis project Ga0065718, IMG submission 59105) | Hot spring sediment microbial communities from Great Boiling Spring, Nevada - cellulolytic enrichment CS 77C v3 (version 3) | ecosystem: Environmental > Aquatic > Thermal springs > Hot...
GACGTCCCGGCAAGGGTTGCCCTTCGAATGCAGAGGCTTCCGAAGGAGAAGTGGAGCGGGTTCATTGAACTCTGCAGGAGGCGCCCGAGGCCGTACAACGATTACTTGGAGAAGGCCGTTCTGCTCGTGCAACGCTACCCCGAGAAGAACTTAACCCCTGAAAGGGCGTACGAGCTGGCCTCCAAGATGGACAGGCCCTTCCACGTCTGCCTGAGGAGCGGCGAGGCGTACGAAGCGCTTGAGAAGGCCGCGGGGAACTACGGCGTCAGGCCGGAGCAATACATCGCAATTGCAGCGCTTGAAAAGCTGTGCAGGGAAGGCTACATATCGGACTCAACGTACCTCGACGCCGTCAACCTTGTCAAGCTCGATAAAGACCTCTCGTACGCAACGTAACCTCCCCTCCTTTTCAACCTCCTCTTTCCCTTTTTCTGAAGCCAGCCGGAGCGAGCGGAGCGTCCAAACCCTGGCTCCGGCCCGAATGGGTCCGGCTGGAGGTGGAATTCTGCAAGAACTTTCGGAGGTGAAAGGTTATGAAGGGGAGAACGGTAAAAGAGGAGATTCCGCCAATCTATGTTGCCGACGAAACATCGTTAAAGGTCGTGGATCAGTACCGGCGAGAATACCTCATCAATACCCCGGCTTACAAGCTTGAATGTCTTAAGTGAGTCGGAAGGCTTTCCCTTTCCGTCCCCTTCGACCTTTCGGCGACCGTTAAATTTTACCGTTTTTGTCCCCTTTACATTTTCCAAAAACGCGCTGTTGGCCGCTTCATGACCCCGCACTTCATACAAACTGCGGCAGGGATGCTTGATGTTCGTTAAGTTGCCGTTAAGCACATGCTCTGAAATTCTCAAGGCGAAAAGCAGCGTCCTGTCGTTCATCGGCTCCCGCAGCAAATTCACGGTCGGCGAAATAGTCGCCGCGACCAACGTGGGTGAAAAGGGCGTTAGGAGGCTCGTCGGGCGGTTGAGCGATGCAGGGTGTGTTAAGAGGGAAGGGGGAGCCTACGAATGGGTGGTTCCGATACAGGACGGCAGCCTCATCGTCAACCTCAGGGACTACAGGACGGAATCGCTTTTCAGAAATAAGATGATGCGCGAGGTCCTCCTATCGCTCTACTTCGGCGAAACCAACATCCTAAAGATAGCCCTCGACATCGGCCTGTCCTACAGGCAAACAAAAAGGATCCTGCAAGTCCTGCGCAGGATCGGCTTGGTTAAAGGCTCTGAGGTGAACCCGGAGCTTTTGATCGAGCAGGAAAACCCGTTGAACCTGATTCCAAATCATGAGCACAGAGCAATGGTGAAGGAGTTCCTCGACCTCACAGGCAGGGTTCCCGATGCCCCCCTAGTCTTCTTCGGCGACGCAAGCTGGGGGCGCCCAACGATGAAGCTGGAGTTTATGCTCCTCTTACATGCAACAACGCCATCCGAGGAGCTGAACAAGATTATCCAGCAACACGTACTGGCCGCAAGGGGTCTGGAAAGCTCGCACAATTGCAGGGTTGAGCTGGCCGCTGCGTGGACGGCGGCGTGGCTTGAACAAAAGCTTGGCATGACGCTTGTTGAAAACCCTCTAATGAAAGAGGCGATGCGAGGCATATGCTTAAGAGGGAACGTGCCGAAAAAGGACGACTACTTCCAGCTCCACTCCATGGAGCACCCGCTGCCTGAAAGTAGAATAAAGGATCTATTAAAGAAGCAATACCTTGTTCACGACGGTTCCCGATACGTTTACACGGACAAGGCCATTCGAACCATGAGGAGGAAGGCGCCGACCTTGATAAAGGAGGCGCAAATCCCGGTTCTGGATAGGAGAGTAACCCTTCTGACCGTAGAAAGACCGGGCGCGGGTCAGAACCAACCTCCATTTTTCTAAGCCAGCCGGAGCGAGCGGAGCGTCCAAACCCTGGCTCCGGCCCGCAGGTGCGGGTCCGGCTGGAGGTAGAATTTTTGCAAGAACCCTGAGGAGGTGGAAGGTTATGCCAGAAAAGAAGGCGTTAACGGGAACATGGCAGAGCGCGGGCAGCGTCATAGTGTTAACGGATGAGCAGAAGGAAATCTTGGCTCGAGTTAGCTTGGAGAGAAACCTCCTATACAGAGCTAAATGCAGCGATTTTAAGTGAAGTAAAATGTTGCATTCACACGAGGCGTACGTGAAAATTTGAAGAAAAAAGTTACACTTATACGCGGTCAACGCGCAGATTTGAAGCAGAAAGTTACACCTAGGGCGGTGGCGTTTCTGTTAATAAAAATGTCTTTCTCGTCGGCAAGAGTTTTGCTCAAAAACGCGGACGCACTTTGGGCCGCGGCCTCAATGGAGGCATTTGACACAGGCTCTCTAGCAGCCAGAGCGAGCGTTCCAAGGAGCGCGGCGCGGCTTCTCATTAAAAACTTGATGGGGTGCGAGCTTGTAAAAAAGGTTAGAGGCGGATACCGCTTCATAGGCAGGAAGCTGGACGAAAGCATAATCTTTAACTTTAGGGACGAGATGCTTGATCCCCTTTTCAGACGCAGGGTAGCTCGAGAGCTGTTTATGCGCCTGGCCAGGGGGGAGAGGAACTTAAAAAGAATTGCAGAGGACGTTGACTGCACCCGAATGACCGTGATAAGGGCGTTGAAGGACTTAAGGTTGGCTGGATTAGTGGACAAAAAGAACGTTGCCTTGGACGTCTGCCTTCAGCCGTCCGACCAAACCGAACTAATCCCGAGAACCATCCACAGGGAGGCAGTTCGCTACTTCCTTGATTGCTTCAAAGCGCACTCCGCGCACGTTTGCCCCGTAATCCTCTTTGGAAAAGCTGCATCAGGTCGATGGAGCTCCCCTCTGAAGCTGGCTGGACTGTTGAGGTTCGCCTCGCCTGAAGTCGCCGCGCCAACCATCGAGGCTTTGACGAGGGCGGCTGAGGAAACCATCCGCGAATACGGGGTTGCAACGTCGCTTTTCCTCGTTATGGAGGATGCGTGGTTTGCCCAAAAATTCAGCATCGTCAAAGTCGCCCACCCCCTGCTGCTGGACGTGTTGAACGGAATCTTCGTGCTCGGGAAGCCTCCGAAGGATGAGGAGTACTTTCAACTCATAAGACAAAGCTACAGGATGCCGCGGGAAAAACTTGAAAGAATGCTGAGAAGAGGGTACATCAAGCCGTACTGTGGCGATTTCGCCTTCACAGAGAAAGGACTCAGAGTCTGGAGGAAAGCCCCCGTAAACATTGTTGAATTTGAATATCCTTGCAACGGCAAAAAAATTCCGATAATCTCCGTTGGCGCCGTTAAAGCTGGGACGCCTTAGTTCCTATCCTGACTTCCCCGTTTTTCTGTAAGCCAGCCGGAGCGAGCGGAGCGTCCAAACCCTGGCTCCGGCCCGCATATGCGGGTTCGGCTGGAGGTGGAATTCTCCAGGAGGTGAGCGTAAATGGAAGTTTTGCCTGCTTGTTTTGGCGACCCAGACGCCGTCAGCGGGGCCACTTGCCCCCTTGCCTGCGAGCTGTACCAGCAGTGTCTCAGACGCAGTTTCCACAACTTCCTCCGCATTTCCCATATGTTGAAAGCCGCAAAACGAACTCGTTAGCGGACCGCCGCACCGATTTTTTCTAAGCCAGCCCGCGCAAGCCGGGCGTCGAAAACCTGGCCCGGGCTTGCACATGCAAGTCGGGCTGGAGGTAAAAAGAAGGGAGGTGGTTTTTTGAATTGGAAATATTTAATTGAGCTTGAATGCGAGCGTGAGCTCGCTAAACCCTGGAGCAGGGAGCAGGCGAAGGCGTCGACCTTTGTTATACCGCATGTTCTGCCCCCCTCACACTTTACAATTCAGGGCTTAGCGCCTGCCCCGCGACCAAAGGGCGACGAGAAGAAGCGCAAGTGCGACGAATGCAGGCACCGCCTCAGATTTGGCGGATGCGCAATCAAGCGTAGAATGGGGCTTCAGCTCAAAGGCTACTGCCCCATCGAATACAGGGCCGAAAAGCACAGGCCGGCCGAGCCTCGCGGCAGGTATGAACTCGCCAACATCCCGGACATATGCTCAAAATGCGCGTTCTTGGACAAGGTCCGGAAAGAGTGCCTCATCCAGCGGCTGGGACGCGGCATATGCATACACGCAAAAAGGGCGAAGCCAGCGTCAAACCTCCTAGGAAAACCGCAGACAATCCGCAGAGCCCCTATTAGTTCCTGCTAGGGAGGCTGGTGCGGGCTAGACGCTCCGCTCACGCCGACTGGCTTGAGAAAAAGGAGGGTTGGGTGCACACTAGCTTTGCGGTTTCAACTCCCACTACCGCCGGGTTCTCCATGAGGAGGCGCGGGTTCCCCACAACAACCGTTTTCTCCACTCCGCCTTGGACGTATTCGCGGCCTAAAGGAAGAATGCGACCAAGCTGGCCGCGTTATTCGCTAAGACTGCAATGTAGATGCCTGCTAGGATGTAGAGCGTATAGTCGTTGAACCTGTCGATCAAGCTTGAAAGGCGCGAAGGGAACCTTCTGCATACGAAACGGGTTGAGAGCCAGCAGAACACGTATAATGCCCCGCCTATGAGTTTCGGGAAGGGATTGGCCGGGTTATATAAAGGGTTTAACTCGCATGCAATTCCATATACGCAAACCGCGCAGTAGGTCATAATTGCATCTATAACGTTCAACACGACCACTGCTACGAGAAGAGTCAATGCCTCCCTTGAGAGAAGGCCCCGTTCCACGTCTTCGCTCATACGATCATAACCTATGCGATGGTTATGTCGCCGCAAACGTCGCACCAAACATCCATGAAGGGCCGCCGTTAATCCTCATCGCTTAAACTTAAAAAAGGAAAAACGCGAACGTCTGGAGGCTAAGTTTCCCCAACCCACGAGGGAGGCTGAAGCCGCAATAAAGAAGTACCCTGCCTTGGACAGGCTTGAAAAGGTCAGCGACAGCTTTCGAGCCTTCATCGGTCGCTCTTTTCCCCCATTTTTCTGTAAGCCAGCCGACGCAAGGGGAGCGCCCAAACCCTGGCTCCCGCCTGAAAGGGTTCGGCTGGAGGTGGGTTTTGCAAAACCTTCAAGGAGGTGGAAGGTTATGCAGAAGAAAACGGAAGAAGAGCGAATTCCATCAATTCAGGTTGCTGATAAGGAAGCTGTTAAACAAATACAAGTATATATTGAAAACTACCTAATCAAGGACAGCGAGCACAAGCGCCTCTCGCTTGAGTGAAAGAAAATTTTCAGGAAAGTTTGAGCAGAAACTCTTGACTTTAATGTCCCATTCAGCTTGTAAAGCTGTGAAACTCTTAATATTGATGTCCCAAAGTGTTTATAAAAAGCTGGGAATTCTTACCATTGATGTCCCTCGTTTTTGCAGTACGGAGGTAGGCGAATGCTGTTGGCAATTCCCTATAATGTGGCGCATGAATTGCTACGGTATGATGTAATGCCGCGAATCTTCAAAACGCTGTCATCATCCAGCCCGATGACAATAAATGCGTTGGCGCACGAAACACGGTCTTCTTGGAGATGTGTTAAGTCGGCCCTCCAAGTCATGCGCGACGCTGAATATGTTGATCAGACCGGCCGAAAGTTTGTTGCAACCGAAAAAGTGGCGGATGAATTCTTCGTTCTGAACCTTCGCGACTCTGCGGCAGACGCATTGTTCAAATGGAAAGCTACGAGAGCGCTTCTTTACCAAATTTATCTCAGGCCCAACAGCTCCTTACGCGAACTCTCTTACCTGTTGGGGTTGCCTTACAGAACGGTGAAGGCAGTTGCCTGGAAACTCAAGAAAGTTGGACTTATTTCGGGAGGAACTGTTAACCCTCAGCTCATCGTCAGGTTGACAAGTCCGCTAGAAATTATCCCGCGAAGAGCGCATAGAGACGTAATACGTCACTTCCTTTCAGCGCTTAAAACTTATTGCCCAGATTTTAACGAGGCAATTATGCTCTTTGGCAAGGCTTCTTATGGAGAACGAACGGTTGACTTGGATCTTGCGGTTATCTTCAAAGAAGTGGAAAAAAGCAGGATGTTCTACGTTGCGGAGAAGGCAGTGCTAGCATCTGAGAACGTCACGTTCAATTATGGCGCTAAGATAGCCCTTTCCATGTGCGCAGGGTACGCGTGGCTCCAAATGAAGTTAGATCTCGTTGATTACGATAACCCAGCATTACGATCCCTCATTGATGGAATATGCGTGTACGGTGAACTGCCCGGTGATGATGAGCTATTCGAGCTTGGGCGGGCTCTGTCGCCCTGGCCTGAGGAGGTCGTCCGCGAAAAGCTTGAAAAAGGCTACTTGAAACCCGCCGGAAACGGAAAATACGCCTACACTGAAAAAGCCATAAAGGTTTTCCGGGAGAAGCGATCCAAGGTCGTGGAATCGCAGATATACGTCGATGGGAAAAAGGTCCGGTTGATCGGCGTGGCTCCGCCACACGCTTCCTAGTTTCCCCATTTTTCTCAAGCCAGCCGAAGCGAGCGGAGCGTCTAAACCCTGGCTCCGGCCCGCATATGCGGGTTCGGCTGGAGGTGGGTTTTTGCAAAACCTTCGGAGGTGAAAGGTTATGAGGAGGAAATTGGTGGGAAAAAGGGAGGCCTCGCCAATTGCGGTTGCTGACAAAGAAACCATGGAACAAATAAGGATGTATCTTGCTGAAGGCAAGAGGTACTATACTCACTTGAGAACAATGGTGGAATGAACTTTTCCCAATAATATCAAAATCTTCAAACAATATGGCGAGCTTTTTCCCAACACTATCAAAAAGTTGATTAATAGTTTGCCTTCTTTTCCCATTACTATGAGAGGTGGCAGGAATGTTGCTTGCAGTTCCCCATGAATCTGCGTCGTTGCTTTTCAAGTACAAAAATTCCGGCTTAATGCTCCGCGAACTATCGAAACGTCGGAGAATCACGGCGTCAAGTCTCGCTGAAGTGGCGCATGTCGGGGTAAAAACGGCTTGGTCCCTGCTCAGGAGCTTGCAACGTGTTGAATGCGTTGTCCGGGATGGAAGGTTTTTCAAGGCCGCTGACGCGTTGCAGGACGACTCAATAATCATTAACCTTAGGGACAGCTTTTACGACGACATCTTCAGGTACAGCGTTACGCGCAGAATCCTGTTCAGCCTTGCAACAAAAAGGCACAGGAGCTTCGCCAAAATGGCCAGAGACCTCCAAATCCCCTACGTTACATGCATCACGGTAGTGAACATGCTCAGGAGAAGCGGCTTGATGGCAGACCACGACCTCCGCGAAGGCTTGATAAGGGAGGCTTCTAACCCCCTTCAGCTGATTCCCCGAAACGTGCACAGATCAGCCGTGGAGCACTTCCTTCAAGCCTTAGAGACATACTGCCCGGAGTTTAGCGAACCGCTCATCCTTTTCGGCGACGCCTCGTGGGGCAAACCTTCCCTATCCATTGATATCCTTGCCCTGAGCGAGCTAAGCGTCTATCCGGAAAAGCTCTACGTCTTTGCCAGGGCGCTTGTGAACGCGGCGTCTGTTGTCACAAGTTCTTTTGGTGCAACCGTAGGACTCAACATCACTACGAAAGATGCTTGGCTTGCCCAAGAGTTAAGAATGGTTCGCAACCCCCATCCAACCCTCGCCATGGCGATCGAGGGAATATACATTCACGGCTCGCTTCCCACGTTCAAGGACTTTTTCGAGTTCATGAACAGGACTCAGCCTGTGGAGAAAGAGAAAGTTGCGGAGTGGCTGCGAAAAGGATATGTTAGAATAAACGAGCAAGGCAGATACGTTTTTACTGAGAGAGCGCTTGATCGGTGGCGGAAGAAACCCTCTGAAATTTTCGAGGAAAAAGTGAAAATTGAAGGAAGAAGCGTCTCATTCATCGGCATAAAACCGCCTGGTTGACGCATTCCCCGCTTTTTCTGTAAGCCAGCCGACGCAAGGGGGAGCGCCCAAACCCTGGCTCCCGCCTGAAAGGGTTCGGCTGGAGGTGGGTTTTGCAAAACCTTCAAGGAGGTGAGCGTAAATGAAAACTTACAGGGTTGAAATCGCAGTAAGTTATGACGTTGAGGCTGAGGACTCTCTTGAGGCAGAAGAAAAAGCATACGAGTTGCTTGAAAAGGATATTGGGAAAGCGGCTGCAGACGCTGTTCTCAAGGCGTTTGGCGTGACCACGATGGAAATTGAACCGTAAACGGCAGGAGGCGAACGTTTTGAGAATATCGCCCACCCTTCTGTTTTCAATTATAATAGTGGCTGCCATAGCGGCTGGCCTGGCCATCTATGACATGAAGACGGGCAACCTGTCAAAGTCGTTCTACGAAAAGGCACAGGAAATGGATCCGATAATTGTCACTTTTGCACTTTTAGATATACCGTTCCCGAACCAATATTCGCTGTGCATACATGTACAAAACATGAGAAACGCGACGATTGTGTCGCTAACAGCGGAACTTGAAGGGGAAGAAGTTTTAAACTTCAAAGATCTAAAGCGTCAATACATTTCTGAGGAGAACCCGCTTGCGCCCTACGGACGGGCCTATGTTGCCGCGTTCCTTAGAGGAGTCTACGAGGCTGGCAAAAGCTACAATGTGACCATAAGGGCAGTGTATGCCAACGGAACCACATATGCGAAGACAATAAAATTGTCATGTATATCTTAACCGAAGCCAACATCGCTTAAGAGAAAGTTAAACGAGCTCTAAACCTCCATCCCCCACTTTTTTCGGATCCGCCTTTTCAAGCTGGGGGAGGCAACCGGGGCGTCTAACTAGGCCTGGCCCCGGCCCGCGCGCTTTTTCTTCTTTTCGTAGGCGTTTCCAGCCGCCCAGCGTAGGCCATCAGCCGCGCGGGCTCCCCCAGAGGCGAAACGGAAGGAGGTGGGTTCGCATGGGTAGGGAATTTCTGCGCGAGATAGAGGAGAAATACGGGGGAATGCTGGAAAGCTGGGATAGGACTAAGGGGATGGACGGCGCCTACCAGCTCGTGCTGCCGTGCGTTCTTCCGCCCGAGGAGTTCGCCATCCAAGGGCTCTGGGTGCCGGATCATCTCAGGAACGCCCATGGAAGACCTGCTGGGAAAGCCTTAAAGAAGCCCCTGAAGAGGCTGGACGCCGCCAAGCTCGGCAGGTGTTTCGGGTGCGATTTCCTCGACAAGGTTTCGGCAAAGTGCTTGTTGAAGCGGGTCAAAGGCGAAGGCACCTGCGTCTGCGAGGATGAGGTGCGGCGGAAGCTTATGCGGCCAAGGTGGGAAAGCGAGTTTTGCAGGTTCTGCGACTTCAGCGACAAGAGGAGCGGCTACTGCCTCATAAAGCGCGTGAACGGGGAGGGCTGTCCGTTCGCCCGCAAGAGAAACGGCAAAACTGCTGTGGCGGCGCCGTGACCTAGCTTTTAACGCTCCACTTCAAAAGTTGGAGGTGGTTTCATGAGGATTGGTCCGCTTCTTGCTAAAAGGCTTGATTTGGCTTACGAAATGCGCTTGAAAGGTTACGAGCCGATAACGCCTCACCTCATCGGCCCGCCAGGCATAGGAAAATCCATGTTCCTCGCCCAATGGGCCATGAAGAAGGCCAAGCAGATGGGCTTGGAGTTCGTGGATGCCGATAGGGTGAACCCTGAAGACGTTGAGCGCTACCTCGACAAGGCTGACAGGTACTTCATCTTCAAGGACTGCAGGCTCACAGGCCTCGACCCCGTCGACCTTTCAGGTCAGCCCCGCCCCATCAACTCTAAGTTCGTCGCCTTCCTCCCCCTTGCAACTGCGAGGCTTCTAAGCGCATGCGCGGGCCTCCTCTTCATAGACGAGCTCTGCAACGAGAACCGCCCAAACATGCTTGCTCAGGTGTTCAAGGTTGTACGCGACTACAAGATAGGCGACGTGGCGCTGAACCCCAAGGCGTTCGTTGTGGCGGCTTCAAACACCGCCCAGTACAGCAGCCTCGTGACAAGCCTCCCCAAGCCTCTGCGCGACCGCTTCGACTTCATAGAGGTCGAGGCCCCCTTGATTGAGGACTGGGCCGACTGGATGGATGAAACCTACGGGCGCGAAAGCTGGGACCGCGAGGTGCTGGCATACCTCTACTGGAAGCCCAGCGACTTCCTGACAAACATTTCCGACACTGTTGAGGACAGCGGATACGAGCCTCCGGCGACGCCGAGGGGCTGGACGTATGTGGCTCTGGCCTTCGCCATGGTGAAGCGCGACAAGGGAAGCGAGGAGATGCTCCACAGCATAGCCAAGGGGAAGCTTGGACGCGTAGGCGAGACGCTGATGGCCTTCCTATCGAACAGGGTTCCATCCTTCGAGGAGCTCATAAAAGTGCCGCATCTTATGAGGAACTTCAAAATTGAACAGAAGTACCTGGCGGCCATAACGGTCGCCGAAGCCATAAACAGGGACTCGAGGAACATTCCGAAAGCGAAGCCGTTCTTGGAGTACGTGGCGGTGTCAGATGACAGGGAGTTCGTGTCGGCGCTCTTCGCCTTCTTGGAGAAGCCTAAGAGGCGCGAGCTTTTCGCCGCCGTCAAAAACAACGACACGATCGTCAAGTGCCTCGAGCTAACCGGCAGGGCGTTGCTGTAACGCCTCTGGGGGCATTTCCCATGGACGTGGAACAGATCAGTTCAGACCTCCGCGACATCAGGATATTCTGCAGCCGCTACTTCCCCTTCGTGGTTATACCGCTGAGCTACATGCGCATAGTGGCTTCCAAAAGCGTGCAGACGGCGGGAGTCGATGAAACTGGAACCTTAGCCATAAACCCCGACTGGTGGAGCGGACTGGACGTCGAGGCTAAACGGTACGTTGCAATCCACGAAGCTTTACACGTTGTTCTATGTCACCCCTTCAGGCGGAAGGGCTTCGACCCCATAATATACAACATAGCGGCGGATGGAAAGATAAACAGCGCGGTAGAGGGGGCTGGCGTTTCAGGCATCTCGTTTCGCTATGGCGGTCAAGTCACCCTAGAGAGGATATCGCACGATATGGGCATAAGCTTGGAAGCGCTTCAGAAGATGAGCACGGAGGAGATAGCGAGGGAATTTGAACAACGCGCGGAAAAAGTCGCGGTTAAATGCGCCCCTGGCGAGGGGGGAATTGACAGAGACCTCTTAGACGGGACGGTTGAAGGCGAAGTTGTTGTGCAGGAAGGGGACAAGTCCGTACAAACTGGAAGGAAAAGCGCAAGGGAGCTTGAAGAGGAATGGAAGCGCATATTGGAGCGCGCAATGGACTTCGCAAGGCAGGCTGGAAACATGCCCGCAGGCCTCGAAAGGATTGTCAAGGAGGTTTTGGAGGTTAAGCCTCCATGGCGCCTCGTCCTCCGCTTCGGCGTGAAAAACCACTCGAAGCAGGACTCGTCCTTCGCATACCCGAGTAGGCGCGGAGACGACTATCCAGGCTACTACGGCTACCGCTACTCGGTTTGGGCCCTCATAGACTGCTCAGGGAGCATCAGCGAGGATCTTCTGAAGCATTTCCTAGGTATTGTCAAACATGAAGCGAGAAAGGCAGAGATATATGCCATTCCGTGGGACGCTGAGGCGTACGAAGTTCTGAAAGCCTCAAACCCGGCCGAAGTTGCTAGGAAAATTGCGCCGAAAATGAAGGGGGGAGGCGGAACCGTGGTTGCGCCAGTGCTCCGCAAAGTTTACAAGCTGATGCGACCTGGAGACGCAGTAATTGTTCTTACGGACGGGGACATATTCGACGATGGCCAGCCGGAAACCAAGGAGCTCTTCCAAAAGGTTTCTGCAAAGGCAGGGTTCGCCATGGTTGGTTACACGCACAAGCCGCTGGAAGCGCCAGGCTTCGCTGCGGCCAGAATCGAGGGCGACGGCCATGAATAAGAAAATAGAAGCATGCATATGCTTACAATGCGGTGCTATGAGCTGGCTCATGGTTTCCAACAGGTACGTGGGCGAGTACTACGTGCGCGAGGACGGGCATGTAGAATTCGAGGAATCTTTTGACGAGCTTGAGTACCTGTGCAACGAGTGCGGCGGCCACTCCTCACTCCTTCACGTTAAGGGGACAGCGAAAATCTACAGAGAGCTCGTAAGGCTTAACCCTATGAAACGCATCCTGAAGGCGCTGAACTATATTATCGACGGCGTGCTCGAGCTAGACGAGGATGTCTCCACTGAAGAAATAATGGATCTGCTCGAATGCTTCAAGGACAGGTGGACGATGAAACACCGTGGCAAGAGACACCTTGAAGCCGTCGAGGACTTCATGGCAAGGGCCGCGGAGGTTCTCGGAAAATGGAAGCTTCTAGAGCTATAAGGCAAAACCCTTTCGAACAGCTTATCTCTGAAACAATTGACCTCCTCAGCAAAAAGCTCAGCGAGGAAGCGGACAGGATCAAACGGATTACAGCAAACCTTGTAGTTGACGAAGAAGAATACAAATACTTAACAATAAAAGAGGTTGTGGACCGCATCTATGTCGACGCCCTGTTTGCTGTCCCGCCGCACTCTCTCTACACTCCGGATGAGATCAAGAGAAAGGCGCTGGAGCTTTTGGCGAAAAAAATTAAGAGGGATGAACGTCTTTTAACATAAAAGACGTTTTTGCTCAGGAGGTGTTTTCATGAAGTGGCATATATTTAAGTTCAGGCCCAGCAGCCATTCGGAAGATTACACGATTATTGCAACCTTTAATGACGAAAAAACGGCTGAAAAAGTTGAGGGCGCCCTTCTCAGAATGCTTGAAGACATGAGAAACAACCTCGAAGACTACGATGTGGACTGGAGCCCGGACGAGGCGCATGTAACAACAAACGGAAATCAGGTAATATTTGAGGTTTACACAGCTGGTTATTTAGACGATGTCGAGTCGCTTATCCGCAAAATTGCAAAGCCGTTGTGTGTCGAGTGCTACCAGGACTACCAGGAGATCGTGATATGCGTTAAGGTTCCAAAGGGCCTATCGCCTGAGATGGCTTTGCTTGTTCTAGACAAGGACGAGGCTGAAGCCATAAAATGGCTGATGAAAACTTGTGGCGAGCCTAAGATCGTTGAAGCCGGCAAACATTGGATCTTCAAATGGCTCTACAGTGGGGACGGAATATACTATGAAAGGACGCTGCACCTTGGCGATATACGCATCGACCTAAACGAGCACAAAAACTGGGAAGTAATGGATTGATCGTGGCAAACATTCTGCTTCATTCAACGAACTTGACGTGTTTGGGGCAATACTTGTTCCGTTGGGCGGGCGCAGAAACTGGAGCGTCGAGTAGGCTTGGACGGCGTAAAACGGATTGTTTACGGCTTGAAGAAAGTCAGCTCGTACGCGGTCGAAACTGAAGGCGGCGGGGTTATACGCAGTCCCCCGCCATTCCCCATTGGCGACTGCAGAGGCTGCTCACTCCTCGACTTAACATGCGAGGAGCTCGAGTACCCTTGCCAGGCAATCTATAAGAAGTGCAGAAAACATGCGGAAGGAGCCGACTGCGCCGACTGTGAAGAGCTGGATACATGCCTTTCCCGTAAGCCGTGCTGCTGGGACTGCAAGCGCCTAGTGGACTGCTTAGAGTTCGCCAGGGAGTGGGGCGCCGACAAGTTCGTCGAGGATCGGCTTAAATGCTCATGGGAAGAATTCCTTGAAGCAGTCAAAATGCTGGCGAAGCGAGCTTAACGCCTTAAGCTCCTTTAAAAGTTGCAACCCCTCCCCCGTCTTTGCAGTGTGATTATGAGCTCTCGCAAAACAGAGTGCTCCCACTACAAGTCGCTTATGGCGGCTGAAGCGGAAAAGGCTGGAACAATGGAAGCGGTGAAGCTTATTCTCTCCATACTCGACAAGCTGAAAAGCTCGGCGTCGGAGAACTGAAGAACGGCCTGACGGAACTTTTACTTTCCTCCACTTTAATGGTGGAGGGGCCTCACTTCTAACAATTCACCCCGATTTTCCAAGCCTAGGGTTTGAACGGGGCGTCTAAGCCTTGGCCCCGGCTGGGTTGGCAGAAGCCAGCCCAGTCCCTAGGAGGCGTGTGTTTTTGGAGGTGATGTTCCATGTCTGGGATAAATATTAAAAACGGACGGAGAGTGCTTGTTTACGAGTTCTGGGCGTACGACATTGCAACCGATATAGTCAAGGAAGCTCTTGAAAACCTCGGCATACCATACGAGGTTGAAACGAAGCGTAAGCTCAGGGATCCGTCGGCTCCTGAAGGCTGCAAATACGACGAGTGGGCAGAGATATACGTTGACCTAGGTCGCTTGGCGGAGTGGGTTAGAGAAAAGATAGAAAGCGAGATAAATGGCTACTGAGGGGGTGTGAGGATTTTTCCACCTAGGTGGCTAATTGCCCTATACCCCCATGAAGGAGGTGAAGGGTTTCATGTCTGAAATGGCGCTGTATTTCGACGATCTAAAGCCTGAAGCCCAGAGAAGGGTTCTCAGGTTCCTAGGGCTGAAGTCGCCCGAGGAGGCAAACTTGGACGTTTCCCCCATAGCAATTATCCTAAAAAACTGAGCCAGAAGATAACCTTGAGCTCATCTGTGATGAGTGTGCAGAAAAAAGGTATGGAAAGGATAAGGGTGGTTTCACGAAGAAAACGCTGAAGGATGCCGCGTTTGTCAAGGCGCTTTTCGGAAAGGAGCACATGTGGGTTAAGGTCAAAGAGGTTAGGGAAGACTGCGTGGTTGGGACAGTGGACAACGTCCCAGTATTTCCGGACAGCCCAAGGTTCGGGGAGGAAGTCAAAATTTCATTCCGCGAGGTTGAGGACGTCATTTTGAAGGAGGAGGCGGGGGAAGATCGTGGTCGAGAAGGCTGTGGCGAAGCAGGCAAAACGCGTTTTAGGAGGCGGCTTCATGGCTGAGAAAGCTGAACTCCTATACAAGGTAGTCTGGCCATATGTCCAGGAGATAATCTCGCAGGTTCTCGATGAGGAGGCTGATTTAAGCGAGGCTACAGCCGAGTCCCTTGCCGAAATAGTCTGCAGCAGGGTCGAGTTCACGGTCAGAAGCATGGTCAAAGAGCTCAACGAGAAGGCGAGGGAAGGGGAGCTCGAGGAGCTGAGGCGGCTTGTGCGGGAGAACCCAGAGCTTGCAAGGAAAGCCTCAAGATACGTTGCGAAGCGCCTGAAATGGCGCGTGAAGAAGCTCATACAGGCGGAGCTTGAAAAGCGCAACGGCTCAAACTTTAAGGGCTGAAGATGGCGGGAATGCGCGTTGTGCAGGAACTCGCCGACAAAGAACGTAAAACGGCAAAGAAGCCCTCTCATGGCTGAACCGAAGGCTTATGTCCTAGAAGGTCACGCGTTCCGGGAATGGGTATAGTGAAGCCGAGCGTGGTTGAATGGTAGGAGTTCAGGACGTCCACACCGTAACCGCCAAGCAAATGCGGTGGCTTAGAAAGGGGGGCCGAAAAAGGCTCCACGAGCTTTTCAAGGAGATGGAGGAGAAGCTTCAGAAGCTAGGCGTCCTCGGCGACTTCAGCGGCGCGATCTGGCTTCCAACCGACATAATAGTGAGTGTGCAGGAGAAAGGAGGGAATGGCGCGGTCTTCTGGACTTTCAGCGAAAACGAACGCAAAGAGGTGGAGGATTTTGCGGAAAAGTTGAAGGATGTAGACCCTGATTTCGAAATCAAAGTTACAACGGCTGGCAAGTATATGGGCATTAAAGGCAACATGGTCATGACGGACTTCAACTGGCACGGCGACGAGGGCGCGGCCATAATCCTGAACATGGTCGACGAGATCCTCGAGGCTGTTGAAGTTGCAGGCGAAGTGGAGAGGCTCGAGGTCATACACGCGGCAGACGATGGAAGGTTTGTGAAGCTTCCGCTGTTCGTGCCGAAGCTTACCCTAGACGAAATGCTGGAACGCGCGGCTGAAAGATGCGATGTCGGAGACTACGTGGTCCTCCCAGACAGGAGGGTTTTCAGGCGGACTGAGGACGGCTTAAGGGAGGCAAACCCGGCTGACATAGTTGAGCTCACCATCCTGTGATCGAGGTGGTTTTATGGGGACAAGAGGGGAAATCTATGTTAGGAACTCGAGCTCAGTTATAGAGCTTTGGCGCCACTACGACACTTACGCCAATTTTATGGTGCCGTACTTCAAGGTGTTCGCGAAGTACGCTGCTTGGTGCGCGGGGAGCCAGAGGCACTGGCTCACGTATCCAGAGGATGTTGCAGCCATGCTCATAGCCTACGACTATGAGGTGGTTCTTGCAACCCGCTTGCGCTTTGTGTCTAAAGGCCTCTTGGAGGCGCGTCCTGACCTGAAGCCTAGGGGGCGCATAAACGATTTTGAAAAGGTCTGGATCCTCGACATCCCGGACGAGAACCAAACCTGCGACATCACCTGGAAGGTGCGCGGTTTCAGCTTCAAGTTTCAAGCGGATGCTGAGGAAATGAGGGAAGACATAAGGAAGGGGAAGGACGCAATGTTTGAGAATTACATGGAGAAGATTGCGGAGTTCTCCGTGAAGCCGCTGAACGACGAGGGAGGAGGATGCAGGCTCTGCGGCTATCCCGGCCCCTTGATCATCGTGGAGGATCCGCCTGTCTGCATCTACTGTCTCCTCAAAAACTTGAGGGATGACTTCTTCAAGGCCGAGATTGAACGGATAGTTA
>Ga0065718_1005124_pt1 | contig 16517 bp, 27 predicted proteins | sample GBSCel77sediment_2_FD_59105 | JGI IMG/M metagenome (GOLD analysis project Ga0065718, IMG submission 59105) | Hot spring sediment microbial communities from Great Boiling Spring, Nevada - cellulolytic enrichment CS 77C v3 (version 3) | ecosystem: Environmental > Aquatic > Thermal springs > Hot...
GTTTGTAGCACAAACTATGCCTTTATAATTGAGATCCAAAGCATTGGATACAAGGAGCGATGCGCATCTATCCCTAAAAGAATTTGTAGGGTTTCTGGTTTCATCCTTAAAGTATACGTGAGAAAGCCCCGTGTCCTTAGCTAACCGTCTAGCCCGATGAAGAGGGGTGCCACCCTCCCCAAGAGAAACTGCGCTCTTAACTTCAGGTAGTAGTGGTTTGAAGCGCCAAAAGGAAAAGGCTCCGGCAAAACCGCTTGTCTTAAGCTTGTCATAATCATAGCTGTACTCTAGCAATCCTCCGCATTTTTGACAACGATAACTATGCGGAGTATCTGAAAACTTTTCTCCACAATTAGTACACTTTAAAAGAGTCATGGTCTACCGCTCTATATCAAATTGTACTAATCAGGCCTTTCAGTTTTACTAAATTTAGACTTCTAGTGAGGGTAAAAAGGCTAACGCTTTCTTTAAATTTGTGATGGTTTCGGAATCCGGTTCCTCATCGTCAGCGTCCAAAGTTTCTATTTTAAGAACTTCGCTGATAATTTGTAAGCTTAATCTGTTTTCAACTATGATTCGCGGTCCGGCATCCCTTGACCTCTTCAACTCGAAAATTGTAGGAAAAAACATGAAGACCAAAAGGAAAAAGAAAAAAGCCAGCAATATCGGTGTCGAATTCTGAATTGGAATCATACATTACCGCTATATCTATTGCATCCCCCTTTAACGATATAAAAATTTCCATAACCATTGTGCATAGTCTTAATCCAACAATCCTCACGTCTTCCCATAAGCTTTGATGCAATTAAATCCAAAAAGGGCCTTAGTGCAAATTAAGATGTTATATAGGGAAGTTAATAGGAATAATGGAAGAAGCCAGCAAGCCCTTGTCCGNCCATCAAGATATCCACCTATAGCCACCTCGAAGAACGGNGCGAAATTTCCAGACGAGCTATAAAGGATTATTGAAATTAGCATCAGAGAAGGNGTAAACAGAGGAGTTTTAAGGAGAAGCAGTATAAAGCTAAGAATCCACGAGAAGAGAACCATTACCGGCAGAAAATACACGTTTAACAATAATAAAGCATCTATTTTCTCTGGAAACCTCAAATTCTTGCTTTTAAGAACCGCTATAAAATGTTTAAACGCGCATTGCATATGGCCTTTTGCCCAGCGATATCTTTGTCTCCAATAAGCCCTCCAGCTTTCAACAGCCTCCTCGTAGGATTCCGCATTCAGCACATATCTAACCTTATAACCAGCCAAATATATTCGAAAAGTCATGTCAGTATCCTCAGCTAAAATATTCTCATCCCACCCTCCCAGAGATTCCAGCAAGCTACGCCTAACCCCACCAACCGTTCCACCGAATTGCGCAATCAAGCCAAAGTTCTCACGGGCCTGTTGATCTACACGGTATCCGCCTATTCTTTCCAAAGCAACAATCCTTGTAACAAGGTTTTTGGGTTCATTTAAAACTACGACCCTACCCTGCACTGCGCCGACTTTTGGGTCAGCGAACTCCCTTACAAGCTTTTCAACAATATCTTTTTGGGGATAATAATCTGCATCAAAAAGCAGAATTATTTCGCCTTTAGCGTACCTTCCGCCAAAATTAAGAGCTGAAGCCTTTCCACGTCCACCCTCTACGCTACTTCGCCTAAGAACTGTTATGTATTTGTAGTTTTTGGCATACGATTCAGCTATTTCGCCAGTAGCATCTGAAGAACAGTCATCTATCACTATCACCTGCAATTTATCTTTTGGATATGTTAATTCGGTAATCCTTTGAAGGATTCGTCCGATAACCCTCTCTTCATTGCGTGCAGGGATAAGTATAGAAACTGTAGGCTGATATGCAATGTTCTCCTGGAAACCTCTTTGCATGCTTTTCTCCGGTTTCAAAAGAACACATAAGGTGAATACATAATGACGGATAAGATAAATCAAAAATAAAAATATTAGAAAAAAGAGGAGTGCCTCCAGGATTTCAACGAGCACCTGAACTGCTTCGCCCCTCTGAACCACAAATAAACGTTAAACTTAAGGGGTAAAAGGAAACCAGCCAAAGAATGCCCAATAATGGATTAACGGTCGCGCTGATGAAGTCTATGGAACAACCGAAGAAATTTGCAACTGAAGAAGTGAAATAATGGAGGAGAACATTCCAAAGCAAGCCTAAGATGCTGCCTACAATAGAGACGATGATTTTTCTTTTCAAGGATCCATTTAACAAGAAAATAGAGAAAATTAGAAGGAAATCTGAAACGCTAAAGGAGTAAAGAAGTTCACACCGACTTATCAAAATGGGACTGACTGCAAAACAGATAATAAAAGCTAAGCTGAAGCCTAAAACTAAATGCCTTGAACTCCCCCTTCCCCCTTTCACAAAAAGTTTTATGAATTTGTTGAAATATAAAATTTAAGCTAAAGAGTTATCAACACAAGCAACGATTTTCTAGGACAACCTTGTCCAACACGGTTGTTAGAGCCTGAAATACTTCATCTTTTGTTAAGTTTTCCGTGTCCAAAATGAGGTGAAACGGCGTGAAATCCTCACCTAAACTGAATCCATAAAGTTCGCGGTATATAGCCTTAGTCCTCTCTTCCTTGCTCTTAAGGGCTTCTAAGGCTTTTTCGAAGCTTATGCCATCCCGCTTTGCCACCCTCTCAGCCCTTTTATGCACTGACGCCTCCAGCCATATTTTAAAGCCATGTTTCAGAAGCCACGGCATAGTCCAGCTGTCGAGGATTACGTTTCCACGCTTGGCGACTTCCAGGAGTTTCTGGTCTACAGCTCTATCAAATTGTAAGTCCTTAGCCCTTAGCTCTAAAAATGATAAGCCCTCAGGGCTTTCCCACCAACCCTTATCAAGGGGCTTGTAACCCCTTTCTATAGCTAAGGCTTTTAATGCCTCCCCACCTGAGTAATATTCTAGGTTGTATACTTGTGCCAGTCTCCGCGCCTGTGTGCTTTTACCGCTTCCAGCCATTCCGCAGATGCAAATTACAATGGGCGACTCAGTTCTGGACATTGGCAACCAGCCAAATTACCATTAAGCAGAAACTCTTATGGCCCTCTTTAGCCCAGTTTTTAGGCATTCTGGGCATATTTGACCGCCATACGGCCGCGAAACTTTTCTTTTCGCATAGTTAAGTTTACACATCTCAGCAGGTGTTAAACGCGGTGAACCAGATAGTGGTTTTTTACAGAATGCGCATAGAGCCCTTGATACCTTTCGCCTTTTATAATGCGTTTTTGTCGCCCCTCCGGGGACTCTAACTTTAACTCTTTTCAGACTTCTCGTTCGGAGCTGAGGACTAGGCATGTTTTAAGACCTCCGATTATTCTATGGGCGTTATACCAATCAAACGTGAAGCTAAAATTCCAAATAAAAATGACGCCATGAAATACCACCAAACAACGGAAATACCGCCTATTCCCGGTATATAGGCCACAGGCCTTGTTCCATAAAATGGGAGAAGTACAAACCACCATATGAGGATGTAGATGAATGGAATTATTGTCATCAATAGTTGAGGCTTAGCCATCTTGCTTTGCATACTCGCGATTGTGGATTCCCTCTTTTTAAGTTTTTCAAGGAGTTTTCGATCGTTGGTGCGTATCGCCTGCCTCAATAAAGATTGGTATTCTGCAATTTCCTTTTGCATATTCCTGTACTGATCCCAACCAACGAAGTGGCTTATCAGGAAACGGTTTATAGAGTAGTTTAAGAATGACACGGCTGCGCAGACAATCATTATTGTTATTGTTGCCCCAGGGGCTTCTTGAGCCAACAGCCACTCAGCCAAAGCCATTGTTGTATCTCCAGCCCTAAGTTTTCTCAAGGAAATTAATAACCATTTTCCAACAATCAAACAGGTATAACTATTCGCCAAAAATTCTCCTAAAAGCTGGATACATCTCAGCAGCCCTCTCACGCAACAATATTTCATAGTACTGATATATGATGCCGACCGTTAGGAGTATGCCTATTCCAGACCCGAATACCCCAAGGAAATCTGAAAGACCAGCAATTAGCCCAACTATAATTCCGCCTAGAACTGTTACAGGCGGAATATAACGCTTAAGGATTGTCTCAACGGCTTTGCCTGAGCGTCTATACCCTGGGATCTGCATCCCAGCATCTATAAGCTGCTTGGCAACTGTTGATGGTCCCAAACCGCCTACTTCAAGCCATGTAAGTGAAAAAACAACACAGAAACCTATCAAAATCAGCAGATAAACAATGGCTCTTATGGGGTCCGCCATAACATTCAAAAGATTTCCCGGTGAGGTTACATAATAAACCAGTCCACCAGCGGGTACATATTGTGTTCCTTCAGGTTTATAGGACCCTAGAAGATTGACCCAAAAGTTGTCTTTACCCCATGGCTGACTCCAAAGGATATATGAAAAGAAGTATATATTAGCGAAGAGGGCTGAAGCAAATATTACAGGAAGGTTTGAGACATATAATAATTTTATTGGATAGCGGCTTCTAAAACCTCTATAACTTGCATAGGATAGAGGAAGCTCAACCCTAACACCTTCGAGGTATATTATTGCAAGGAAGACAATGATTGTTGAGACGAAGCCTATGATTGATGGGTAGCTGCCCCTTAGCAGCAGACCGGTCACAGGCTTCCCGCTCATTAAAGTCTGAGCTAAGGCTACGAATAAGCCTGAACTTCCGTATTCATCCACAGGTGGGGAAGGATAGAAGCATTCAAGAAATATTTGCTGAGCAACTCCTGCCATAATGAAGAGACTTATTCCGCTTCCTAGTCCCCAACCCTTCTGAATGAGCTCATCTAAGAGCATTACAATCATTCCAGCGGCCAAAAGCTGCAGAAAAACTATTACAGCTGTGGGGCCTGGTAAAGTGCCATACATGCCGCTAATTATGTAGGCGGACGCTTGAACTCCTGTAAGGATTAATGCAAGAACCTTGCTTGCAGCCGTGAAAAGAGCTCTATCTTCGGCTTTAGACATATCACATTCAATTATGGCTGAACCAGCAAGAAGCTGCAATATAAGGCCTGCTGTAACGATAGGACCTATGCCAAGCTCCATTAGGGTGCCTCGAGTTGAAGCGAAAATTATTCTCAACGGAGCAAGCTGTTCTTGCACTTGAGATGGAATCCCATAAAGGCGGCAAGCGTTGCTAGACATGACAAGGTATATTATAAGGGCTATTGCCGTCCAGAAAATCTTCTCATTAAAACTCACTTTCCGCTCGGGGGCCTTAACCTCAGGAACAAAACTGGATATGGGCTTGAAAAAATTTAGAAATCTTCCAGCCATTAGCTATTATTACTCCCTGATCTTTGATGCTATTATAACTTGTCCTCCAGCCTCTTCCACTTTTTCTGCAGCGGACTTTGAACACGCCGCCACTTTTACAATCAAAGGCTTTGTAATGTTCCCTCCCCCAAGAAGTTTAGTATATCCCAGAGACTCTAAATCTATGAAAATTTTTCCGTTTTCCACTTTTGCCTGAAGTTTTTCAGCCATTTCATCAAGTTTGCCGACATTTATAACTCTGCATTCCATTCTGAGACTTCGCGGAGAGGTAAAACCATCCTTTCCAAAATAGTCAGGCTCATATGTTATTACATACGACCAGCCATGCTTGTGGCGTCCAGCCCTTCGATATCCTTTAGATCCAGACTTCCGATGCTGACCTACTCTGCCGTAGCCGCATGTCCTTGATCCTCGCTTTTTCCTGATTTTCCTTTTACTATGGGGCATTATATTCAACCAGCCAGTTCTTTTATAGCTTTTGCCTCTATAGCTTTTTTAAGAATTATTTCAACAACTCCATTTTTATACGCCATACGCATTGACTCCGGAACCACAGCTTTTGGGAGACTTAAAATTTTATGGTAGCTGCGACCATGAGCATTTGCTGATAGAACTAGCCGCCTCTTTTCAACACGAGCTTTTATGTTTTCCTTTCTGAAACCTTTAAGTTCAGCAACCACCATTATATTATCGCCGTTCTGGAATATATCTATAAGGGGTTCAGGTTCTTTCAACAATGATTTCCGCAAGGAATTTGAGCTTAAATTATGTTTTGCTCTTAAATTTTTGTTCCGGACTCTGTATAATTTTCCGCTTTTAGTTACATTAGGTCTACTCCGCGTGTCTAACCACCTTGGACGTTTATCGCTTTTTCGCCATTTCATCTCCAATTGCCCTCTTACAAAGGCATTTCCAAACTTGCTATAAAAGGTATCGGCCCCCTAAATAGAAAAGCTTATAATGGCAGTATGAATAGCGCATTCAATTTTTGAACTAAATCATCTGTTTCAAAAGGAAGTTGATTTTTTCGCCCCTATATCCCAGTTCGCCTCCACTTCCATAACTCCTCTTTACTTTTCCTTTGAAGCCGCCGCTTGGGGGGTGCAGCCTGAAATATGGCTGTATATCTGGAAGCTTCCAATATTCAACTTTGCAGGAGCATACAGCTTCTGCAAGTTCATCAAGAGAATTAAATCCAACCTTTTTAGCATATTCATCAGTTATTTTTTTGTTTCCTGCAAGACGTCCCCTTTCTTTTATAAGGAGGGCCGCAATCTCTTTTGATGGCTCACCCCATGTAATAAAATTCTGCACCGTCCTTAGCATTCCAAGAAATGATGGTCTATTATCTATCAGAACAGCATAATTATTCTTCTTCAGATTTAACATTCGAAGGGTTTCCCTGACTTCCAATGGTGCACTTATAACCCCGCGGATCCTGACAGCTGCAATACACCTGCGTTCCATTGCTGCATCTTCTGTCAATTATTTCACCCAATCCATTGGTGTTATTATGTTATAGGTTTTCTTTAGAGCGTCAAAAACGGCATAAGCAAAGGATGGAACAGTCCTAGTGGAGCCGAAGCTTCTAGTCCAGCTGTCCTTTATTCCCGCAAGTCCAAGTATTACCTTCGCAACCTCGCTGGCCACAAGGCCTAAGCCTCTTGGCCCTGGGACGATAACCACCCTCACTCCGCCGCATTTTCCCTCCACTTGGAATGGTACAGAGTGGGGTTTTCCACAACCGCATTCCCAACTTCCGCAGCCACGTCTTATCGGAATGAGGTTAAGTCTAGCATTGGCAGCTGCCTTCTCTATTGCCGTTCGAACTTGGCTGGCTTTATCAGATCCTAAGCCTAGATAACCATCCCTATTTCCAACAGCCACTATAGCCTTGAATCTTGACCTTTCTCCAGCATCGGTTTGCTTTTGTACAAGATTTACGTTTATAACTTCCTCCTGTAAGTCAGGTAGCAAAGCATCAACAATTTGGGGTTCCTGTATCGGCAGACCTTCCACAAAGATCTCCTCTATGGATGTTATCTTGCCTTCCTGAACAAGTCTTCCAAGCCTTGTTCTAGGGATCCATCCCTCTAGGCTTTTAGACTTGTCTCTTTCAGCCTCCATTACTCTTACCTCCAGACTTGAATGCAGCTATTATTGCCTCTTTAACCTCTTCAAAGTGTTCAGGCAGATTTTCGGGGTGAATATTGTTCTTCAGATACTCTGAGAAAGCGGAAGCATACTTTTCCTGATTTGATGACAATATTTTTGCATATTGAACTATATGCTCACCCCTTATCCTTGATTCAAGAGGCAAAATATCTTCACTATGGGGAACTTTAACACCAGCATCTAGAAATCCTTTTAGAACAGCGAAAACCCTTGAACCCTTAGATGGTGAGTGAAGCCCTATGTCTAAAATTGCCTCATTTACACCTTGGGAAATGGCTCTTAGCCCGCACAAAAGCCCTGTCAGATAGGCTGCAGGAAGGTTCCCCCTAGGCGCCTTCCACCCAAATTTCCTGTAAAGTTCTCGGCTGTGGGCTGAAACCAAAATAATGTCACCTTCAGGTTTGGCTTCAGCAACCTGCACAATAATATTCTTAAGCGAGCCACGAACTATAAGGCGCAGCTTTCCAGATATGACCAGAGCTTTCCTTTTTCTATAGTTAGTTTTTCCTTCTCTTTTCCTACGATATGGCACACAATACCTAGCATTTTTAGCCATCAACGCTTCCTCCAAAGATCATGGGCCTTCAGGTAGCGTTCCAAATCGGCTACGGATGAAAATCGCCCACTCTTCGCCATGACGTAAAGTTTTCGGTAGGCGTTCTCGCTTATAATTTTATTCATTTTCAATTCTCGAAGCTTCTTCCTTATGGCGCGAATTCTAAGCATCCAAGCCTCCTTTTTAGAAAATCTTGCCCCTGCTGCGCCGCTTCTACTTCCAGCCCCGCGTCTCAGTCCCTTCTTTTTATGGATTATTCTAGCCCTCGCTCGGCTTACACCCTTCTCTTTTAATGGTTTAATCACCCCTTCATGGATCAGCTTCTTTATATCATCACGGGTTATTGCAGCTTCAACATCATCAACCCTATTAGGGTCTATCCAAACCCTATCCTCGCCAACCTTAAGTATCTCTGACGCCAAACGACGCTGATTTCTAAGATTTGTCATTTCCCACCCTCTTGCTTCTTTTTAACCTTCCTACTTTGCTGCTTTTCCGACGTCTCAATTTTATCTGCTTCAGCCTCTTTAATTTCCGCAGGTTCTTCTTTAGCTTCCTCCTTAACTTTTTCAAGCTTTCCTTTTCCCATCTCCCCAGGATTTAGAATGAATATGCCTTGTTCTTTCGCTGCCGCAAGAATCTGCAACCTAGTTTTTTTCCCAACGGTATGAGCAATCCGCACAGCTTGGCTTTCATTATCCACTCTTTCAAGGTCCTTAATATTATACACTAGAACTTCTTCGTAGCCAGAGGGATGCAAGTTCCTAGCCGTCTTTGGGCCACGGTAACCGACACTTACTGTTTGAGGCCAGCCTTTAACTTTTCGCCTCATCTTGTTGTCAATGCCTTTTGGCCTGCGCCAATTCTCCTTCAACCTAACATAGCGCCAGCTTTCATGTCGAACGAAGTTGGGCTTTTTGCTTTTTATTCTGCTCCTTAAAAGCAAGGCTTTTTCTACGTTTACCTTATCCTTTTCGCTCATTTCAGTCCATACCCTCTCTTCGCTCGTATAGATATATTCCGTCTAAGAAGATGCGGGGGTCCTTCCTTTTGATTTTGGTCGCTTGCTCTATGTTTGCGGCTGTTTGACTGACTTCTTCGATGTTGATCCCTTGGACTATCACATCATCGCCTACGACTTTAACTTTAGCATCACCCATGATCTTCGCTTTTCTTGGAGCACGCTCGCCAGTGAAGTTCTCGATAAGGATTATCTTATTTTTCTCATCAACCTTAACGGAAATTGGGAAGTGAGAGAAAACTATTTTCAGCTTATATGTGAAACCCTCCCTAACTCCCACAATCATGTTATTGATATGGGCACAGACAGTTCCTACAATAGCGCTTTCCCTCTTGCTTGGCCAATTAGCCCAAATTTTTATGTTCTTACCATCCATCTCTATGGAAACCGGAGCTTTGGAAAAATCCCTTATTAATGTTCCTTTTACCCCTTTAATTGTTATTTTCCGCCCCTCCAAGATTGCCTCCACATCATCTGGAACTTTAATAACCTTTGAGACCTCAATAGCGCGCATCCTACACTCACACCCTCTAATATACGAATGCTAGGAGGCGGCCTCCAATTTTCTTTTCTTTAGCTTCCCTGTGGGAGAAAACTCCATATGAGGTGGAGATTATTAGTATTCCCATCTCTCTTGATGGTAGAAACTTTTTCTCCCACAACCCTATTTCATCGGACCTAACTGCGAAACGAGGCCTAACGGCTCCGCACCTATTTATCCTGCCCAAAAGTTGGACTTTAAATTTTCCAGTACGACCATCATCTATAAACTCGAACTCTCCAATATAACCGTTCAACTGCATAACCCTCAATACCTTACCCAGAAGCTTAGAGGCTGGGCTGATAATACACTCCCTTTTGTTGCGCAGTTCGTTGTTCCAAATTGTTGTTAATCCATTTGAAAGTATATCCATTGGGCTTTTCCCCGCTCACTCATACTTTTTGAAACCGAGTTTTTTAGCTACTTCCCTAAAACAATGCCTACATAGATATAAATTATAGCGTCGGATAATGGGTCCATAGGATCCGCATCTTATGCAAGGTCTCGCTCCTTTGCCGAATTTTCTTTCTTTTTTAGGTTTTCTGCTTGGCCATAAACTTCACACTTCTAAGTTATCTCAACTCCAAAAATTTCCTTTGCAAATATCATGGCCTCTTCGGGCGTTATTCTGTGATTTGAACCCATTTTCGCTCTTGCCCTACGTCTATCCTTCACACGCCATCCGGGACGGCTGAGAGAAACACAAATGTCCATGCCAAATATGCCTATTNNAGGGTCATACTTAACTCCCGGAATTTCTATATGCTCCTTTATCCCAAAGGAGAAGTTGCCGTTTTTATCAAAAGAGCTTTTGGGAAGCCTATTGTTAACCACCTGTAAGGACTTCTTTAAAAATTCTATGGCTCTTTGCTTCCTCAACGTTACAACGCAGGCGATTGGTTCGCCTTTTCTAATGCCGAAGTCTCTTATAGTTTTCTTAGCCATTCTCTTGCACGGAGTCTGCCCAGTTAGATCTTTTAAAACTTTTGAAGCTTTTTCTAATGGCTCTCCAGACTTTCCTGTGCAAATATTAACCACTACTTTTTCAATTTTTGGTTTGAGCATCGGATTTTCCTCCCATCGCCTGCGAATATCTTCTTCAGACAACATTAGCCGACGCCTCCGGTAAAGATATCAACGGATTTGTTTCGCCCAGTGTAAAGACGAAATTTAAGATTGTTTGATATCGGTTGCCCTTCTCATCCTCTATGGTTACTATAGCGTTTCGCCGCTTTCCTTTAACCTCTTCTATATCGACAACTCTGCCGTATTTTCCAACGTTTTTGCCTCCAGTTATAATTACAAAGGCATTTTTCGCCAACTTTACATGCTGGAGTATTTGCCGTTCAGGCAAGCTTATTTTTATTGTATCAAGGGTTCTGTAAACATCTTCTTGAGGGTTGTTTGGATCGGCAACCCTCACTAGAAGACTTGATCCATCATGGAGACTTAACTGTATATTCCCATTTTTGATTACAGTCTTATTTTCAATTCTGCAGAGTTTAAATTTAGCTTCTTCTTCAGAAATGGGATGCAGGATTAGCCCCTTATGATGTGGTATAACTCTGAAATTCTTTCCTGCATCTGGTATGGATATGACATCCATTGGACCTACCGGGAATGAGTCATCCCTTCTAACTTTTCCATCAACGTAAACTTTCCCCTGTGAAGCTATTATCTTAGCTTCTTTCCTCGTTTTGGCTAGTCCTAAAATGTCACGGAGGATTAAGGCCAATGGCATGGACCTCTCCATTGGATGTGGTCCAGGGGAAGGTCTAACAACCCAGACGTACTCTTTTCTATGAATAGGCCAAATTTTTGGAGCTGGTTTACGCTTAAGCGTTGTTGTGCTACCCTTTTTACCCACCAGTCTACTCCTCCTTAACTTCAGCCTCTTCCTTCTTTTTTCTAGCCCTTGTACGAAGCTTCTTTTCCCCTTTATCAGTAACCTTTTCCTCTTTTGACTCTTTGGGCATCTTTCGCCTTCTTTTTGGCTTTTCCTCCTTAGATTTCACAGTCTTTTCGGGTTTAGCTGCTTCTTCCGCCATCTTCTTTCTTCTCGGCGCCCGTTTGGGTTTTTCTTCAACCTTGGCCTTCTCTACAGTTTCCGGAGGTGCCTTTGCAACTTCTTCAGGCTTTGTAGGAACTGCTTCTTCTTTGATTTTCTTCCGCCTTTCCAAAATTTTCCTCCGCCAATCGTCTTCAAGGTTTATTTTTGTAATCATAACCTTAGAGGGATGAATTGGAATAAAAACTGCGGTTCCATCCACCTTCTCTCGGGTTAAACCTTCAATGTAAATTCTATATTTCTTCCTATCCACCCTTATAACCTTGCCCTCAAACTTCTTATGATCACCCCTCATCACACGTACAGTGTCACCCTTTCTTACTGGGAGGTTTCTAGCGCCATAGTTTTTCCTCAACTCTGGGGAAAGGGGGGCTGCAAAATGTTTGTAGCGAATATGATCTGGCGCTTGGAAAAGCTTCTTTCTTTGTTTTGTGGGCTTTTTAGATTTAATTAAAATTTGTGCCATTTCCTTCACCTTATATTATTATGCTCGCCGCGCTGGCTATTCTCGGCCATCTTTCCGCGGCCTCTCTCGCCACGGGACCGCGAATTTCCGAGCCCTTCATCTCTCCTTCAGGAGTTATTATAACTGCGGCATTGTCTTCGAATTGAACCCAGACACCGTCGACTCTACGATACGGCATCCTTTGCCTGATTACAACCGCTTGGAAAATCTTCTTCCTCATGTCCGGGGTTCCCTGTCTAACGGACACTGTTATTCTGTCGCCTATAGATGCCGTTGGTTGACGCCCCAATCGTCCTTTATAGCCCATAACCTGGATTAAGCGCAATTCCTTAGCACCCGTATTATCAGCACACTTGAGGATTGTCCCTGTAGGCAATCCTCTAGAGATCTTGGGAACCTGACCAACAGCTCCCTTTGCAACTAATCCCCTCGTCTTTGCCTTCGCAGCCAACTAGCCCTTTCCCTCCTTCCTTTCAACAATCACAAAGGATACTGTCTTGCTTATGGGGCGACACTCAGCGATGACTACACGATCGCCCTCCTTCGCGTTTATGCAGGGCGGATTATGGGATGGTATCCGACTACGCCTTCTTTCGTATCTCATAAATTTTGGAACATAATGAAGGTAATCATATTGAACTATCACTGTTTTATCCATCTTTGCGCTGACAACAACGCCCTCAAGAACTTTTCCCCTCACCTTGAGGTTGCCATGGAAGGGACAATTCCCATCATTGCATGCTTCTTTTGGTTTCTGGAAAATCAGTGACATCACCACAGCCTCCTTACCTGCTTCTTGAGGCGATCCTCAGGCCTTCCAACTAGGAGAACACCATCAATTTCCACAATACTACCATCGGGAAACTTAAATTGGAAAGTGGAAACCTCCTTGACTATTTTCTTTCTTTCATTCCCCTGGAGAATTGTAAACGTGTTTCTTGTTTCATCAATAACCTTGCCTTTTATACCAACATAACCGCTATNANTGCTTCTAACAATTTTTGCTTCGGTNCCTATAAACTCAAATCGTNTTATATCCGGAGTGACCCTCATTTTATTTCCCTTCCCTAGCNGTTTTTTGCCCAAGTTTCTGCTCTCCTTCTACCGTCANAATTCTAGCTATTGCCCTTCTCAGCTGCTTTATCCTTGCTGGGTTTTCTACGCTACCTCCAGCCTTTATCATGGTTTTTAGCCTAAGAAGCTCAGCCCTAAGTTCCATAAGCTTCTCTGCTCTCTTTTCTGGAGGCATTTCTCTGATTTCTTTGACTCTAAGCAGCGGCATCCTCATTTTCCTCCTCCTTTTGCCCGCTATCTACTTTTGGTTCAACTATATTTTCCTTGGATTCGCCTGACTCTGCCGTTGGCGGAGCGACATCAGCTATTTGGATTTTGTCTGGGAATTTTGCATCGGGCGGCATTATCCTTACTTTTACTCCAAAAATTCCCGGCTTTAGTTGGACGTGAACTACTGCTTTTCTCATATATTTTATTGCAGGATCGCCGCATTTTGGTATGTAGCCAGCTTTAAACTTCTCGTATCGCGCCCTTTCAGTTCTAAGCTTTCCACCGATGATGATCTCAACGCCTAGGGCTCCGGCCTCCATGACCTGGTTTAGCGCCCAGAATCCTGCCCTTCTAAAGTGTACCCCCCTTTCAAGGGCTGCGGCTATCCGGGAAGCCACAATGTAGGGGTTTAATTCTGGAACTTCGATTTCTGAAACTGAAATTTGGGGATTTGAAAGCTTGAATTGCTCCTCCAAAATTTTTGCAAGCTCTCTTATGGTTTCCCCGCTTCGCCCTATAACTGATCCTGGGCGCATCGCATAGATTACAACATGGGTTCCCAGCGGGGTTTTTGAAATGCCCACCCCGCCATATCCTGCCCTCTCAAGTTTTTTCCGCAGAAATTCATCTATTTGTGCCCTTTTCTTGTACTCTGAGATAAAATGTTTTACAACTGACATTAGGCTTCCTCCGGTATTTGCTGCGTTTCCTCCAAAATTACCTCTACATGTGTTAGGGTTTCAAATCGGGGCGTAGCCCTTCCAAAAGCCCTTGGCATATACCGTTTAATCCTCATTCCAGGATAGGCGGACGCATGTATTATTTTAAGCCTCTCAGTATCTAAGCCCTTGTTCTCGGCGTTACTCTCAGCGTTTCTAAGAACTTTTAGGATTTCCTTCGCCGCTTTCACGGGATATTTCCCCGCGTATGCCTTTTCCAGTCCACGATGGTGAGCTGCTTTCTTCTTAAACCTTTTAAATGGAACAATTTTCCTTTTTGCTATAACATCTCTTAGAAAACTTTTTGCTTCTGTCAGCATCATTCCTTTTATTGTATTACATATTTCGCGGGCTGATTTATGGGATATCCTAAGCTCTCGCCCGCTAGCCTTAACTGTTATTTTAGGATCTAGGAACTCCTCAGGTACGGAGTATCCCCATTCTGGCACTTGCACTCTCGCTCCAACTGTGCAATTGAACAGCTACATGGCGATTTATATTGTTTTCCATAGGCTTATGCATTTTTAATTTGCCATGCATGGTAGCTTTTTCACTCCGACGAACCATTTATGTTCAAGATTGAGTGTTTAAGGTTCTGGGATGCATATGAGCGCAGGCGACGAATTGATTACCATGCTTCACGGCGCAGGTGGGAGGGTCATGCACAATTTTGTGAAAAAATATATTTTAAGGTACTTCGGCGGATCTGAATTTGAAGTTCCCCTTGAAGCCCTTGATGATGCGGCAGTCGTCGAAGACATTGTTTTTAAAAGCGATTCCCATGCAGTCAAGCCGATATTTTTCCCAGGAGGGGACATTGGACGTCTGGCAATTTCTGGGACGGTTAATGATATTGCAGTTTTAGGAGCTGAACCCTATGCTCTAGCATGTGGACTTATTCTTGAAGAGGGACTTGCCATTTCAGTTCTTGAGAAGATATTAGCCAGCATGCAGCAAACATGCAAAGAGGCGGGAGTAAGCATAGTTACAGGCGATACGAAAGTGGTGGAACGGAGCAACTTAGGGGGTTGTGTGATAAACATCTCCGGAATCGGCAAAAGAACAGAGGCTTTAGAGAAAAACCTACAGACTGTCAGATTGTTTAGAAGGGATTTTAATGCCCGCTGGATTTTAGACTCCAATCTTAGACCTGGAGATAAGATAATACTGTCTGGAACAATAGGCGATCATGGCTTGGCGGTATTATCGGCGCAAGAAGGACTAAACTTCGGAAGCGAAATAAAATCCGACGTCAGACCATTAAACCATGTTATCCAAACTTTGCTTATTGATGTAGGTGGGATAGTGGCTATGAAGGACCCGACAAGGGGCGGCTTAGCGGATGCCTTAAACGAGTTGGCTGAAAAATCTGGGGTTGGCATACTCATACATGAGGATAAAATTCCAATTCATGATAATGTGCGGGCTGCGTGTGAAATGCTCGGCTTGGATCCCCTTGAGATAGGAAATGAAGGTAAATTGGTCATAGGTGTTCTGAGGGAAAAAGCGGAAGAACTCCTTGAACAACTTAAAACAACAGAGGAGGGTAAAGACGCGGAAATAATAGGAGAAACCACAAAAGAATTCAGCGGAGTAGCCATGCAAACGGTTGTTGGTGGAAAGAGAATAATCTCAAGGCCTGTAGGAGACCCCATACCGAGAATATGCTAAAATCTCCAATTGTATTGTTTAACTTAGAAGATTAAAACCAAAAATGTCCACGATAAAAAGGGATTATGTTGAAGACAGATTGCTTGACGTTGGCGTTGCTGGAGCAGCTGCCTTTTTTATGGAGAAGAAGCCCACGGTAATGAGTATCCAAGAGATAAAGATTAATATTAAGCCTATTGCAACTATCGACAACACAGCGCCTATAAGCCAAAGCAGACCAGCCCATCCAAACATCTTCTCGCCTGATTTTGCAGACAGACTATTTAAAGATCTTCTAAAGAATACAGCGGATACCACAAGGAATATGAAAAGCACAACTATGGCTACAAATGTTCCTACAAGTAAAGTCATGAGGTTCTCTAAAGTCAAATTCATTAAATATTCCTGAATTGACAAGGGATTAGTTAAATCTATCCCGACTGAGGAAAGCATTGACAACACTGCGGTAACCATTACTCCCGCGAATATGACTACACCTACGATTGTCGTAATCACTCCATATAAGGCGTTGTTGAAAATTCCACTTTCCTGATAATAATCAGCCATCCCCTTTAAAGCTACCAAAACCAGAATTATTCCTATTAGACTCGCCAGTCCAGCGTAGGGTATGCCAATACCTCCAAGAAAACCGACGATCATCAATATTGCACCTATTCCTCCTAGGGTTTTGCTTGTTTCAAAATCCATTTAATTCCCTCTCTTGTTTCC
>Ga0065718_1005433_pt1 | contig 16513 bp, 21 predicted proteins | sample GBSCel77sediment_2_FD_59105 | JGI IMG/M metagenome (GOLD analysis project Ga0065718, IMG submission 59105) | Hot spring sediment microbial communities from Great Boiling Spring, Nevada - cellulolytic enrichment CS 77C v3 (version 3) | ecosystem: Environmental > Aquatic > Thermal springs > Hot...
AATGATATTTATGGACACAGCGTAGGAGATGAAGTTTTAAAGGATTTTGCCAAACATCTAAAGAATTTTTTTAGAAGAAAAAGTGATTTAATTGCCCGTACAGGAGGAGAAGAATTTACTTTACTTGTAGGTTATGAAGAAAAAGAAAAACTTTTGGAATATTTGGAAAAGTTTAGAAAACATATAGAAGAAAACATTCTGAAACTTAAGGAAAATTCAAAAGAGTTGGAAATAAGATATACTATCTCTATAGGGGTTGAGTTAGAACTCAATAACTCCTTAAAAGAAATGATAATTTCAGCAGACCGTAAACTTTATAAATCAAAAGAAAAAGGAAAAAATAGTATAACTTTTTAAATTTATCAAAATGTTTTTTAACCTGTTGTGACTCTTTTTAAAATTTTAGCTCTCATAATTTGGTTTATTTACCTAATTTTTCTTTTTATTCTTATTCCCTTTTTATGTAAAAAGCTTGATAATTTTTGGAATTTTTATCTTTATTTTTCTGTTTTTGGGAAGATATTTGGGATTTTTTTAATTATAGCAGGTCTAATTTTAGGAACTTGGTGCTTGATAATTTTATTAATAAAAGGGGAAGGGACACCATCTTTTCTTTATCCTCCTCAAAAATTAGTCAAAGATGGACCTTATAAGTATTGCAGAAATCCAATGACTTTAGGAGCATGGATGATATTTGCAGGAGAAGCTTTAATTTTTGAGTCTTTAAGCCTCTTTCTTTTTTTAATCTTCATAGGAATACCAATGGGAACTCTCTGGATAATTAAATATGAGGAACCTTTTTTAGAAAAAAAATTTAAAAATGATTATTTAAATTATAAAAAAACTGTTCCTAGATGGATACCCAAATTTTTTAAATGAGGATAAAAGAAGCTCTTTTACAGGAAAGGCTAAACGGAGAAGTCAAATGTTTGACCTGCGAAAGAAAATGCATCATCTCTGAAGGCGCTACAGGTTTTTGTAAAACAAGAAAAAATATAGGTGGAAAACTTTATACCCTTGTTTATGGGGAAATTTCTTCTTTAAGCGCTAATCCTATAGAAAAGAAACCTCTTTATCACTTCTGGCCAGGAACTCTCGCTCTAACAGTAGGAACCTGGTCTTGTAATTTTACCTGCCCCTGGTGTCAAAATTACGAAATCAGTAAAGCACCTGAAATGATCGGTAAAGGAACTTATATTTCTCCTGAAAATTTTATAGAAATTATGAAAAAACTAAATTGCCAAGGAACAAGCATTTCTTTTAATGAGCCTACTCTTCTTTTAGAATACGCTGTAGATGTTTTTAAATTAGCCAAATCTTACGGATATTACAATACTTATGTAACAAATGGATATATGAGCGAAAAAGCCTTAGAACTTCTTATTGAAGCTGGACTTGACGGAATGAATATTGATATAAAAGGTGATAAAAAAGTAGTTAAGCTTTATTGTAATGCTGATGTGGAAAAAGTTTGGAGAAATGCAAAAATAGCAAAAGAAAAAGGTGTCTGGGTTGAAATAACCACCCTTGTTATACCTGGAGTAAATGATGATATAAATATTTTAAAAGAAATAGCAAAGAGAATAAAAGATGAACTTGGAGAAGAAACTCCCTGGCATGTGAATCGTTATTTTCCTGCTTACGAATTCTATCGTAAAATTTACGTTCCTCCAACACCTATAAAAACTCTTGAAGAAGGCATAGAAATTGGTAAAGATATAGGACTTAAATATGTTTATTGTGGGAATGTTCCTGGGCATAAATTTGAAAATACCTATTGCCCTGATTGTGGAACTCTTTTAATTAAAAGATATGCACTTAGTGTTTTAGAATATAACATTTCTAAAGATAAAAGATGCCCAAACTGTAAAAAGAAAATTCCGATTGTAGGTGAATATTTAGGAGTATTTAGCTCTTAGGTAAGACAATTACCTCAATTTTCCCTTCTAAAGCCTTAGCAAATTTTTCTGCATCCTTTTCTGAACCAACAATACTTCCATAGTGCATGGGAATAGCTATTTGAGGATTAATAGTAAGAGCAGCAGATACTGCTTCATCTGCAGTCATAACATATGTTCCTGAAACAGGTAAAAGTGCTATATCTGTTTTTATATCTTTCATTTCTGGAATAAAATCTGTATCTCCTGCGTGATAAATTTTTACTCCCTCTACTTCTACTACAAAACCAAGCCATCCTTTATCTTTAGTATGGAATGTTTTTCCTATATTATAAGCTGGTACAGCTTTTACTTTTATTCCTTTAACTGTCTTTTCTTCCCCTACTTTCATTATTTCTACTTTGCCAGTAAGCATTTTGGCTGAGTCTTTCTCTGTCACAATAACTGTATCCTCTTTAGCAATTTTCTTTATATCTTCTGGAGAACAATGATCATAATGGGGATGAGTAACAAAGATAATATCTGCTTTAGGGCCTGTTTTTATTTGAAAGGGATCAAAATAAATAATTAAATCACTTTTAATAAGAAAACAATCATGCCCTAACCACTGAATTTTTTTTACCAAATCTTTAACCATTTTTTATCCCCCCCCTTATTTTTATTTCATTGGTTCTGCAGGTAGATTAGGTATTTGCTCAGTTTCATATACTGCTATAAGTCTTGTATGTTGATATCTTTCATGCTCTTTCATAGGTACATTCTTTGGGCTATAAAAATCGCCAACTCCATAAACACAAAAAATTTCATGAGGAATGTTAACTAAGTATTTTTTGATAATCTCAATAGGAGCAGATGCTCTTTCTTTAGCAAGTTTTTCATTAACCTTTTTATTTCCTAAGGCTGAAGCACTACCTATAGAAATAAATAAAATTTTTCTACCTTTGCTTTCTCTTGCAAGATAATCAAGAAAATTAACCAGTCTTTGATATTCAAAAGAATTTTCTTTAATTTTACTTGAACCTACAGGGAAAAATATGGTAATTTCACCAGTTCCTTGTTTTTTTGACAATTCTTCAATTAATTCTAAAGTTTTTTTAGCTAACTCTAAATTAGACTGACTTNCNNTTANTATGTTTTGAGTATCAGAGTCAAGTTTTTGTATTTCTTCTTCTAATTTTTTATTAAGTTCTTCTAAATTTTTAGTAGCAGATTCAATATTTGAAGTTTTTTGTTTAATTTCAGAAAATTCACTCATAGCCATATTATGTGAGTCTACAAAGATTTGAGCAAGCACCTTTACTTGATCTTTGGATGCTGCACCTGTTATAGTGCCAGGAGGAAAATCAATAGTTTTTGTAGTGTTAGATACATCTTTCATATAAAGTTTTGTACTTTCCCCTGCACATCCTGCTAAAAAAATACTTATTAATACAAAAAATAACTTTAATAAAAAGCTTTTTTTCATTATCTCCTCCTAATCTAAATTTTTGATTTGTTCTTATTTTTAATTTTTATTTAATTTTAAATAAAAGACAAGAGAAAAAATTATAAATAATGGTCTTTTTTCTTTTTATTGACATTTTAAAAAAAATGGATATTTTAAATAAAAATTTTAAAATTTGGTTAAAAATATGGCTCAAGAAAAAATAGTAAATTTAGATCAAAAAATTAAAGCTACTCCCAAAACTTCCATATCTCCTATCAATGAACTCGCCCTTAAAACTACCAAAGAAATTGTTATTAAATTTATAGAAATGGGTAGATGTTCTCCTGCCACGTTTGAAGAAGTTTTTACTCAGGTTTTCTCTGTAGTTAAAAAAACTATAGATGAAGATTAATGTATCTTCTTGCTATCCATGGTAGTCCAAGAAAAAACGGAAATTCTGAAATCCTCTTAGATTACTTTTTAAAAGGTATTAATCAAGAGCTCATTTCTTTTGAAAAAATAAGACTTTTTGAATTAAATTATCAACCCTGTATAGAATGTGGTGAATGTGAAACTACTGGAGAATGTATTCTAAATGATGATTTTAAAGAACTTTATAAGAAAATTTGGAAAGCTGATTTTTTAGTNGTTTCAACTCCTATATTTTTCTATAGCCATACATCTTATGTNCAAGCTTTTTTTGAAAGATTTCAAGCNTTNTGGGCAAGAAAATATATCTTAAAACTTCCTCATCCTTTCAAACAAAAAACCAAAGGGTATACTTCTTAGCCTTGGAGGAACAANNGGAAAAAAACTTTTTGAGGGGTTAGTGGTAAGAAGTTTCAAATATGTCCTTGATACTATTTACGGAATCTATCTTGGTGGTCTATTTTTTAGAGGAATAGATAAAAAGGGAGAAATTTTAAATCATAAAGATTATTTAGAACTTGCTAAAAATATAGGCTCTAAACTTTCTACTCTTTCAGAGAAAGAAATAATAGAATCTCCTGAAAAACTAAACCTTAATACAAGCCCAGCTCCTTAATCTTTGCCATATTTTTTAAAGATTTCTCTATATTTTTTTGCCCTCTCTTCAATATCCTCAGCTTTCCATATATCACTTATAACTGCAACCATATCTGCAGAAAGCTTAATTAATTCTTCAGCTTTATCTAAAGTTATACCACCAATAGCACAAATAGGAATTTTTAAAACCTCTTTTGCTGATAAAAGAATTTCTTTATCAATTATTTTAGATTCTGGTTTAGTAGGAGATGGGAAAAAACTCCCAAAGGCTACATAACTTGCTCCGAGAAGTTCCATCTCTTTTGCCCTTCTAAGGTCTCCATAACAGGAAACTCCTATTATTTTATCTTTTAAAATTTTTCTAACTTCTCCAATAAAAGGATCTTCTTTCCCAAGATGGACTCCATCAGCATTAGAAGATAAAGTAAGAGAAACTCTATCATTAACTATAAAAATTGCTCCATATTTTTCACAAAGCTTTTTTAAAGCCTTAGCATAGGGAAGCAAAAATTCATCAGAATGGCTTTTATCTCTTAATTGAACAATTTTAGCTCCTCCTTTTAAAGCCTTTTCAACTTTTTCTAAAATTTCATCATTTTCGTAGGGTGTAAGCTTTTCATCAGTTATTACATAAAGACCTGAAAGTTTCATTTTAGAATCTTTCAATAATTTCTACTTCTGGTAAAAACTCTTTAAACAGATTTTTTACTTTTTCATAAAAATCTTGGGAATAGGGAGGAATTTCATTTTTCTCTAAGGTCTTACCAGGCACATATTTTTGAAAGGCAATGTATTTAAAATTCTTTAAATAAGGTATCATCTCCCTTAGATCCTTTTCCGAAACTAAAGGGGGATAAAAAGTAATTCTTATTTCTACTTTTTCAGGCTTAGCTCTTGCTATATTTAATGTTTTTTCTACTTTTTTAAAATCTCCCCCTATTTCATGATATCTTTTAGGTGAGGTTTTAAAATCAATAGCTAAAAAATCAAGAATTCCTCTGTGAAAAAGTGTTTTTACAAGTTCAGGATTAGATCCATTAGTATCAAGTTTTATCGGAAGTCCGATTTCATAATAAATTCTTTCTATAAGACATATAAGCCTTTCTCCCCAAACAGTAGGTTCTCCTCCTGTAATAACAACTCCTCTTATAAATCCCTTTCTTCTTGAAAGTTCCTGTAAAATAAAATCCTCAGAAAGATCTTCTAATTTATTATATTCTTCAGGAACAACAAGTTCTATATTATAACAATAGGGACAACGAAAATTACAAAGATAAGTATAAATTACTGAAGCTATTTTCCCTGGATAATCTATTAAGCTTGTTCCACGAAATCCTTTTATCATCTTTCAAAACCTAAAACTTTTAAATTTTAGTTAAACCTCTACTTTAAATATGGTGCGTGCAAGAATACCTATAAAAAAGGAAAGAATTGCAACTCCAGAGCTTACTAAAAACATCTCTAAGAAAAATTTAATAAAAGATTTTTCTTGAACAACACTTACAAAAAAGGTAAAAATAAGAATAATCATTAAGGCACCAAAAAAGGCGATCCCTAAAGCAAGAAGATAATGAGAAAATACAAAATAAGGGGAAACAAGAATAATTACTGTTAAAATATAAGCTATCCCTGTATAAATTGCAGCCTTTAAAGGTGATCTTTCTCCCTCTTCTGATCTGGTAGAGAGATACTCAGAAGCAGACATGGAGAGTGCTGCAGAGACTCCAATAATAAAAGCTGTAATCCCTATAAGTGTAGTATTTTGTAAAGCAAAGGTAAGACCTGCAAGAGCTCCTGTAAGCTCAACTAAAGCATCATTAAGCCCAAGAACCATAGAGCCTATATAATTTAATCTTTCTTCATCAAGCATTGAAGCTAATTCTTTTTCGTGAATCTCTTCTTCATATAAAATGCTTTGAGCTTCTGGAATTTTCTCAATTAAGTTTGCATAAGCTTTTTCTGCACTTTTTTCATTTCTTTCCATAAGCTTTATAGCAAAGGTGAAACTAAAAATCCAAGCAATGAAAAGATAAAAGAAGGCTTTTATAAGATTGGGTTTAAAATTTTTCCCAGTATACTTAGCCCAAATACTTGCATGCTTCCCTTCTTCATTAGCAATCCTTAAAAGGGTTTCTCTATTTTTATCTTTGACTAATTTGGCAAGCTTTCTATATACATATTCCTCTGTGACTTCATTTTTTTGAAAGGTTTCAATAAGTTTTAAAATTTCTGCTTCCATCAATTTTGATATTATTTAAGAATTTTTAAAAAACAAGTAAATTTTAGCCCCCTCTAAATAAAAATTAGAGGGGGCTAAAGAATTAGGTTTTAGAAGTTATAAAAAGCTGATAAAGTGAATCTATTAGCAGTATCTACCCACTTATCACGTTCTGTTTCAATGTGCATAACTTCTACACCAATGCTCATATTGTCACTTAATTTATACCAGAGATTGGCAAAATATTGAGTATTTTTAGTAAACTGGCGATCATTTAAAGCTTCAGGTCCAATTTGTCCTTTAAGTATTTCTTTATCGTTGGGATCATCAAAACCTGCTCCAATAGTAAAGCTTAAGCGAGGCTTTATATTCCACACAAGGTCTGCCCACAATCCATAAGCTTCAATAGGCTCACCATAAGCATTTACTCCAAGGTCATATCTTAACCATTCTTTATCAATTCCTCTTCCAGTCCAAGCCTCACCCTTAAATTGAAATTTTTGATTAAAAAGCTTAAAATTTAAAACCCACTCTCCAACAAGTAACCAGCGGTCAACATCGCTTTCAGTAGTAAAATATTTTCTTGGAAAAGAAACATCTTCAGGTTTAACTGCATCATGTTTATAGCCTCCACCAATAGCAATCATACTTCCTTTATCAAAAATTTTACTTAAAACCCCATCTTTGTATTGAACTCTTGCAAGAGCCCAAGGCATACGCTCTTCAGAAGAAGGAGAGATTCTTCTATGCATCATAAGTGAACCAAGGAGTTCCCAATTTTCAAATACTTTTTGTCTAATGGTTAATTGAGGAACTCTCCACCAGAGGTTCCCTGCAGCGGTTAAAATCCCGAATTCTATGGTTGATGGATTTAACTGAGATACAGGGATCCAGTCCTGTCCAAAAAGTAAGCTTGTTTTTGTTTTACTGTTATGAATATCTACATAAGCAAGTCTCATTCTGGGAATAATATTATTCCCACTATTATATCCATAAAAATCTATTTCAGTATGTCCCTTTACAATCCAGTCCCCTCTTTTTTGATAAACAAGTGTTCCAAGTCTTGTATCCCTTGGGTTAAAATTGGTAGAATCATTTCGATAGGCGGGATCATATTTATATGTGTTATTTTTTGAATCGTAATACCATCTATTTTTTACTGCTCCTACAAAGTCGTTATAATATACAATTTGAGCAGTGTCATAATGATAATCCATTTTTACTCTTCCATAAAGTTGCCATTCAAGACCAGGTTTACCAAAAACTGGCTTTGATTCTTTAGCTACAAATTGAGGAGTTAACTTTTCTGTCTTTGTTTCAACTTGATTAACTTTTCCTTGTAAATTTTCTATTAAAGCTTGCATAGAAGCTATTTGCTGTTGCATAACAGCTATTTGTTGCTTTAAAGTTTCTATCTGAGCCTTAAGTTCTTCTGGAGTTTCTTCAGCTAAAGAAGTTTTTACAAAAACACCACCCATTATTAAACTTGACAACAAAACCTTTGAAATTAATTTTCCCTTCATCCTATCACCTCCTTTTAAAGGTTTTTAAGATTATGCATTTCAGCTTACATTAAATTAGAACTCTCCAAATAATTAAGGAATTTTTTCACAATTAATTCTATTTTTTTTCTTTTAAAAATTTTAAAATTTTTATTGCAATGTAAATTAAATTTGAAGATTTAAAATTATTCCTGTGATGATTTTACGAGATTTTTTTCACAAAATATAAAAAATTTGTCCTTGTTAAATTTCTTTTCTCAAATTTTAGAAATTTAAGATGTATTGAATTATAAAAATCAAAAACTAAATTTTAAAATATGCATTACATAAAGACAGAAGCAAATTTTAAATTAAAAGCTGATATTGAACCAAAGGGAGATCAGCCAAAGGCTATAGAAGAATTGGTAAAGGGTATTAAAGCAGGAATAAAACATCAAGTCTTACTTGGAGTCACTGGATCTGGAAAAACCTTTACTATGGCAAATGTAATTGCTAAGGTTGGGAAGCCTACTCTGGTTATTGCTCCCAATAAAACTTTAGCTGCGCAGCTCTATAATGAATTTAAAAAACTTTTTCCAGAAAATGCAGTAGAATATTTTGTCTCCTATTACGATTATTATCAACCAGAAGCTTATGTTCCTATAACTGATACTTATATAGAAAAGGATGCATCTATTAATGACTTTATAGATAGACTTAGACATTCTGCAACTGNAGCAGTTCTTTCAAGAAGGGATGTAATTGTNGTAGCAAGTGTTTCTTGNATTTATGGTCTTGGTTCNCCTGATGAGTATTTCCAAAAACATCTTTATTTGAGAGTAGGAGCAAAAATAAGAAGGGATGAACTTTTAAGAGCTCTTGTAACTATGCATTATGAAAGAACTGAGATGGATTTTACACGTGCCACTTTCAGAGTAAGAGGAGATGTAATTGAAATCTTTCCATCCAACGAAGAAAAAAGAGCTGTAAGAGTAAGTCTTTGGGGAAATGAAATAGAAGAGATTAAAATTATTGATCCCTTTAGAGGAAAGGTTTTAGGAAAAGTTGATAGTGTAATAATTTTTCCTGCAAGTCATTATGTTACCTCAGAAGATAGACTCAGATGGGCAATAGAAGAAATTAAAAAAGAGTTAAAAGAAAGAGTGGAATATTTTAAAAGCAAAGGGCTTTATCTTTTTGCTGAAAGACTTGAAAAAAGAACTCTTTATGATTTAGAACTTTTAAGTGAAATAGGTTATTGTAAGGGAATTGAAAACTATAGTAGATATTTAGATGGAAGAAAACCCGGAGAGCCCCCTTATACACTTTTAGATTATTTCCCAGATGATTTTCTTCTTTTTATAGATGAAAGTCATATAACTATTCCTCAATTAAGAGGAATGTATAGAGGTGATAGAAGTAGAAAAGAAACTTTGGTAGAATATGGTTTTAGACTTCCATCTGCTTTAGATAATAGACCCCTTACTTTTGAAGAATTTGAGGAAAGGGTAAACCAAGTAATTTATGTTTCAGCAACTCCAGGAGAATATGAAATAGAAAAAGCAGAAGGAAGAGTTATAGAACAGATTATAAGACCAACAGGTCTTCTTGATCCTGAAGTAGAAGTAAGACCCTCTGAAAATCAAGTTGAAGATCTATTTTTTGAAATTAAAAAAAGAATATCTGCCAAAGAAAGAGTTTTAGTTTGTACCCTTACTAAAAGATTGGCAGAAGAATTGACAGATTATTATAAAGAACTCGGAATAAAGGCATGCTATATGCACTCAGATTTAAAAACCTTAGAGAGAGCAAGAATTATAAGGGATTTAAGAAAAGGGGTTTATGATGTCCTTATAGGAATAAATCTTTTGAGAGAAGGACTTGATCTTCCTGAAGTTTCATTGATTGCTATACTTGATGCTGATAAAGAAGGTTTTTTAAGATCTGAAAGAAGTCTTATACAAATGATAGGAAGAGCCTCAAGAAATATTAATGGAAAGGCTATTTTATATGCTCAAACTATTACCCCAGCCATTAAAAAGGCTATCGAAGAAACACAAAGGAGGAGAAAAATTCAAGAGGAATATAATAAAAGACATGGAATAACTCCTAAAAGTGTAGTAAAATCTTTAGATGATCCTCTCATGAGAATGGTTGAAGCTGATTTTGTAGATCTGGAAAAAATTGTAGAACCTATTGAGACCTTCGAAAGTTTAGAAGCCTTAAGAGCTGAGATTGAAAGGGTTGAAAAAGAAATGAAAGAAGCAGCTAAAAATTATGAATTTGAAAAAGCTGCTATTTTAAGAGACAGACTCTTTTCCTTAAAGCAACTTGCTTTACAATGGAGTTAATTTTTAATCTATGCCAAAACTTCCTAAAACCAATCCAAGAGCTGTAGCCCTAAAAATTCTTATTCGCTGGGAAAAAGGGAAACCTCTTTTAGATGAAATACTTTCTCAAGTTTTAACTAAAAGTGTACTTCCTGATGAAAGAGATAGAGCGCTTGTGGGTGAACTTGTAAATGGAGTAGTAAGGCATCTTTATTATATAGATTTTGTTATTTCTCGTGTATCTTTACATCCTTTAGAAAAAATGGATGCAGAAGTAAGAAATATTTTACGTCTTTCTGCTTATCAAATAATTTATACCAGAATACCAGAAAGGGTTGCTATTGCAGAGGCTTTAAAGATTCTTTCTCATAGAAAAAGGGGTGATTGGATAAAAGGACTTGTTAATGCAATTTTACATAAAATCGCGGAAAATAAAGATAATCTCCCTCAACCCCCAGATTTTAACCCTATTTTTTATTTATCTATAAAATATTCCTTTCCTGAATGGATGGTAAAAAGATGGCTTGATAGATTTGGTTTTGAAGAAACAGAAAAACTACTTTTAGCAAGCAATGAACGCCCCCCTTTAGTTATAAGAGTTAATATTTTAAAAGTAAGTAGAGATAATTTTTTGACTTTTCTTCAAAAAGAAGAAGTACCTTCCGCTAAAGCTTGTCCTTATAGTCCGGCAGGAATTATCTTAGACGGGTTTAGAGGTAAAGTCACAGAATTAAAAGCCTATCATTTTGGCTGGATAAGTGTTCAGGATTCAGCAAGTCAATTAGTTACTTTTCTCTTAAACCCTAAACCTGGAGAAAAAATTCTTGATGCCTGTGCAGGAGTTGGAGGAAAAACAACCCATATAGCTGAACTCATGCAAAATAGAGGAATTATATGGGCTTTTGACCTTTATCCTTGGAGACTTGAAAAACTTAAAGAAAATTTTCAAAGACTTGGACTTAAAGAACCTAAAGTTTTTCAGGGAGATGTGGTTGAAGAACTTCCTAAATTAAATGCTCCTCTTTTTGATCGTATTCTTATTGATGCCCCTTGCACAGGAACAGGTGTTATCAGAAAACACCCTGATATAAAATGGGCAAGAAAAGAAGAAGATTTTATAAATATTCCAGAAAAACAGTTAAGACTTCTTGAAGGACTTTCTCCCTTTCTCAAACCTAAAGGTATTATGGTTTATGCAACTTGTAGCCTTGAACCAGAAGAAAATGAAAAAGTTATAGAAAAATTTTTAAAGACTCATCCAGAATTTGAAATAGAAAATCCTTTAAATGTGCTTGAAAAAACTTGTGGCCCTTTAGTAAAGCATCTTATAGAAAATAATCTCTATTTAAAAACCTATCCCCATAAACATAATATGGATGGCTTTTTCGCTGTAAGATTGAGAAAAGTTTCCTAACTAAATTTTATTTCTAAGTAATTATTTTTTATGCAGGCACTTTTTATTTCTTTATTTAATAGAACTCTGGGGAGGAAAAAATGTTTTTTAAAATTCCCAATTTTAATAATTAAATCTTCTTCTTTTTGATAAACTTCTAATTTTTCTTCTGAAGGCTCTTTTAACATTATTTTTAAAATATAATTTCCGTTTTTCTCAAAAATTTCAAAGGGTTTGTCTTTAAAAAAGACCTCTGCTGGATTTTTATCTTGATAAATTTTCTTTCCAAATTCTTTTAATTTTTCATATCCTAAAACTTCTTCATAGACTTGAGGAATCATAAAAATTGGAGTTGGCTCAAAGCTTTTTACTATCCTCTCAATATACTTTTTTTGAATCTCATAAAAGGGACTTTCTTTCTCAACCACTCGATTAATAAAAATTGCATCAACTGGAAAACCAAAAAGATGAAGATAAGTAAAGGCTTTTTCTGTTTCTTTTATTACCATTTTCTCAGGATTAACTACCAATCTTACTGAGGAAATTTCCTGATTTTGTAAAAGGTAGTAAAGATTATAAACTTGCCTAAAAAGTTCTTCCAATGCATCGTAAGTTTTTTCCTCAGGAAGAGGCATATCAGTTACTATTTTAGCTGCTGGTCTTATAAATCTCATAAGTTTTCTTTGTAAAGGTAAAATTTTAGTTACCCACCAGCTTGCTGCATCAGGAAGACTTAAAAATCTTAAAGTTTCTCCAGTAGGTGCTGAATCAACAATTATTATTTCATATTTCCCTTCTTCTACATGTTTATTTATCCATAAAAAAGAGGAAACTTCTTCCATTCCAGGTAAAACTGACATTTCTTCTGCTAAAACTTCCTCAATTCCTTGCCATTTAAGAAGACTCTTTAAATACTCCTTTAAAACGCCCCAGAACTTCTCAATGGAATAATAGACATCTATTTCTTGAGCATAAAAATTTTTAAATATTTCTTTAGGCTCAGGACCTACATCTACTTCTAAAACATCTGAAAGTGAATGAGCTGGATCAACTGAAACTACAAGAACCTTTTTACCAAGTTCTGAAAGATAAGCCCCTGTTGATGCTGAGAGAGTAGTTTTGCCTACCCCTCCTTTTCCTGTAAAAAGAATAATCCTCATTCAATTCTTAAGCCTCAGCTTTTTCAACTTTTACTTTTTTAATTTCCTTTTTCGGTTTTTCTAATTCTTCAATCCTTTTTTCTATAATACTTTTTAAAGCAAGTAACATCTCTTTTCTTGCATTTCTAATGTGAGTTTTTGTTTCTTCAGGAACAAAGGAAAACATTTCTTCTATAAAAGCATCCCAAGCTTGGGCTAAATGTTCCATCCATTTATACTTCATCTTATTTTCCACCTCCTTTTAAATAGTAGCCAGCGATGGGATTCGAACCCATGGCCTGCTGATTACGAATCAGAACAGGCCAACAAAAACAAAGTAAAACTGAAGAAAAAAAAGAAAAAATAACTGACGAAAGTGACGACATAAGTAGATTAGACAAAGCCATATTTGTTAAGGTAAAGTTTTTATAAACACAGCCACAATTTTGCATTTTTACTAACTTTTCTAACAAGTTCATTAAAACATCACATTCATTTTTGTCAAGGTGATACTAATTTTAGATGGGAGGTAGTAGTGTTTCATTAATTGTGTAAAAACTTGAGAGAAAGGGAAGGTATGGGAGCTTCCCCAATGCTTAATAACCAAAATTACCAGAAAGGAGGGGAGCTACCACAAAAGAAAAAATTAAAACTTGAACCACACAAACTATAGAAGAAATTTATTTAGCTCATAGGGATAAGATCTAATGGAAAAAAAAAGGAAATGGGATGAGAGGTTTATAGTGGGAGATTTAAGAAGACATGTAGAGCGAATAATGAAGAATCTACTAAGGAGGGTATTAAAGTTAAAAGAAAGATAGAGTAAAGTATCTCCTAAGGCAGTTTATTTATACGACTAATCAGCTTGAAAGATTGGCGAAGGAAATACCTCTATATTCTCTTCTTTATTTCCTTTGCTAATCTTTCAAACTGATTAACTCTTTAATACTGCGTCATTTAGCATCTTCCCAGCTCTAAACCTTACTACCTTCTTTTCAGGTATCTTTAAAAGCTCTCCTGTTCTTGGATTTCTTCCAGCTCTTTCTGCCCTTCTTACTACCTCAAATGAACCAAATCCTACAAGTCTTACAACTTCTCCTTTTTCTATTGCTTCAGTTATAGCTTGGATTAATGCAGAAAGACCTCTTTCAGCCTGAGCTTTTGTAACACCTGCTAACTCTGCCATTCTTGAAACTAATCCAGATTTGTTCATACCTGCCTCCTAAATTGAAAATTTAGCTAATTTTTCTTTCAATTTTTCAGGCTCATTTGTTACTACAAATATCTCTTGAACTACTCCTGAACCATAAGCTAAAAGTTTTGCTCCTGTATTTGTTAAATATTGAAACTTTACCCTAAGAGTTCCTGGAGATGGAGTTTTAGTTCGTTTTATTTCTCCTGGAAAAATAGCTGTAACATATTCAAGTGGCTCTAACTCCTTTTCCAAAAACTCCCTCAATCCTTTTATCATATGATGCTCATATTTTATCTTTGAACTTTTTGCTCTGTGTCTCATTCTTAATTTAATTTGTAAAAATAACATAATTACTTCCTATTTCAATTTTTGAAAATTAGAATAATATTTAAAAAGCAAAATGTAAAAAGTTGAAAAAAATGGAAGAAAAAAAACAAAAAATAATTGTTATTAAAAAGGGAAAAGAAAATAAAGAACAAAGGAGTCAAGCACGACAAATACAAAACCTATCTTGGGATCAATTTTTAAAAGATATAAAAATAGTAATCCAAACTCGAAGAGCTCTTATTACAGGAATTTTTTGCTCAATTGTAAATGATTTTTTTAGTTTTAGAAAATGCTAAAATGATAGGCGTAAAACATATAGCTTAAACTGATCTCTAAATGCCTATCAAAACAGGCTTAGCAGAAATTAGAAAAAGAAAATTAATAAATGAGCTAAACCGCTTAATTCCTGAAATTATTAAGCTTGATGTAGAAAAGATTATCCTTTTTGGCTCTTTAGTAACCGAAGATATTCATAAAACAAGTGATATTGATTTGATAATTGTAAAAAAGACTGATAAAAAATTTTTAGATAGGCTTGATGAATTTTATAGTAGATTAAATCCGAAGGTTGCTATTGACATTTTTGTTTATACCCCTGAAGAGTTTGAAGAAATGAAAGAAAATAACTCGTTTATTAAACGGGCTTTAAAAGAAGGAGTTATTATATATGAAAAAAAACAAAAAGAATGAAGCTCAAAGATGGTTTTTACAAGCTCAAAGAGATTTAGATGATGCAAAATTTAACCTATCTGGAGAAAGGTTTAATGTTGCTTGCTTCTTAGCTCAGCAATCTGCAGAAAAAGCTATAAAAGCTTACCTAATTTTTAAAGGTGCTGATTTTGTATGGGGACATTCGGTAGCAGATTTATGTGAGGATGCTAAAAAATTTGATTCAGAGTTTCAAACAATCGAAAAAGCCTGCAAGTCTTTGGACAAATTTTATATTCCTACCCGTTATCCAAATGCTTTACCAGGTGGGATCCCTTCTGAAGCTTTTGATAAATCTGATGCTGAAAAAGCAATCTCTTTAACGGAAGAAATTCTTAAATTTGTTGAAAAAAAGCTACAAATTTCTTGACAAATTTCCCATAGTCCTTTTTATTGCGTGAAAACTTTTCTAAGAAGGGCTTAATAAATCCCCATTTTCAACCTCGTTAAAGTTAGTATCGTATCTTATTAATTGTTGAAATACTTGAGGGATAGAAAGAATATATAACTTTCTCAAAAGATAACCAACCAAAATTACCAGAAAGGAGGGAAAGCTACCACAAAAGAAAAAATTAAAACTTAAACCACACAAACTATAGATTTTACACCCAGGATTTACTTACAAAGTATGGGAGGGTTCAAGATTTAAAAGTACCTCGGGTCAGGAATGGTGGGTTTTCGTCCTGCTATACTTTCTTCCTTTTCTAAAACATTTTCTGGTTAATAAAGTGGTAGAAAAGAAGTAGATGGTGGGAAGGAGATGGCACTTTCGAAGGAATATTTTGTGATATTTTTGGACGGAACTTATTATCTATTCCTAGGAATGGAGTATAAAAGGAGACGGATATTTAGCCTTGGTTTGGCAGAGCTGAATGAGAAGCTAAATTTAAGAAGGTTTTAAGAAATGTTTTAGAAATGTTTTTTAATACAATATAAGGAATATTATGAGGAGTTTTAATAATTCTTCTTTTTAAAATTTACTTTTGGAAAGGTAGATTTAAAAGCTTCTATTTTAAAACCTATATTAAAACAGCCTGGGACTTTTATATCCTTAACAGTTTCATCAAATTTTTGTAAGATAGTTTCTAAATTTTTATTAAAAATTTTTTGAACCCATTCTTTTTCTTTAAATAAAAATTCTTGTATAACAGGAACAGAAGTTATAGTAAATAAATACTCTCCTATAGCAGGAAAAGGTACATTTACAACCAGGGGTAATAAACTTAAAAGAAATTCACCATGGTGTCCCTTTTATTGTGTAAAAATTTTTCCGGGAAAGGCATGGTAGTTCCCCAATTCAATTTCATTAAACCCTCTTAACTTCCTTGAGTTTAACCTCTCATTCAGTTCTTTCAAGATTAAATATAACAAC
>Ga0065718_1005173_pt1 | contig 16498 bp, 18 predicted proteins | sample GBSCel77sediment_2_FD_59105 | JGI IMG/M metagenome (GOLD analysis project Ga0065718, IMG submission 59105) | Hot spring sediment microbial communities from Great Boiling Spring, Nevada - cellulolytic enrichment CS 77C v3 (version 3) | ecosystem: Environmental > Aquatic > Thermal springs > Hot...
CAACGAGGAATACTGGCTTGTTTGTGCACGTTAAAAGCGCTTTCCTTAGGAAGGCTTCCGCATGCATTATGTTCCTCTGCCATGAAACCCATATAGCCAACAATTCACGCGTGTCCACGTCTATGGCAGCCCATACATAGCACCACTCGCCGTCAGCCTTAATCTTAGTCTCGTCAACAGCCACCATACGCCTAGGCTTAGCCTCAACGTTACCTGCTCAAGCTTCTTAACCCAGAGCCTAACAGCCTCATGACCGCATGGAACAACCCTCAACACGCATGTTATGTCCCTATAGCTCAAGCCAGCCATGTAAAGTAGAACAGCCCTAACCTTCACCTGCAACGAAAACCTATTACGCCTAAACAACCCACTATTCTGGAGGGCTTTGAGGAGCCACCTAATGGACATCACCTCCAAAAGTGGCTTCTCAAAGCTCCCTAAAAACATAACTTGACAGTATCATTTGTTCTACCATAAACTTAATAAGACCTAAGCCATGAATACATGTTGCTGCTTTGATTTCAGACGCTTTGACAGTATGTTTAGGTTTTGGGAGAAATGCGATATGGAGTTTAAAGATGTGGTCAATCAATTAACTTTGAAGGGCACGACTACGGTAGGCGTTGTATGCAGAGATGGGGTAATCTTGGCCTCCGACACTAGGGTTACTATGGGATATTTTATAGCCCACAAGCATGGTAAAAAGATCTACAAGATTGATGATCATTTAGCAGTGACAATTGCAGGAACCGTTGCAGATGCCCAGAGAACCGTGGACATACTGGCAGCTAACGCCCAGCTCTACAAAATAAGCAACGGTAGGCCAATGCCTGTCCATTCAGCTGCAAGGCTCATTGCAAACCTCCTGTTTTCAGCGAGATTCATGCCGCTACTAACTCAGGTCCTAGTGGGAGGCGTGGATGACACTGGGCCCCATGTGTTCTCTCTTGATCCCCTCGGCAGCTTGACGGAGGAAAAATGTGTTGCCACAGGCTCCGGCTCACCCATAGCTTATGGAGTGCTTGAGGACAAGTTTAAGGAGGATATGTCCGTGGCTGAGGCTTTGCCCGTGGTGGTTAGGGCTGTCAACGCGGCGATGAAAAGGGACACGGCCAGCGGCGACAGTTTCAACGTGGCCATAATAGATGGGAATGGCTACCGCGAGTTAACTGAAGAGGAGAAGAAGCAAATTCTGGAGGATCGGGAAGTTTAAAGTTGGCTCCAAACTCTGAAAGAGAAAAAATAGAGATAACCCATTATGTGCTAGAGAATGTTCCAAAGGAAGCTGAAGTGACAAGGGTAGAATATGAAGGGCCAATGCTGGCTATATACGCCAAAAAGCCGGAAATCCTAATAGAACAGGGAGCCATAATCGCCGATATAGTTAACGTAATAAGAAAAAGGATTGTTGTACGTTCAGATCCATCTGTTAGGCTTCCTGAGAAGGAAGCCGAGAAAATAGCCCGTGAGATAATCCCTCCGGAAGCAGAAGTTACTGACATAAACTTTGATCCAAGCCTTGGCGAAATAATAATTGAGGCGAAAAAGCCTGGATTAGTTATTGGCAAGAATGGGGCGGTTCTCCAGGAGATTATAAAGAAAACCAAATGGCGCCCCAATGTTCTGAGAAGTCCGCCTCTCCGTTCAAAAATCATAGCTCACATGCGCCGTTATCTGCACGCTGAAAGCAAGGAGAGGGAACGGATTTTACGCACATTTGGAGAAAGAATTTTCCGGCCCAGAGTATTTGAAATCGGCGACGTTACGATAACAGCCTTAGGTGGAGCTAAAGAAGTTGGTCGATCAGCCTTCCTGGTTCAAACAAGGGAGAGCAGCGTGCTTCTAGATTGTGGCATGAACCCGGGCTCGTCAAAACCCTTTGAAGCTTTTCCGAGACTTGACCACCCATCATTTGAAATCGACTCTTTGGATGCTGTTGTGATAAGCCATGCCCACTTAGACCATTGCGGGCTTGTCCCATTCCTCTTCAAATATGGTTATGACGGCCCGGTTTATTGTTCCGCGCCCACCTCAAGCCTCATGACACTGCTCCAGCTTGACTATTTAGATGTAGCCAGCAAGCAGGGCATAATCCCACCCTACGATCAAAAGGATGTCCGCGAGTGCGTTTTGCACACGATTCCCCTGCGCTATGGAGTGGTTACAGACATAGCTCCTGACATACGCTTAACGTTGCATAACGCCGGGCACATTTTAGGATCAGCAATAATTCACTTACACATAGGCGAAGGACTACACAACATAGTCTATACAGGCGACTACAAGAGCGTAAGAACAACGCTCCTGGAGGCTGCAACCTCAGAATTTCCAAGAGTTGAGACCCTAATAACTGAAAGCACATACGGCGGCCCGGACGACGTTATGCCATCAAGGTCCGAGGCTGAGGAACGGCTGGCAAGGGTTATAAACGAAACCCTGGAGAAGAAGGGCAAAGTCCTAATTCCAGTGCCAGCCGTGGGCAGAGCCCAGGAAATAATGCTTATTTTAGATGGATATATGAAGCGAGGGATAATAAAGGAAGCACCGGTCTTTATAGAGGGCATGATTTCAGAGGCCACGGCGATACATACGGCGTATCCAGAATACTTGGGCAGAGATGTCCGCAACAGCATTCTCCGGGATGGAGTTAACCCCTTCGAGTCAGATTACTTCACCATTGTCGAGCATCCGAGCGATAGACAAAGCATCATTGAGGGCGAACCATGTATTATATTGGCTACCTCTGGAATGCTTGAAGGCGGACCAGTGATAGAGTACTTTAAGAACCTCGCTGAAGATGAAAGGAACTTAATAATTTTTGTAAGCTACCAGATTGAGGGAACCCTTGGAAGGAGGGTGCAAAAGGGCATTAATGAGGTTACCATGATAGATAATGAGGGCAAAATGAACGTTGTAAAAGTGCGGATGCGCGTGGAATCCATAGAGGGATTTTCGGGGCACTCTGATAGGAAACAGATAATGTCATACATAACCAACCTCAAACCAAAACCAGAGAGAATAATAGTCTGCCACGGCGAAAAGGCGAAAATATCAAGCATCGCAAATCTGATTGAGAAGAAGACGGGAATACCAACGATCACACCGTCGATTATGGAAACAACTAGGCTGTTGTAGGCACAGGCTCATTTACTATTTGGGCTTTTTCTCTCCAGATTTTCACGTTCGGAGGGCAGATGACAACCCTTTCTTCCCCCAAACGGGCAATATCCCCGCCTATAGACTCAGCGAAACTGCATAGCTCATCAACCGCCCGTTTCACATCCTCAATACTTTTATTTGCCAAGGGGGTTATCTTGAGAATTACAATATTCCCTGATCGAACCTCATTCTTAACGGTCTCCAAATCAGCAAGATCCCGCAGGGGCATAGCCTTCAAAAAAGTTTTAACCTCTTTAACGCCCTCCGATTCCTGCTTATCTGTCTTGACCTTGCGGAATAGGTTGATTAAATTGAGCAAANCTCTCCTCTCTTTACANTTTNTTATCTTTACTTTCCATAGAGTTAAGTCTTTTCCTCTGAAAGTTCCAGGTGAATCAGAAATACAAATTTTATATTCAAATTTTATATTAAGAATTTATGAATTCAAATCAGTATTCATGGCATTTTTATGTTGCCAATTATCCCGCCGGCTTCATAAGGGATTTCACGAAGTTCCATACCTTGTCGCCTACGAAGTGAATGTTCTTTACAACAACTCCACGCTTTACTTTTGAGGCTTCATCGCTGCTGTAAATTGTTTCTCCAATGGCTATGGGCTTACCATGCCTTTCATCAACCACAACAACTAAGTCGCCCTTGCTGAAGCTTCCTTCAAAATTAACAATTCCGGGAGCCATAACATTAGCCCCATTACAAATATGGGGTATGGCCCCCATATCAACTGAAACCTTAGGCGCGATGGATAGGAAAGCCTCAAAGTGCAGGGTTGGAAAAATTCCGCCATTATCCCTGAAGAGTATGGGATTGCCGTTTACTAGGAAAATTTTACCGAAATCCGCTTCAATCAATTCCATTCTAGCCTCAGAACCAAAAAGATTCTCCAAATTCAACTTTAACTTTTCAGAGGTTTCTCTTAAAATCTCCTTAGCCTCTTTGGCTCTTATGAAGTACCGCTTATATCGCTTGGACATACATACAATTCCTCGGTAGATATGCTTAAATTACTAAAGCTTAATATAAAAGCGATGAAACGTCAATTTGAGGTTTACATATGAGCGAAATGACTACAGAAATCCTTGAAAGAAGTCTTGGAAAAGTGGTGTTAGTGAGATTAAAGGGTGGGAAAAGTTTAAGGGGAAAATTGAAGGGATTCGACCAACATTTAAATCTTGTACTAGAGGAGACGGAGGACACCACGGAAGCTGAAAATGTGAAGAAGCTTGGACTAATAATCGTCCGTGGAGACAATGTCGTGCTAATATCACCACCGCCAAGGTGAAGTTATTGGGAAAGGGTACTCCATCCTTTGGAAAACGGGCAGGCAAAACGCTCCACATAAGATGCCGAAGATGCGGAAGAAGATCATATAATGTTTCAAAGAAACGGTGCGCTGCGTGCGGCTATGGGGCAACTCCAAGGATTAGAACTTATTCTTGGCAGACAAAAAACCTAAACAGGGAAAGGATCAGATAACCCTAAAAATTCCCGCCGCTATAGTAGCCCTTATCAATCTTAACGAATATTAGTGGACCCTTACTCCTAGTTAACTCCCTTGCCCTACGAATGGTCTTGTTGATAAGGTAAAGGATCTGCTCTTTTTCGCTCTCGTGCTTGACGACGCCCATCTCAGCCAACTCCATTTTAAGCAGGTTCTCTGAAAGAATTGAGGTGCCGCAGATTTCTCCATTTTTGACAAGCGTTGAGATGATAATTTCCTGCATCTCCTTCTTGTTTGGAAGACTTCTCCATATAGGCTCGGCCTTGCCAATCATCTTTGATATTTTATTCCACTTTTTGGAGTCCTCGTCTCCTATTAAGAGTTTAACCCTTTCCTTCCATTTTTTGAGCCATATTCCCGTCCAAAGGTCAATGAAATCCTCAAACTCCTTCGGATCGTTTTTGTATAGCTCCTCCAGCTTATTTGTAAGCTCATAGTCGCCCCCCTCTATTCCAACGAGGTTCCAATGGACTTTAAGGTAGTTGGCTAGGTCTTGACATGCGATCTGCAAAACCTTGCGGTCAGCCCCCCAAATGTCCAGCAGGGGGTTCTTGCTCTTTAAATTTTCAGATAACATTATCTCAAGGAAATTCATTATGTCCCGCTCGAAGCCTTCTCCATTCTAATACTTAAGTACATAACAACGTTAAAATAAATTTATTTATAATTACTTCTTAAAGGTTATACCGGGTGATTTTCAGCAATATTTTCATGGGCGGAATATTTTTCATACAACGAATGCTGGAAGGGCGTTTATATTTTCAAGGATGAGGTCCGGATTTTCCCTTTTAAGCTCCTCCATAGAGAAGATTCCGGAGAGAAAGGCTACAGTCTTTGCCCCAGCCAATTTTCCGGCCCTTATATCAGATATGGAGTCGCCGGCGACTAGGCATTCGCACGCTTTTACGCCCAGCCGGCAGGCACACTTTAATACGGGTTCTGGAGAGGGTTTAGGAGTTGAAGTATCCAAGGCTGTTACTATGCATTGAAAATACTTGGCTAGATTAAATTTTTCCAGTTCACTCAAAACCTTGTCCTTTGGGACATGGCGCATAGTCAGAAGCGCAAGTTTGGCTTTTTCCGAGAGTTTCTCCAATGTTACGTAAACCCCTGGCAAGGGTTTTGACTTGATCTCCGTTATGCTGTAGTATGTCTCCAAATACGTGTTGAGGAATTTTTTAATGTCCCTTACAGGAACAAGGTCTGCGATTGGAAGGCCCTGCTCAAGCTTCTTTGGAACCTCTAAGGCAATTTTCGGGTCGAAGCTAGTTACCCCAAAGGCTTCTAAAGCCTTTTTGAATGCCTCTTTATAGGCGTCCCTGGAGTCAACCAGAGTTCCGTCCAAGTCTATTATGATGCCCTTGACCTTGAACATATGGCATCGCGTGTCCCTTTGCCTCTGTTTCATAATAATTTATTGTTTTATTTCGATAAGTTTTTATTTGGGCCTTATCGTCTAAAGGTAAGCCAGAAAGGCGTGAGTAAATAGTATGGTCAGGAAAGCACGGATACGTCTAACAAGCACGGATTACAAGAAGTTGGAGGAGGTTTGCGCAGAATTGAAGGCTATTGCAGAGAAGACTGGAGTGAAAATGGTTGGGCCTGTGCCTCTTCCAACAAAAAGGCTTCGTGTTCCAGTTTTGAAATCTCCATGCGGCGAGGGAACTTCCACTTGGGATAGATGGGAGCTCCGCATCCATAAGCGCTTAATCGATATAGACGCTGACGAGCGGGCTATGAGGCGTATTATGAGGATACGTGTCCCAGAAGAGGTTCACGTCACAATAGAGCTTACTTAAAAATTAGATTTTAGAAGCGGAAGATCGTTAGGATCGTGAGGGCCAAACTTAATAGAAACGTGGCAGCCCAGACAATTTTATTCCATTGGAGGACCTTTAAGCCATCCAGCATGCCCAATGGTATGAGGTTGAAGAGGGCTATCCAAGCGTTAAAAGCCACCAAATAGATCAGAATGGGATGCAATGTTACAATTGATGCCGCCATCAACACTGTTGCTAATGCGATGTTGGCGATTGGACCTGCGACAGAGATTTTTCCCACGCTTTCTCTTCTTGTAAAACCAGATGTTAAAACAACCCCTGGAGAAATTATTTTGAAAAATGGCGAAAATATTGATATTGCCGTTAGTATTACGCCCCATGTTACAAGCCTAAATTCAGCCCATAAACCCTCTCTTTGGGCGGCAAACTTGTGAGCAAGTTCATGGAATAGGAAGGATGCTACCACCAGAAGAGAAAAGGTTAACAGCATACCAATGTTGTTCATCGCCACCCTAAAGGATAAGCCTATTCCAAAAACTAAGAGCGCAGCCAAACTCAGATGCTTAACTTCCTTTAGGCTGAAGCCGAACCTCCTTCTATGTTCAACCGGAATATAAGTGACGGTATAGCCATATTCGCCATAAGATTCCATTGTTTTAGACAAAGGCTCCCCCTTTGGGGCGCGGGCAAACTCTAATTTTGCGCATTCATGATTCTCGGGAAGACGGTGCTCTGAGCAGAAATATTCCCCACAGTATGGACACTTAAAGGGGAGGAAAATCTCTTTTTGGCATTTCTGGCATTTCATGGCATCTCAGCCTTTAGCTTAAGTTCCTATTATGTCTTACCATGATATCCATTTCCGGATTAAAATAGGTTAAATAAGGCTAGCCCTAAAAGGTTGATTGGCGGAGGGAAGGACTTGAAGGCTTTCAGTTTCGTTCATACGGCAGATCTGCATTTGGGCTATTCGCAATACGGCCTTGAAGCCCGTCGGGAAGATTTTGACAGAGTTTTCCAAGAGCTTGTAGACAGCACATTAGAGTTAAAGCCAACATTCATGATTATTGCTGGAGATTTCTTTCATAGTGCGCGTCCCTCCAACGTCACCCTAGAAAATGCCATTAGGAATCTTATCCGCCTGCGGGAGGAGAATATACCAGTTTTGGTGGTTGACGGCTCTCATGATTCAGCCCCAAATACCATCACTAACACCATTTTAAACCCCCTGGACAGCGCCGGACTGATTTATTATCTGCCAAGACACAAAGATGCTTGTTGGGGAAAGCCTGGGTGCTGCTATGTTTATGGGGTTCCCAATTTCAGAACAAGGCGTAAAACCGAGGAAATGCTTAAGGCTTTTATCGCGGAGAACAAGCCCAGGCCAAGCCCTGAAACCTTTAACATATTCTCCTTCCACATGGCCATAGATCTTCCAGAGCTTAATCCCCCATACATGGAAGCTGAGGCCCCGCCTGAGCTTATACCAGAGGGATTTAACTACTATGCCGGAGGCCATATTCACAAGCGCTATGAGGGAAAATTTAAAGGCGGGTTGCTGGTTTACCCTGGAAGCACCGAAACGGTAAATTATGATGAAGCTGGGAACGAGAAGGGCTTCTATCATGTTGAAGTGGACGCCAGCGGGGATGCCAATTTACAATTTATAAAGTTAAAGTCTCCCCGCGAGTTTATTGTTCTGGAACAGAATTTTACTGGCTATACTGCCTCGAAGATAACTGAACTTGCGGTGCGGCTTGTCAAGGAAAAGGACAAGGAGGGAGCTATATTGGTTCCCGTTTTGAAGGGAACTTTGCCTGCCGAAGTTAGCCGTGGAGATATTGACATTGCCCAAATTAGGGGAGCAGCTGAAAAGGCTTTGCTTGTCCATCCGGTTATTTTTCTGCGGGAAAGCGGGATCCCTGAGACGGTTGTTCGCTCCATATTCGAGAGCGAGTTTAAGGATTTGAAGACGAAGAGCTTCGAATATTTCATGGAAATTTTTTCCCAACGTTACAGCAAGCAGGAAGCTGAGAAAATAGCCCATGCAGCTGTGAACCTCATCGAACCACTGGTCAAAAAGGACGATAGGAGAGTTAGGCAGCTGCTGGAGGGGCTTTTTGGTGAAGATTGAAGTTGTCCAGCTTGAGAATATACGATCCCACACGAAGACAACAGTGCCCTTTGTAAAGGGGTTCAACTGCCTAGTAGGCGGCTTAGGCTGCGGCAAGTCAAGCATACTATATGCCATAGACTTTGCACTTTTCGGAGACCCGCTGGGAAGAAGCTACGATTACCTGCTTAGGGAGGGAGCTGAAAGTGGAAAAGTTGTTGTGCAGTTCACCCAGAATGGGAAAAGCTATACCATATGCAGGGGGCTGAAGAGGAGGGGGAAGGGCATAAGCCAAGATTTTGATCAACTAAAACTTTTCCAAGGTGAAACTCTAATCGCAAGCGTGAAGAACGAGGCTGTAGAGGAGCAGCTGAAAGCCATAACAGGTTTGGAAAAGGAGATTTTCCGTGAAATAGTTTGGATTAGACAGGAACACCTTAAAGAGCTTTTAGATGTACCTCCCAGGGAGAGGCAAAGGCGGCTGGACGAGCTTTTCGGACTCTCAGACTATGAAACTGCATGGAGCAACCTTCTAAACTACGAGAGGGAATATGAGGGGGAGAAGAGGGTCTACGAGAAAGACCCGGACGTTGTTGAGCTGGAGAAACTGGGCGCGGAATATAATCGCCAAGCAGAGGAGTTCACCATACTAGAGATGGACATACAAAACACTGAAAGGAGGCTTAACGAGGTCGGGAAAGCCCTTGAACAGGCCGAGGTGAAGCTTAAAAACCTTGAGGAATTAAAAATTAAGTTTGATGAACTGAAGAGGAAGGAAGCAGAACTTCAAACTAGCCTTGTGAATGTTGAGGATGCCTTAGCATCCCTTGCCAACAAAATAAACAGCAGGAAGGCATATTTTGAAAATCTAAAGCGGCAGCTCGACGCCATGGAAAACCAGGCTAGGACATACAGGGAAAAACTTAGGGAGCTTGGGGTTCCCGCTGATAAACCAATTGAAGAGCTGAAACTTTACTTTTTAACCTTTGACGAGCAGATGGCAAGTCTAAAGGCTGAACAGGAGGCTACCCTTCGAAGCATACAAACCGATCAGAGGCGAATTGCCTCGCTGTCCACTGAGAGTCGCTGCCCCTTATGCTTACAGCCCCTAAACAGTGAATACAAAAGCAGCCTCATACAAAAGTTTCAAAAGGAGAACATTAACAGGCAGAAGACCATAAGCCAGCTTCAAAGCGAAATTGAGGAGCTTCAAAAAATCAAAGAAAAGGCAAGCAGCGTCTTCTTGAATCTCCAGACGCTCCTCCCCAGAATTGAGGATTTAAAAGCACGCCTAGATGATGAGTATAAAACCATAACAGAGCTCTCAAGGGAATTTGAGGAAAAGCAAAAACTTGAAAACACGCTGAGGGCGCAGCTTGAAAGCCTAAGGGCGCAAATCCGCCGATTTGACCTATCCGAGATTGAAAACGCGAGAAAAATCAGGGAGCAAACTTTCAGGCAATATTATCTGCTTGAATCTGAATATCGCACCAAAGAAAACAGAAAAAGGGACATGTTAAGGCGGCTAGAGGAGCTTAAAGTGCGAATAGACCAGGCCCAGAAGAAAGTTGAACGCATGGAAAAGCTCAACCGAATCCTGGACATTATAAGAAGCTTACGCGATGCATATAGGGGCATTCAGCCAAAGCTCCGAAGCGAGGTTGTAAAGGTTCTTAAAAGTTTTGTCCAGCAAATCCTCGATGACATAACAGGCGGTGAAGGAGCGCCCATAAACGTCACTATAGACGAAACCTACACGCCCTACGTGATCAGCGAGGGCGGGACTGAAAGGGAGGTTTCAAATCTTTCAGGAGGAGAACGCACCCTTCTAGCCTTCGCCTATAGACTTGGCTTAGGACATTTAATAATGCAGTCTAAGGCTGGCCATAGTTTGAGCATCCTATTACTGGACGAACCCACCGAAAGCCTAGGCAGAGAGGATGGCTCAATAGACAGGTTGGCTGAGGCCATATCCCGTCTAAAATCCATCGAGCAGATTATAGCTGTAACCCATAGTGAAGCCTTCGCGGAGAAAGCCGAACACGTCATAAAAGTTGAGAAGGAAAACGGCCAGAGCCGAGTGTCCATCGAGAAATAGGCAAATTTAAAAATTCACTTCCACAACTTTATTTTCCAGCATGCCGATTCCTTCAATCTCAATTCTGACAACGTCGCCATCTTGTAGGAATTTCGGCTCAGGCTTCATTGCATACCCAACCCCCGCCGGTGTTCCAGTGGCAATTATATCGCAGGGCTCAAGGGTCATTACGCGACTTAGATGGTGAACTATTTCATAAACGTTGAAGATCATGTTTTTTGTTGTGGAGTTTTGGCGGAGCTCCCCGTTAACCCATGTGCGAATGTAAAGGTTTGTTGGATCTGGAATTTGATTTTGGGTGACTATACATGGGCCTATTGGGGCGAATGTGTCAAGGCTCTTACCGCGGGTCCATTGAACATCTTTAAGCTGGATGTCCCTTGCCGTAACATCATTCAGAATCGTGTATCCGAAAATGCATGATCTTGCCTCTTCAGCTGAAACATTTTTAGCCCTTGCACCCATCACTATGGCAAGTTCAGCCTCATAATCAAGCTGCTTGACAAAACTTGGCTTTATGATGCTTTGGCCATACCCAATTATTGTAGTGTGGGGTTTGATGAATATTATGGGTTCACTTGGCACGACTTTAACCCTTCCCGTTACGTCTTCTTCAATGTGGTCCAGATAATTCAATCCTAAACAGATGATTTTAGGCGGATGGACAAGCGGAGCAAGCAACTTAACCTCATCCAAGGGTACAGAAAAATCTTCAATGTCCTTTTCTGAAGCCTTTTTAAGGACATCCTCAGCCGCCTCAATAGCCCTAATGCCTTTTCTTACAAAACCTTCAAGGCTCTTTGGAAGCTTTAATCCAAACCTTTCCGCAAGAGGCCTGATACGCACCATTTTTTCATTTTTGGTTAATATTCCATATGTCTCCTCTTTCCAACAGCGACATCTCACAAGCTTCATGGCATCCTCGCCCTTTCAGCATATTCTATCAGAATTGGGCAGCAACTCAGTTAAGGCTTTCCTTAACTGTATCGCGGATCCAGAAAATATCAAACCATAAGCAACGGCTGACTGCTATTTGAAAAACCTGCTTTAGTTCATTCTGCTATTGCAACTTTGTTTCAAAGCGAGTAAATTGAGGTGTTTAATCCTCATCTTATGGAAGACTAGCATGGTATGCGTTCACGCGGCGATCCATGACCGTTGAAGGTGTTTCGGCTGGTAATCCAAACGTTTAGCTTTCTGTGGCAATGAAAAACGGCTGAATTCCAACGAAATAGATAAAAAGTTGCCATTTATAGTGAGGCAGAGGCAGGTAGCGAGATGACCATTAACGAAAAACTCTTCAAGGCCTTGGAAAGCGCGACACACCATTTGAAAGAGGTTATTTCCACGCTGAACATGGAGTTTAAGGATTTTGAATATGCGGTTTGGCATCTTGCAGCTGATCTCGAGTATGCCCTGCTGTTATTTTCTCTGCTTTTAGGAGAACATAATGCGTCATCTTGGCGGCCTAACCCAGATGGAAATATGGATTTAAGCAAAACCATTAATTCAATTCGGGAATTACTGGACAAATCTGTTAAGGCCTTGGCGGATGGAAACCAACTGGAAGCCTATAAATTCGCCTACATAGCCAGACACCATGTTTTCAAAATTCAAGAGGATATTTCTAAAAGGAAAAGGCAGGAAGCCAAGAAGAGATAACTTGGCTACTCTTCTTCTGGGAGTCTTCTCTCCTTAATCTTTAGGGCGCCGCCCTCCAGGCTTATTACTCTAAAATATTCCTTTAGCCCCTTCTGGTGGAGAAATTTCCGTAAGAGCACCCTCAAATATCCCTTTGAAAACTCCTTATTTTCATCCTTAACTGTTATTTGATCTGTTGAAAGCTCTACTTCCTTTCCTGTTTTGCCCTTCAAAAAATCTGCAAGCTCCTTGGCGATATCTTCTCCTTCAATCTTTAGCTCAGCGATATCTATCTTCAGCGCCATGCCTAATATTCACCACAATCCAACTTACTAAACTGCTTTATAAAATTATATGGAGCTACTCAACGGATATCTCTTCCCTTAATCCAGCTTCTGGGTAGACAAACATTTTTACACTTTCAGGCCGCATGCCCACCAGAACCTTTTCCCCAACCTCAAACCATTCGCAGGTCAGTGAAGGGACGACGACTACTATTGAATCCTGATTTTCAAGCTTAACCTCATATCGCATGAAGGTTCCCTCAAAGGTAACTCGCTCTATCTCTCCTGGAATTAAATTTTCTGCCCTCTTTTTACCTGATCTCTGTATTGTCAAAGTTTCGGGTTTTATGGCTAGGACAACCCTTTCTCTAATTCCTATGCCCTCCGTATTCGGAACGTAAACCTTTATGCCCCCTCTAAGTTCCACCAAGGCTATTTCACCGGTTGATTCGGCTACATATCCTTCGAGAAAGTTTGAGCCTCCGATGAAATTGGCCACAAAGAGGCTTTTGGGATTAGTATAAAGCTCCTGGGGCGTACCCACCTGTAGAATCCTACCCTTTTTCATCACGGCTATTCTGTCAGATATGGCCATGGCCTCAGCCTGATCGTGAGTCACATGTATAGCCGTCAATTCTAAATCCTTAGCCATTCGTCTAATCTCATACCTAAGCTCATTTCTGACCTTTGCATCCAATTGGCCGAGAGGTTCGTCGAGGAGGAGGATCTCGGCGCCTGCAGCTAGCGCCCTTGCTACGGCTAGCCTCTGCATCATTCCACCGCTTAATTCGCTGGGATAGGCGTCTAAACGTTCATGCAGCCTAACCATTTCTAAAACATCGTGGCCTATCCTTTCAGCCCTCTGCATGTCAAAGCCCTTAACCCTAGGTCCGTAAGTTACATTTTCCCAAGCATTCATATGCGGAAACAGTGCGAAGGTCTGAAAGACAAAGCCGATGTTCCTGTCCTCCGGTGGAACATCATTCACAAGGCGGTCGCCAATGTAGATTTCCCCGCTGTCGGGCTTAATTAAACCGGCTATGAGCCTAAGAAGCGTCGTTTTGCCGCATCCGCTTGGACCAAGCAGGGAGAAGTATTCCTTATCGCGAATATGGAGGCTAACGTTATCGACAGCCACTACCCTGCCGAACTTTTTAGTTACGTTTACCAAGCGAACGTCTGGCATAAGTAGCCTCCCATCAACCTTGTTGCGAACCTTTCTTTGCTAATTCTTCTGTTAGGTATATGCTTTATCACCTTAATATCTTCCCCCCACCCCTAACAACAATTCTTAGGACTAGTAATATTATGAATGAGAGCACTATTAGGATGCCGCAGCCCAGACCTATCTCCATGGGAGTGATGGGCACCTTACCCTTCACCCAATCCACAAGAATAACCGGCGCGGTTCTCAGATCCGTAACCGCCAAGGTCGCACCGGTCTCGCTTATGCTCCTAGTGAAAACCATAATAGCACCGGAGAAAAGCGAATATTTAGTCAATGGGAAGGTTATCGTTCTAAAAACAGCGAGGGGTTTGGCGCCGAGGGTTCTTGAAGCTTCTTCTATGTCCATGCTTATCCTTTGAATGGCCGCGGCTGTCGACCTCACAAAGTATGGATAGGTTATAGCCATATGCGCAAATGTGAGAAGTAAAAATTCGGGGATAAAAGCCACAGTTTCCTTCCAAAAGAACCTTAAAGAAACGCCGAGGGCTACTGACGGAATAATTATGGGAATATCCACTAGAACATCTAAAAGGTTTGAAACTTTTCCAAGTCTTTTACGAGCCACAATAACAGCCATCGGCAATCCAATTACTAAATTCAGCATGGTTACAGCTACGCCTAGAGAATAGGAAAGCATGATGCTCTGCCAATAATCGCCCCACGGCGACACGCCAAAGAAAGCCTTCAACAGAACATCCGTGAAAAGGGATTCAAAGGCTGGAAGTGCTACAAAAAGGGATGGAACAAGCACGATCAAGAAGAATGCGAGGAGCGCGAGAGTATTTCTTGTGGACACGGCTTTTGAATAGCTAATTTTCCTCTCAAAACTGGGCCAAGCCTTCTTGAGTGGAAGCCTAACCCTTAGGCCCAAAAAGCGTATTACCACAAAAATAAGGCATGAAACTGCTATGAGGATCACGCTTGCAAAAACCGTTGCACCTTCATACTCGGCCTGGCTTACTAGGGGAGGACTAGCTGAAAAGGCGTTTTTCATATTCTGAATGAATACGGCGCCATTTTCAAAGCTCCCTGCAACCATCATTGTAGCGCCTGTTTCTGAGAGGGACCTTGCAAAGGACAACGTGAAAGCAGCGATTATGGAAGGCTTTATAATTTCAAGGGTTACAGTTCTAGCAGCAGTAATGGGCGGTGCACCTAAGGTTCTAGCCGCTTGCTCATACTCCAGCTTATAGTCCAGCAGGGCGCCCACAAGCACCCTAACAGCAACAGGATAGGAGAATGCAAAATGCAGCAAGGCCACAAGAACCCAACCGGGAGAAACAAGGGAAGCCCCAAAAAGGGTTGATATGCCCTCAGAGTTGCTCCAGAAAAGCAGCAAAGAGTAGCCCAAAACCGCTGTGGGTACGATGAAGGGAATGTCTACAAGGGTGTCTAAGAAATTTAGCCATCTGGATTTTCCCCTTGTAATGAGCCAGGCCATTGGAAGGCCAGCAATAACATCAATGAAGGATAAAATGAAGCCCATTATAAACGAGTTAGATATAGCCGTTAATGCCCTATTGATCAGCTCTTCCTTTTCAAGAATTGCGTACAGGGCATTCCATTTGATGAGTATGCCGAAGATTGGAGGCAGCAGTATCAATGCAAAAAAGGCTAAAACCGCTGCCAGATAAACGGAATATCTAACACATGAACGTGAAGAAAGTTTGTCAAGGCTTCCGAGCACCTTCTTCCAAGACAAAGTTTCTCCGCCTAGGCCTAATTCATCCTTTTCCTCTTTCACATCTACGTATCCATTGATAAGCTTTCCGCAGAAGGCAAAACTGTTTTTAATGTTAGGGGCAGCGCTGAAGGTTTACAGATCAGATAAACATCCGTCAAAGAAGTGCCTACTAATGTCAGTTCGCCCGTCGAGTCATATCATTGCAGTCGGCTCTATTGACTCTCCGCTTCATCATCCAAAAGACAGGAGGTTGCCTGCAAATTTAAGGTTTCCGACTTCCACGCTTCACTAAATTTATCAATTGGTGGAGAATTTATGGCTTATAGATGTGGAGATGCCGATTATGGATGTTTTAGAGGCGATAAAGGGTAGGCGTAGCGTAAGGGCCTTTAAACCCGACGATGTCCCAAATGCTGTTGTGGAGCAGTTGATTGATGCAGCCAGATGGGCCCCATCAGCAGGCAACATCCAGCCATGGGAATTTATAATTGTCAGAAATCCGGAGCTTAAGAGGAAATTGGCTGAGGCTGCATTAGGCCAACGCTTTATTGAAGAGGCCCCCGTGGTGGTTGTGGTCTGCGCCAACGAGATTCGATCTACGCAGGGTTACGGCATGCGCGGCAAAAACCTATATTGTATACAGGACACGGCGGCCGCTATTCAAAATCTGCTTTTGGCAGCATATTCAATGGGGTTGGGCACATGTTGGGTTGGAGCCTTCAGAGAAGAGGAAGCAAAAAGGGCCCTCAGAATCCCAGAGGGCATCAGGCCTGTGGCCATAATCCCCATCGGATACCCTGCCGAATCGCCAACAGCGCCAGCTAAAAGATCACTTAAACAGATAATTCATTATGAAACCTACCATTAATGCAATATGTTCTATCTAAGTTTAAATAGCGATAGTCTACTTTAATCCCGTGGGGAGTCAAGTTTTGTATTATAGGGAGATAGCGAACATCTATGAGAAGATTGAGGCTACAACTAAAAGACT
>Ga0065718_1025008_pt1 | contig 16443 bp, 17 predicted proteins | sample GBSCel77sediment_2_FD_59105 | JGI IMG/M metagenome (GOLD analysis project Ga0065718, IMG submission 59105) | Hot spring sediment microbial communities from Great Boiling Spring, Nevada - cellulolytic enrichment CS 77C v3 (version 3) | ecosystem: Environmental > Aquatic > Thermal springs > Hot...
ATGGTGAATAATGATTATCATCTCAGGAAGTTCTTTGGTAACGAGTGAGTATGATGTGGACATACTAATCACTACGAGTATAAACGGGTATAAGTTTGATGTCCCTTACACCTTTTACTTTGATGGGAACAAGGTCTACATCTATCAGTATGCGTTACATAAGCACACCGTTGATAAAAAGGTCGATGTGAAGTTTGATAATACGGTGTTTCGTATTCTGATTGGCACAGAGATAGGGGTAATTGAAAACTATGTTAAAAATCCTCCCAATCTTTTCATATGTTTCGAGCGAACAAGTTATCCTTCAAAATTTTTCTATAGAAAAGCGCAGATGTGGATTGGTGCCCAAGTTTCGAAAACGAACGTCTTCGGACACATTATCTATAACAACGTTGTCAATCGTATGCTCTTTTCTGTTAACGCAGATGAAGGTGTAGTATTTGAAGGGACTGGAGTCGTTGTCCTTGATGATAGTTTAATATTTTCAAATATGAAGAAAGGAAGTTTTGAAAGCCATGATAAGCCAGGCTGATAATAATAGCAATAGCTCAGAGATAAGAAAAAGAAAAAATTCAAGAGTCGGAGGTTCTCATGAGTATCGGTGCAAATAACAATAGTAGTGAACTTTTTGAGATTGTTGCTTTCTGTTCTTCGGGGTTGGAAGGTGCGGTGGCATTAGAACTTAAAAAATTTGGATACAAGGTCTATTATTCCTCCTCCGGGAGGATATTTTTTAAAGCAAGGTTGGAAGACCTGCCTTTTTTGAACATGTATATGAAAACGGTGGATAGGATATTGATACTGATTAAAAAATTCAAAGCAGAGACATTCGATGAACTTTTTGATAATGTGAAAGATTCAAATTTGAAGGAAATTGTTCAAAAGAACGCAAGGATTGTTATAGACAAACTGAAGATAACAAATTCAAAACTCAGCGCAACTGGGGCGGTTGCTTCTGTCTTAAAAAAGGCAATCGTTGAAAGCTTAGGTGGAACTGACGAAAGTGGTCCTATCTACAGTTTCATCCTCATATTGAAAGATGACGAGGCATACTTACTTCTGGATACTTCTGGAGATGCATTATCAAAACGTGGTTACCGTTTAAAGACAAGTAAAGCACCACTTAGAGAGACAATAGCCGCAGCGATTATTACGCTTTCAAGATGGGATTTGAATGATAACAATGAAAGTCCTGCCCTTTTTGACCCTTTCTGTGGCAGTGGTACAATTCCCATAGAGGCGAGTACTATAAATTTGCCGAATGTAAATAAGAAGTATATCTCTGAGAACTGGATGATTTTAAAAGAGGAATGGGAAAAATCAAAAAAAGACGCTTTAAGACACCTTCAAAACGTTTCTGAAAAAATTTCTCGAAAAATTATCAAAGGAAGCGATATCGACTGTCAAGTTATACGGATTGCTCAAGAAAACATAAAAGTGGCTTCTAGAATCTTTCAGGCAAACTTACCAGTTGAATTCTCGTGCTTGGACTTTAGAGATTTGCCCGTATTTACCGAAAAAGCATGGGTAATTTCCAATCTTCCGTATGGTCAAAGGTTAGATGATGAGAACGTAATTAGGGATATAAAGATTTTGAGAGAAAAGTTTCCGAATGCGAATTTTTATCTGCTACATCCTGACAAGGATTTTGAGAAAATTTTTGGAAGGGCTACTAAAAAGATAAGGTTTCAAAACAGTGGTCTTTGGACGTACCTTTTTATGTACTATTAAAGACCTCAAAAAGAGGGTGTGAGTATGTTGCTCATCGAAGAATTTCTTGATAATTGCTATGAAATATCAAGAGAAATAAGTGAAGAAGCCCTAAACGCTCTCATAGAATATATCGAGGACAACTACGAAAGGATAGATGATCCCCTTCTTTTTGACGGCGAAATACAGGTTAAGCTTGAAGAATTTAAGAACTACATAATCGAGGCAAAAAAACTCCCAACACAGCGTGCTCTAAAAAGGCTTTCCCATGTTCGAGGGATGGTTGAGCGTTTTAAATATAATTTTCTGATATACTCCGTTACTTGTGAGGCATCGAATTCTACTAAGTCGTTGGATGTTCCTATAAAATATGCAAAAGGTGTAGGACCAGCAAGGGAAAAACTGCTTAAAAAACTTGGAATTCAGACTATAGGAGATTTAATAAGTTTCTTTCCTAGGGATTACGAAGACAGAAGAAAAGTTATACCACTGATGTACGTTCGAGAAAATGAAAAAATTACGACTAAGGGAATTTTGAAGAGCGTAGAAAAAACCAAAAAAGGTGACTTGATAATTGTTAGCGCACTTTTGCAAGACGGGATAAACCAGGTTATTCTGAAGTGGTTCAACCAAGAATTTAAAGAAATGGAACTTAAACAACTAGTAGGTAATGAGGTTTATGTAACTGGAACCGTTAAAAGAGGCTTCTTTGGAGCGATGGAGATACAAAACCCGGAGATTTCGTTAAGTGATTCTCCAGAAAGAACAATATTGCCTATATATCCTCTAACTGAAAACCTAACACAGAAGACTATCAGAAAAATTATAGTAGATAATTTGCCCAGCATATGTAATTTGAGGGATTTGATACCGAAAGAAATACTTGAAGATAGAAAGCTTATCGATGTTTGGAAAGCCTATACCGGGATGCATTTTCCAAAGAGTTCTTTCCACTACAAGATATCTCGAAAGCGTCTGGCATACGAGGAGCTTCTTTTGTTTCAAACAGCTTTATATCTATCCAAAAGGAACGTTAAACAAGTTGGAGGAATTCCTAAGAGCTTTTCCGGTAAGCTTGCTGAAAAGTTCATCTTAAAATTACCATTCAAACTTACAAACGCACAAAAGAGAGCACATGCGGAAATTCGCGAGGATATGCGAAGTCCGGACCCGATGAACAGATTACTTCAAGGAGATGTGGGTAGCGGTAAGACGTTAGTTGCAGAACTTGCAATAATAGACAACTACGAGGCAGGTTATCAAAGTGCGTTTATGGTTCCCACTTCCATTCTTGCTATCCAACATTTTCAAAAACTCTTTAATCATTTGACAGACCTTGGTATCAGGGTTGCATTGCTCATTGGTTCAACTTCTCAAAGGGAAAAAGAAAAGATAAAGTTTGCTCTGAGAAATGGGGATTTGGATGTTGTAGTTGGTACTCATGCGCTAATTCAGGAAGATGTTCACTTTGCAAACCTTGGTCTTGTGATAATTGATGAGCAACACAGATTTGGTGTAAAGCAAAGGGAAGAACTAATATCGAAAGGAAAGGTCGTCGATACACTCATCATGACAGCAACACCTATCCCAAGGACACTTTCTCTTACGCTTTATGGAGACTTGGATGTGTCTGTTATTGATGAAATGCCTCCAGGTAGGAAAGAAATCAAAACATTTACATTGAGGCACACTCGGGCAAAAGAAGTCTACAAATTCGTTAGAGAACAGGTCCTTGAAAACGGGGACCAAGCTTACATAGTTTACCCCTTGATTGAACAATCGGAAGCAATCAACGCGAAAGCAGCGGAGGATATGTACCGTACCTTGAGTAAGGAAGCGTTTCCCGATATTCCCATGGGCTTGCTCCACGGACGGATGTCTGATGAAGAAAAAAGCGATGTAATGAATAAATTTGTGAGGGGAGAAATCAAGGTATTGGTCTCAACGTCTGTTATAGAAGTTGGAGTGGATGTGCCTAACGCAACGATAATGGTCATTGAAAATGCTGAAAGATTTGGGCTTGCGCAATTGCACCAACTAAGAGGAAGAGTTGGAAGGGGCGAAAAACAAAGTTACTGTTTCCTCATTGTGAGTGAAGCAGGCGAGGAGGCGTGGGATAGATTACAATTTTTTGCAAGTACAAACGATGGGTTCAAGATTTCAGAATACGACTTGAGATTGCGTGGACCAGGTGAATTCTTTGGAACACGTCAGCACGGACTTCCAGAGTTTAAAGTTGCAGATATTATATCAGACACAGAACTGATGTTAATAGCACGAGAAGATGCTAAGCGCATAGTTGAAAATTATCCAGATAGTGAGATAATAAGAGAGGTATATAAGATTTATGGAGAGCGAATCAGGTTTTTGGATGTTGGATAACTTTACAGGATATGCTATAATCACTTAGCAGATAAATTCACAATCAAACTCAAGGGAGGTATGATGGGATGAAAAAGTACACAAAAACTCACGAATGGATTGATACTGAAACGGGAAAAGTAGGAGTTTCAAACTACGCACAAGAACAACTTGGTGATATTGTTTATGTAGAACTTCCAGCTGTTGGTAAGGAAGTTAAGAAAGGGGAAAGAATAGTATCACTTGAGAGTGTCAAAGCAGCTGGTGATGTGTATGCACCAGTCAGCGGTAAGATAGTGGCAGTCAACGATAAGGTGAACGCAACACCAGAACTGATAAACCAAGACCCAGAAGGTGAAGGTTGGCTCGTTCAAATAGAGATGTCAAATCCTGCAGAACTTGATGAGCTTTTGACAGAAGATGAGTACAAAGCCACACTATAAAGTTATGAGGATGTGGTTGGGATGACAAATGTTAACGCGTATTCTGTTTTGATGTTCATAGCAAACATAGTTTTAGCAGTGCCTATCTTACTTGCTGTAATACAACAGGCGAAGGCATCTATGAACATTGCAAATGTTGTTTCAGCAGTCTACATACTTATCTCCGTTGGTTTCTTTTCAGGAGATTTCAAGCTTTTCTTCTCAAAGTTAGGGCTTTCTATATCACCAGTAGCGTACGTTATTTTGGCCGTTTTTACTTTCCTTATCGCTAAGGATTTTGGTGAGCTGAGAGTTAGACAAGGTATGAGAAAAGCAGTCTCAATGAGTGCGATAATGATTGCCCTGAACGTTATTGACTTTTTCTGGGTGAAGAGCGCTGCCCTTATACCACTTTTCTCAATCACATGGGCTTACGTTGTGGTTCTTATCGTTGGTATAATGAAGTGGAACATAGAATAATTACTCACGTAAAAAAGAAATTGATAAAAAAGCCCGTGACTGCAACAAGTCGCGGGCTTTTTTCTTTTGGTTTTGTGGTATAATATGAAAAAAGCACCACTTGGAAAATATAAAGTATTAGCAAGAAAAACAAAGATTGGAGGTGTAAATGTGAGAAAGACAAAAATTGTTGCGACTATTGGACCTGCAAGCGAATCTGAAGAGAATATTGTTAAACTCTTGGAATGTGGGGTTAATGTCTTCAGGTTGAATTCATCACACGAAACGATAGACGTTCACAGAGAAAGGATTGAAAGACTAAAAAGGGTAAGAGAAAAAGGGTATCAATTTGCCATACTCTTAGACTTAGCAGGTCCAAAGATAAGAACAGGAAGGTTTGAAACGGATTACATAACACTCGAGGATGGAAAAGAAGTAGAAATTGTGTGTGGTGAAGAATTTGTTGGTAATTCACAACGCTTTTGGATAAACTACGATAAGCTCTACGAGGAAATCAAACCGGGCGAAAAGATATTAATTAATGATGGAGCAGTTTCTTTAACAGTTAAGGACATCGATAAGTCCAGAAAAGCTATACTATGCGTAATTGACCGTGGCGGAACGATAACACATAAAAGAGGTGTCAACCTTCCAGGCGTCGATATCTCTATACCATCTATCACAGAAAGAGACAAAGAATTTATCAAACTTGGAAATGAGGAAAGGATAGATTACTTTGCACTTTCATTTGTTAGGAAAGCAAAAGATGTTGAAGATGCGAAAAGACTAACGGACATCCCTATAGTAGCGAAGATAGAAACTGCACAAGCTTTAAATAATCTTGAAGAGATTGTAATTAAAGCGGATGCCGTGATGGTTGCACGCGGAGACCTTGGAGTCGAAATCCCTATAGCTCAAGTTCCAATTGCTCAGAAGCGGATAATAGAAGTTGCGAATCTTTATAAAAAACCCGTAATTACCGCAACTCAAATGCTTGAAAGTATGATAAATAGTGCAACTCCGACCAGAGCCGAGGTAACTGATATATCGAACGCCATTTTAGATGGAACGGATGCCGTAATGCTGTCCGCAGAGACTTCAATCGGTAAGTATCCATGCGAAGCTGTACGGGTTATGGATGAAGTAGCAAAGAACACTGAATCCTTTATGGAGGAGTACGAAACATTTAGACTTGACTGGTTAAAAGAGTATTCGTCAAGTTTGGATCTCCCAAGTGCTATTTCTTACGCAGCGACTAATCTTGCCAAGAACATCGACGCGAAGCTCATAATAACTGCAACTGGAACAGGAACGACAGCTATTCATGTTTCCAAATACAAGCCGTCGATACCCATAATGGCAGCAACAAATTCTTATGAAACGTTCTGTAGGTTATCGTTGGTTTGGGGTGTGGTTCCTGTAATGCTAGAAAAGAGTTTAACAACGGATGAGATGATAGAAGAGGTTACGAAAAAAGCTAAAGAGTTAGGATTCGTTCAGCCTGGTGATAAGGTTGTCATTGTTGCTGGTATTCCTTGGGGTAAACCAGGGACAACAAATACGGTCCAAGTCCAAGAAATCAAATAAAATTAACCTAAGTGCCAAAAAAAACTACTTGAATTTGCAAAGAGAATTGGTATAATATACCACGTAGTGGTCCCTGTTGTATTATTACTTAATTAGATAGAGCAATTAAAATCAAAATAAAGGAGGAAGCGGTCATGGCAAAGTGCGAAATTTGCGGAAAAGAACCAAGAGCAGGTAAGAACGTCAGCCACTCCAACAGACATACGAACAGATGGTTCAAGCCAAATGTTCAGAAAGTAAGGGTTTTACTCGAAGACGGAACTGTGAAAAGGATGAACGTTTGTACGAGTTGTTTAAAAGCAGGTAAGGTCAAAAGGTACGTAAGCAAATCACAATCCGTAGCAGTAGAGGCATAAAAAGCGGGGATATACCCCGCTTTTTTTGAAATTGAATGAGTGATGAGTATGGTTTTGAGAGTAAAGAAGTGGTATAAAGTTTTGGTATTGTTAAAAATAATTTTGAGCACACCTGTTGTGCTCTATCTTTTTTCTTTGCAGCTATCGAATTTGATACTCTTCGCACTTGTATCAGCTTATGCTGGACTTGTTTTCTTTTTGATAGAGAGTTTTATATTAAAGTTGGAGGTTTCAAAGGATGAAATTTCAACAATATACTTTTCAGTTCCTTTAAGTGATATAATTGACATTGAAGATGGAGTTTTTGAAACAAAGATAAGAACGCGATGGAAAGTGTATAAACTACCACCTATCGAGGATGTAGAGATGATTTTTGAAAATAGTTCAAGAAATATCGTTGAATAGAAGGATTGGGAGGCGCTGCTTGTGGAAAGTCGAAGAACATACGCTGTGATAAACGTTAGGAACTATATCGACAACCTCCGTTTCTTCCAAGAACATTGTGCACCGGCAAAGGTTATGCCTGTTGTTAAAGCAAATGCGTATGGTCATGGCGCGGTTGTGCTATCCAAAGCAGCAGAACGGGCAGGAATGGACTATTTTGCGGTAGCGTTTTTAGAAGAAGCACTTGAATTACGTAAACACGGTTTAAAGTCTAACCTCCTGGTTTTTAATTACATAGAACCAGACATGCTTCAAATAGCCTACAAACACAACATAACCATAACACTTTACTCTTGGGAGCAACTTTGGCGGTATTCGAAAGAAGCCTTGAAGCCAAAATGCCATGTGAAGATAGACACAGGAATGCGCAGGTTGGGTATTCCACCTGCCGAAGCGACAGAGTTTGTCGAAGCGGCGCGAAAAGCTGGATTTGAAGTTGAAGGCGCCTACACTCACTTTGCTGTAGCTGATAGTTTGGAAGAGTCGGATGTGGCATTCACTCGAAAGCAAGCAGAAGAGTTCTCTAAACTCGAGTTGGATGTCAAGATAAAACATGTTTGCAACAGTGGTGCAGGTATATCAAAAGTTGTTAATTGTTTTGATTACGTCAGGGTTGGTATTGCAAGTTACGGTTTACAACCAGGTGATACGGTTAGGAGCGATAAATTGAAACCTGTGCTCACTTGGAAAACAGTTGTTTCACATGTAAAAACCATACAGCCTGGAGACACGGTAAGTTACGGTCGAACGTTCACTGCGTATACTGAAATGAGAATTGCAACCATTCCTGTTGGGTACGCTGACGGATATTGGAGAAGTTTATCGAACAAGGGATATGTATTAATACACGGGGAAAAGTGTCCAATTGTTGGAAGAGTCTGTATGGACCAGTTCATGGTAGATGTTAGTCATTTGGAAGACGTTAAAATAGGCGATGAAGTGGTTTTGATTGGTAAGCAAGGTTCTAACCAAATTACTGCTGAAGAAATAGCAAAATTAGTAGGAACGATAAACTACGAGGTTACCTGCAGAATATCCGAACGGGTACCAAGAAAATACGAGGGGTTGGAATTGTGAACGGATTCAGAGAAGCACTTGAAAAGCTTAGGTCTCCTTATGTGGAGGAACTGAGAAACTGGATTGACAAAGAAATTGATGGAATATACAAAATTAAAAGCAAAAAACTCCAGGAAGCAAAAGACGGTAAGAAGTTCCTGCTTTTAACGTTGGAAGACAGAACCGGAAGCGTTCGTGCTGTTGATTGGTACAACGCTGAGGCAAACGATGAAAAACTCCAGGTTGGTCATGTTGTCAACGTCAGAGGAAAAGTTGTGTATTTCGAAGAGCGTGTACAGATAAATATTTTAAACGAACATGACGCGATAAAGAAGCTTTCTGAAAACGAATACGATATTGAGCGTTTTGTTAAGAGTGCTGAAAATGTTGAAGAAATGTACAAATCAGTTCTCAGATTGATTGATACAATCCGAGACGAAGACTACAGAACAATCCTTCAAAGATTCTTCGTTGAGGACAAAAATTTTGTAGAAATGTTTAAAAGTTCACCTGCTGGAATGAGGATCCATCACGCGTATAAAGGTGGATTATTGGAACACTCACTGACCGTTGCAAAACTTGTGGATAGTGTTTGTAGGATTTACAACCAACTTGATAGAGATTTACTTGTAACAGGTGCATTGTTACATGATATTGGAAAGGTCAAAGAATACACAGTTAATTACAACGGTATAGAAGTGACAACAGAAGGTGAATTGGTGGGGCATATCGTCATAGGAATCGAAATGCTAGCTCAGAAGGCAAGAGGAATATCCTATGAGAAGTTCTTGAAATTAAAGCATCTTATCGCATCCCACCATGGTGAATTTGAGTGGGGTTCACCTGTGTTACCAAAAACTCCAGAAGCACTTGTGCTTCACTTTGTTGAAAATATGGATTCCAAGATTAATCGTGTTATGCAGATAATAGACAAGGAGGATAAAGAAAAAGATTGGAGCGAATACGACTCCAATCTCAGTAGAAGGTTCTTCCTTAAGTAAAGGGAGTAGGTGAAAGCTATGGCAAAATCCAAGACCAAAGATAAAAGAGACGAATTAGAGAAACAAAATGGTCAACAGGGTGTAGAGGGACACGACAAAAACGAAGAATCAAAGAAAGAAAAGAAAAAAGTTATTATCGTTGAGTCACCTGCGAAAGCGAAAACAATAGAGCGAATACTTGGAAGTGATTACCAAGTCATATCTTCAAAAGGTCACATCCGAGACCTTCCACAGAAACAGTTCGGTGTAGACCTTGATTCGCTTAAACTTGATTTTGAGATTATACCAGGCAAAGAGAGTGTTGTCGAGCAGATAAAGAAGATAACTTCAGGGAAAGAAGTATTGCTTGCTTCCGACCAGGACAGGGAAGGAGAAGCTATTGCATGGCATCTCTCAACAATCCTCGGGGTTAAGGGAAAGAACAGGATTACGTTCACCGAAATTACCGAGCGCGCGATAAAGGAAGCTGTTAAAAACCCAAGAGAGATAGACATGAACAAAGTCAACGCTCAACTTGCCCGAAGAGTACTTGACAGAATAGTAGGTTACATGATTAGCCCACTTCTTTGGCGCATCATAAAGGATGCAAAAAGTGCAGGAAGAGTACAATCTGCAGCCCTAAAAATAATCTGTGAGCGCGAAAGGGAACGACTTAGATTTGTTCCACAGAAGTATTTCAAGGTCTGGATAGATATCGCAGGATTGAAAGCTTATTTAACAAAAATAGACGGTAAAAAGGTGAAACCCACAGACATAAATGAAGAGATAGCAAAAGATGTAGTCAAGAATGTAAAGAAAGTCCGTTTGGCGGATATAGATATCAAGGAAGTAAAGAAAAATCCACCTGCACCGTTTATAACCAGTACGTTGCAACAAGATGCGGCAAGCAAGCTTGGTTTTCCAGTTTCCAAAACGATGCGAATAGCTCAAGAGTTGTACGAAGGTGTTGATACAAAAGAAGGTCACATCGCATTTATAACCTACATGAGAACAGATTCAACGAGAGTTTCCGATGAGGCGAAAGAGGCAGCAGAAGTGTTCATTTTGAAAAATTTCGGAAAAGAATACTTAAATGAAAGTGCGAGCGGAACTTCCAAGAAAAGTTCAAAGACAAAGGGAAAGATACAGGATGCGCACGAGTGTATCAGGCCAGTTGATATAAATATTACCCCAGAGAAGGCTAAAGAATTGCTGGACAAAGACCACCATAAGTTATACGAACTGATTTGGAAGCGATTCATAGCATCACAAATGAGTAGTGCTGTTTACAAACAGTACAGCTACGATTTTGAAAGTGGTAGGTATGTTTTTGAGGCAAGTATAAGAGAACGGATATTTGATGGGTTTGAAAAAGTTTACACATTAGACAACGAACCAAGTGAAGAACATAAAGAACTTAAGGTTAACGAAGAATACTCAGTTGAAGTTAAAACAGCGGAATCACAAACAACCCCTCCAGATAGATACACAGAAGCTTCTCTCGTTAAGACGTTAGAAGCGGAAGGTATAGGTCGACCAAGCACGTATGCGACGATTATCCAAACACTTTTAGACAGAGGATACGTTGTTAAGAGAAGAAAGACTTTGGTTCCTACAGTTCTTGGTTTTGTTGTAAATCATTATCTTGAGCAAAGATTTCCTGACATAGTGGACAAGGGATTTACCGCAGAGATGGAAAAGGACCTTGATGAAATTGAAAACGGCAAAAGGGATTGGAAAGAGGTTGTTAGGGCGTTCCTCAAGGAGTTCAACAAAGATATGGAAAAAGCTAAGAATGAGTTTTTTGCTATAGATTTTGATACGGATATCCAGTGTGAAGATTGTTCAGGTAACTACAAACTCAAAGTTGGAAAGTTCGGCTTATACTTACATTGCCCACATTGTAAAACAAACAAGGCTTTAAAACCGGATATATTCGGGGTTATAGATGGTAATAAGCTTTATGTGGTGAAAGAGCAAAATTCAAATGAACAGGACGAATTAGAACAAGAAGGTCAGGAAGGAACCAACAAAGAAAGTAATACGCAGAGAAAAAACTCGTCGAGTAACTACAGCAAGAAAAGATTTTACAAGAAGGGTCAAACTTCGAATTCAAAGACAACTAAAAAGAAAAAATAACAAAACAAAATATCGATGAGGAGTCCAGTTAAATGGGATTATGGGCAATAGGTGATATACATGGTTGTTTGAAAGCTCTGGAAAGGTTGATAGAAAAGATATCACCAAGTGAGCACGATAAATTAATCTTCCTGGGTGATTACATAGACAGAGGACCCGATGCGAAGGGCGTTGTTGATTTTTTGCTCCAGCTCTCTAAGAAGACGCAGTGTGTTTTTTTAAGAGGAAACCACGAACAGATGTTGCTTGATGTTATCGATAATAACGACGATATTTTCTTATGGAACTTAAACGGAGCACAGGCAACAATTAGAAGTTACGGAAATTTTATTCAATTAGAAACCAACGAAGAACACATGAGTTTCTACAGAGATACTAAATACTACCACATCGAAGGGAAATATTTATTTGTCCATGGTGGTGTTAGACCAAACGTACCAGTTGAGAAACAGGAACCAAGAGATTTGATATGGATTAGGGAAGAGTTTATACTTAAAAGACATAACCTGGGTTTTATAGTCGTTTTTGGACATACACCCTTTGAAGAAATATATTTTGATGAAGATAAAATAGGTATAGACACAGGATGTGTGTACGGCGGGAAATTGACAGCGATTGAAGTAAACGAAAAAGTGGTTATACAGGAGGACTGCAAGAATGTACGATGAAATTTTTAGACCAATCATAGCAGGCTTGTTCATGGGTTGGGCGAATGTGATTCCAGGTATCAGTGGTGGAACAATAGCTGTTATAATGGGCATTTTTGAGAGGTTTATCGATGTTATAAACGACATAATGGGGTTTAAGATTAGTAGGAAAGATATCGCCTTTATAGCAACACTTGCTTTAGGAATTCTTATTGGGGTTATTACTGGGAGTAAATTACTTACATGGGCATTTCAAAATCATTCGTTTTACACTTACAGTTTTTTCTTTGGGCTTATACTGTTTTCTTTGTGGAATTTCAGGAAAGAGGTTTCTAAATTTCGCTTTTTTGAGTTTGTGGTTGGTTTTCTGATAGTTGTGGTTCCGTATTTTTTTAAAAGTGGGCAATCATATGTAACTTCTGTGGTAGGTGGATTTGGCTACATCTTTATTGCTTTTGCTGGGGTTATCGTGGGAGCAGCGATGGTCTTACCCGGAGTTAGTGGTTCACTACTGCTGATGCTCATGGGGTACTACGAACCGGCTATAAAAACCGTGTCTAAGTTGACAAAGATTGCCAGTGGTGGGTTCACGATTTCCGATTTCCTTTTCATACTTGCTCTTGGTATAGGTGTTTTGATAGGGATAGGAACTATTTCGAAACTTCTGAAGATTTGGTTTGAAAAAGCTAAGCTCTCTGTTTTGAACTTTATCTTGGGATTGATTGCTGGTTCACTTTATCCCGTAACTCCAGCTTATCATGGGTCAGGCAACGTTTTTGGGATGCTTCTCTGGATTGTTGTTGGCGGATTAGTTGTTTACACTCTCGGAAAATTTGAAAAATAAATTCTTGTAAAATGAACAAGGGGGCATACACATGGTTTCTGAATACTCCGGATACTCTGAAGAACTCAAAAGTATACTTGAAAATGCAAAAAGCGAGATTTCAAATGCAGTAGATAGTAAACAACTTAACGACATGAGGGTAAAGTACTTGGGAAAATCGGGTATTGTTACTTCCTTGATGAAAAAGCTCAAGGATTTACCACCTGAAGAAAGACCGAACTTCGGAAAGGTTGTCAATGAGATAAAAGACGAGATAGAATGTTTGCTTGAAGAAAGAAAAAATCAGTTGCTGGAAAGTGAGAAACAACAGCTTTACAAAAAACTCTGGGTTGATCCAACGATGCCTGGTGCACGCAGGTCTCGTGGACATCTGCATATAATTACGAAGGTCCAGAGAGAATTAGAAGATATATTCATTTCGATGGGTTTTTCAGTGGTTGAAGGTCCGGAAATCGAACAGCCTTGGTTTAATTTTGATGCACTCAACACTCCAGAATGGCATCCTGCACGGGATGCGCACGATTCTTTTTACATCAACGACGAGTACATGTTGAGAACACATACCTCACCTGTCCAGATACGTACCATGCTCTCAAGGAAACCGCCTCTTGCAATAGTTGCACCAGGTAGGGTTTACAGAAGAGACTACGATGCCACGCACCTTCCAATGTTTACACAGATGGAAGGTTTGTACGTTGACCACGACGTTACAGTAAAGCACTTAAAGTATTTCTTGGAAGAATTTGCAAGAAGATTACTTGGAGAAAATACTAAGGTAAGACTTCGACCAAGTTACTTTCCGTTCACTGAACCGAGTTTTGAGGTTGATATATACTTTAACAACAGATGGTTTGAAGTGCTTGGTGCAGGAATGGTTCATCCTAACGTATTTAAAAATGTGGGTTACGACCCTGAAGAATGGCGCGGACTTGCTTTTGGGCTTGGTATAGAAAGAATCGCAATGGTGAAATACGGTGTAAAGGATATCAGGGACTTGGTGAGGAACGATATCAGGTTCTTGGAAAACTGGTAATTTGCTAATAGTATAAGCGAGACTTGGAGTGATGTTGTGTCAACTATTTCAGGAATACTACTTGTAGATAAAGAAAAAGGACCCACGTCTCACGACATTGTTGAGAGAATTAGAAAACTGCTTCGAATAAAACAAGTTGGACATGCTGGAACGCTTGACCCGTTCGCAACGGGTCTTCTTGTGGTTGGTGTGGGAAAGGCAACAAGGTTACTTGAGTATCTTCAACATGAAGACAAAGTCTACAAGGTAAAGTTCAGATTAGGTTTAATCACTGACACTTTTGACATAACAGGTCAAATAATGGAAGACCATTCTGATGATATCTCAAAACTTTCTGAAAAGGAAGTCTTGGATGCGGTAAAATCTTTTATAGGAACATACAAACAAGTTCCACCTGCGTACTCGGCTAAGAAGTACCAAGGCAAAAAACTGTACGAACTTGCACGCGAAGGGAAGATTATAAACCTTCCACCGCGTGAGGTAACAATATACGACATATGGGACATAAAGATAAATTTGCCTGAGGTTGAATTTGTTGCTAAAGTCTCTTCTGGCACTTACATAAGAAGTCTGTGCATGGATATAGGTTACAAGTTGGGCTGTGGAGCAACTGCAATAGAACTTAGAAGGTTATCTGTTGGAAGATTTGTAGTCGATGATGCAATAATGATACCGGAGGTAAAGAATTTAGATACTCAAGTTTTTGAGAGTTTACGTGAGTTGATTACTAAAAACCTAATTCCGTTGGAAAAAGTGCTCGATTTTCCAAAAATAATTGTGAACGACCAAGAGAAAATTTATAACGGTATTCAGCCAAAGGTTGAAGACCTTGTAGAATACGAGAATTTCAAAAAGGACCAGATAATCCAAGTTTTTCATGGCGGAAAATTAATAGCAGTAGCTCGTGCTGAGAGGAATTCTGAATTCATCGAGACGCTCAAAAAACACAATAGGAACGAACGCATCGCAACGCTGATAAAGGTGTTCAAGGAGGAGTAGAAATGAAGGTAGGCATTGTTGGACTTTCGCAAGTTGGTAAGACGACAATATTCTCTTTGCTCACAGGAATTGAGGTAGACCTCTTTTCTCAAGAGCATCAAAAGGGAACTGCAAAGGTCCATGATAAACGAGTTGATATTCTTGCAAAGATGTACGAACCGAAGAAAGTGACTTACGCAACTCTTGAATTTTTCGATACGCCAGCTTTGAAGATAAAAGATATTAAGGAACGAACAGCGGTATTTAACGCGATTCAAAATGTTGAAGCTATGCTTATCGTGGTTCGAGCATTTAAAAGCGATAGTGTTCCATACCCTGAGGTAGAAAAGCCTATTGACCAGCTCAAGGCTACTTTGGATGAATTCCTTTTCAGAGACCTTGACGTAGTGACAAATAGGATTGGTAGATTAGAAAACGCAAAGAGAAAACTTGAACCAAAGGAAGAGATAGAGTTAAAGTTACTAAAACGCATACAAGAGGCGTTAGAGAACGAGCAACTTTTATCGAAGATTGGGCTCACGGATGAAGAAAAGAAGATGCTCGGAGGTTTTTCACTTACTACCTTGAAGCCGATAGGTGTAGTAGTAAATGTTGATGAGGAACAGTTCTCTGCAAAGAGTTATGAAACAAAGGATGAAGTTATAAAACTTTGTCAAGACAACGGGTTTGCGTATGTCGAGCTGTGTGGTAAGCTTGAAATGGAACTGAACGCTTTGAGCGAAGAAGAGAAGATGGAGTTTCTCAAAGAATTGGGAACAGATGAAACGGGTATTGAAAGACTATCCAGAGCACTTTATACACAATTTGGGTTGATTTCCTTCTTTACTGTTGGCAAAGACGAAGTACGTGCGTGGACGCTCAGAAAAGGTGCAACAGCAGTCGATGCGGCAGGCGTTATCCATAGCGACTTAGCGAGAGGTTTCATCCGTGCTGAGGTTATAAAATACTATGACCTTGTAAGGCTTGGTTCCGAGAAAGCGGTTAAAGATGCTGGATTGATGAAGCTTGTTGGGAGAGATTATATCGTTGAAGATGGTGATATAATAACAATAAGGTTCAACGTATAAAAGTAGAAACGTAACAAAGAGGGGGTTAGAAATATGTCTGAAGCGGTTGCGAGAATAAACGAGAACGTGTATATTGTAAGAGACAGGGTAATTGCGGTTGTTCCGGTTACGTCAACGATGTCAAGGCGTATAAGAGCAAGCATCCAGCTTGGTGGAAAAATGGTCAATCTATCTTACGGTAAAGAGTGTAAATCTATAGTCTTTATGGATAGTGGCCATTCTTTACTACTTGCCGAACCTGCCATTGAAGTAAGAAAAAAGATTTGGGGTTAAAGATAATTGGAGGTAATCTCGAAAAGGGTAAGTATGTTTAAAAGGCTCATATTCAGAACAACGAAG
>Ga0065718_1005130_pt1 | contig 16437 bp, 15 predicted proteins | sample GBSCel77sediment_2_FD_59105 | JGI IMG/M metagenome (GOLD analysis project Ga0065718, IMG submission 59105) | Hot spring sediment microbial communities from Great Boiling Spring, Nevada - cellulolytic enrichment CS 77C v3 (version 3) | ecosystem: Environmental > Aquatic > Thermal springs > Hot...
GTTTCTGTGGCTCGCTGACCATACAATGTCCAGAAACGGGTTTTTTAACGGCTCTGAAGCAAAAGGGTTGGGGTTCCTGTCTGGTGGTGGATTTAAACGGACAACTTCAAGCACCGTGCTTGAGGGATAGAGGAAGAACAGAAGTGTTGGGACAGTAACTGGNAGAGATATGACCAGNAAGATCAGCAGCAACAATTTCTTCATGGATTNAAATTATAGTAATTATATTTAAACTTAACGATGCAGNTTCAGCGTTGTTGTGCTGAAAAAACTTTATAACACCGGATAAAGGTTACTTTATGAAAAAAGTTCTTTTCGTCTGCATTCACAACACGGCAAGAAGCATAATGGCTGAAGCACTGTTCAATTCAATGGCAAAGGAGTTGGGGGCAGAGAACGGACTTTTTTAGACTTTTTTTGAAGGAAGTTGAATAAAACGCCTTGTTTAACCACAAAGACGTCAACTTCTCTTCACTCGGAGCTAATAGAACGGTTTCTCTTTTCCATCGTCGTACCTGTAGAGAGACAATCGTATAACTTCGGGATGGAGAGGGGATTTCCCTGCGGGAATGACATAGACCTATTCTATCACTTCTCCAACACTCACTTTTCTGTGAATCAATATTATAGGAGCATTATTATTTTAATGTTAAATTATATTTTTATATAATTAGTTTCATTAATATTTTGTTTGCTATTTACTATTTAGCTATTTAATTTTCTTAATTTATATTTTAAAAGAATTTTATTATTAAAAATATTAAATTAAATCTTTTAGTTTAATTAAATTTTTCTAAAAAATTTATTCCAATTATTATGTAATAAAGGTACAGATTCGAGACCCTCTAACACATGAACCCCACGACTTTTTGCAGTTAACCCCCCCTATTTTCGCGAAAGTTGCTTTATTCCCATAATTTTTGGAATAATCGATTTACCAAGTGTGCCGATTTTAGCCAAACCTAAAATCTGTTATTACATAAATTGTGTAATAGTAAAATTTGAGTTAAAAATTAAAAGTTGAAATTATATCTACAATTATGTAAGTTAAAATTTAGATAAATAGATTTTTCGTAATTATAATTTAAAAATTTAATTTAATTAATTTAATCAATATTCTAAAAATTAATTTAATTAAATACATAAAATAATTGCTTGAAAAATGTTTCTTTGGTAATGAGATGTCAGTGCAAAGGGTAAAAAGGGTTGGGGTTGGGCGTGCAAGTTCAATAGAAATTGAGCATTAATGGCCATCAGGTAGTGAAAAGTGAGTTGTCGAAAACAAAAAGGAATGGAATTAGGTTGGTAAAATAGGAAGCGATCGTCGAATTTCTTTCAATCCCCGTTTTTAGGGGTCAAGCTTTGCGAGTTCCCATCTTAGCGGAAGATCGGGGTTCTTGGGAATGACTTTCAATCCCCGTTTTCAGGAATCTTACTTTGTTAGTGAAAAAGTAGGGCTTATCATAACGACTCCTGACAGAAGCTTTCAATCCCCGTTTTTAGGGGTCTCCTTAAGTACAGGTAGGCAGTTAAACCTAAGAGGAATGTAGAAATTACAGCAATTAAATAAAATTCCTTGTAATAAACAATGCCGAACAAGAGTATCAACGCACCCGTTGCTATCCAAAGCTTAGCGGGAATTCCAAAAGCGATTTTTCTTCCATCGGTGAGGGTGCTTTTCGTAGCATAATGTATCAGCGGAAGTAGCAGATTCGCGGCCAATACAGCAACTGCAATTCCTTTCAATACGCCCTCAAGCAATATTTCGTAAAACACGTGGCCTTTCTATATTATGAGAATTACAGATAGGCCGTAAAAAACTATAGCCGAAAAGATTACTGCGAGGAGAAAGTAGCCCAGATTGTATTCCCTGCTTTCGATCGTTGCCAGGTATTTTCGATTTTTACTTCTGGCTTCTTCGACTTCCATCGCTTTTGCTATAAACTTGTGCAAATTTTTAATTTCCCCTGCAGGGTGGCCGAATCTTCTCAAAATCAGCGCGATTGCCAGGAAAACAAATGCAACGAAGAAGAGTGTGACCATCAGAATCAACCTAAATTTTTCCTCCGTCAATGTGTGAACTTTAAGAGCGTCGTGAGTCATTTTTAACAGTGCAGCGATAATAAACACGATCCATCCGAATATGAACATTGCCTTAGCTCTGGTGGACATGATCTCACCTAAAAAGTTCATTTAAAAAATAAAAAATTTAAGCAAACGAGCAAGCCCAAGTAGTCTCACATCGCCATTCCTTATCTCGTTAAGAACCTTGGCGAGAATTCTGTAGTGCTCGACCAACGTGGTTTTCGATTTAACTTCAATTATTCGGCAAATGGGCAAAGTTCTTATCATCTTTGGGAGCCATGCTAATCGTTGTGATGAAGTAGCTCTCGCCATCGATTTCCATTATCCTCGTTACGAGGCGGGATTTTAGGTTGCAGTTTCAATAAAGCAGCGGAGCAATTTGAACTCGTAGCTTTTAGTATCGTTGAAAATCCTAACCTCAAAAATATTCGGGATTGGTCCCCCGTTCTTTGCAATGCTAAGCCGAGCAGACCAGCATTAATCGTGCTGCTTTTGGCAACATCGATAGCCCTTAACCAGCATGCGTTCATATCAAAGCTTTCAGAGGTTTTGCCAGAGAAACTGGATTTATTTTTCAAAATTGGTGGCTACATAGGCATCGCTGGTAGCTTTATCGGAGTATTTGCCGTCTGGGTAATAATCGCTGCAGTAATGCACCGAAAAGTTTATATATCCAATCCGCAAAGTTTATATACTGCATGACGAATCTGGTGGCCCTCGGTAAACCTGAGAAGGTGTCGAAGTCGGGGATGCTTTTAGTTCGAATTCAGCCTAACAACCTTCCAAAAATTGGAGAGAAAGTCGTTACAAGGAAGATGGAATACGTCGGAATAGTTTACGACATAATAGGACCGATAATCTCGCCTTATGTCTTGATAAAGCCTGAGAAGGTGGTTTATGAGGATCTGTATGTGGTGAGGGGATATGGTGGAAGTAGAAAAGGTTCGGGAAAAGGAAGTAGAAAAGGAAGTAGAAAGAAAGGAGATTGAGAGAGAAGAGGACATTGAAGTATGTCCCGAATGCAGTAGTCCGAGGCTTATTAGAGATTACAGACGGGGCGAGTTCATCTGTCAGGATTGTGGCCTCGTGATCGAGGACCAGTACATAGACGCGGGCCCGGAGTGGAGGGCCTTCGACAGCGAGCAGAGGGATCGGAGGAGCAGAGTTGGTGCTCCCGTTACGCTTACAATTCACGATAAGGGTCTTTCAACGATAATAGACTGGAGCAACAAGGACTACTACGGAAAGGCTATCTCTGTAAGGAACAGAGCACAGCTTTTTAGGCTCAGAAAGTGGCAGCGCAGAATAAGGATAAGCAATGCCACCGAGAGGAACCTTGCATTCGCCTTGAGCGAGCTTGACAGAATGGCCTCAGCCTTGGGATTGCCGAAGAGCGTCAGGGAGGCTGCGGCAGTCATATACAGAAAAGCTGTTGAAAAGAACCTCATAAGGGGAAGAAGCATAGAAGGTGTGGTCGCTGCAGCCCTTTACTGCGCATGCAGACAGGCGGGAGTTCCGAGAACACTTGAGGAGATCGCGGTCTACTCGAGGGTTGACAGGAAGGAGATCGGGAGGACCTACAGGTTCATAACGAGGGAGCTCGGGATAAAACTGATGCCAACGAGTCCTGCTGACTATGTTCCAAGGTTCTGCGCTGCGCTGAATCTCAGCGGGGAGGTGCAGAGAAAGGCTATCGAGGTTATAAAAAAGGCAGAGGAGAGGGAGCTCACAAGCGGTCGTGGACCAACTGGAGTTGCAGCAGCAGCCATTTACGTTGCTTCAATTCTTCTCGGAGAGAGGAGGACGCAGAGAGAAGTTGCAGAGGTTGCTGGAGTTACTGAAGTCACGATAAGAAATCGCTACAAGGAACTTGCGGAGAAGCTCGGGATCGAGATCATAATTTAATTTTTTAAGGAAAAACTTAAATACCTTCCGACACAGTTCTGCTGATGCCAGCTAAACCGGTGCAGGTTTATACCTACGGATTCGATTTTAGGTTTAGCTGGTGCTATAGGTTTGGTTACAGGTTTAGCTTCTGAAGGAGGTGTTTGCAGTGGCTCTGTCTTCGTATGCCTCTATGCCCTGTAAATATAAGGGGTGTTTTATATGATTGGAAAATTAAGGAGATTGAGGCGAATAATGCGGAATGGGAGGACCTTAATAATGCCAATGGACCACGGGGTTACAAAAGTTGAAGTTGGCCTGGAAAACGTGGAAGAAGTAATCAGAAATGTGGAAGATTACATAGATGCTGTGGTCCTTCACAAGGGATTAGTCAGACACTCCAGGGCCTTGGTGGACCTCGATATCGGCTTGATCGTTCACCTTAGCGCATCCACAAGCCTCAGCAGAGACCCAAATGACAAGAGAGTCGTTTCAAGCGTCGAAAATGCGATAGCTCTTGGAGCTGACGCGGTTAGCGTGCACGTGAACATAGGTAGCGAAACGGAAGCGAGACAGCTCGAGGAACTTGGAAGGATCTGCGAGATCTCTGACAGCTACGGAATCCCGACGCTCGCAATGATCTATCCGCGCGGCAAGGTTGAGGTAAACGTGGACACAGTAACGCAATCAGCGAGAATCGGCTACGAACTCGGGGCGGACATTGTAAAGGTGCCCTACGTCGAGGGGTTTTCGCAGGTAACAAGGTACTGCAAGGTTCCAGTCGTGATCGCTGGTGGTAGCAGAGAAAGCGAATACGAGCTGTTGAGAAAAGTTGAACTTGCGTTGAAAAGCGGTGCTTCTGGAGTTGCTGTGGGGAGAAACATTTTTAGCAACCCTTCGCCGAGAGACATTGCCAAGGCACTGCATCACATAATCCATGAGGGGATGAGCGTTGAGGAGGTGCTCGAGTATGAAGGAGATCTGGTTGCTGGAAGATGGCAGTAGCTGGGATGAAGTCAAGGCAGCACTTAGAGATGCCATAGAGCTCGGATTTGATGGAGCTATCATAAGGCAGGATTTCATTGAAAGAGCAAGAAAACTCGGTAAGATCGCTTTCTTACCATACGAAGAAATAGTTGAAGTGAGGTCCGCCAAGGATCAGGAAGTGGCTCTCGGAAAGGAAGTTGCCATTTTTGAAGTTTTCTGACTGGAAGGTGATCCCGCTCGAGAACATCGTGGCGATGAAGAAGGGAAGGGCGATAGTAGTTGTCGACAGCCTGGAAGATGCAAGGCTCGCCTTAACGACGCTCGAAAAGGGTGCAGATGGGATTGCTGTCCGAGGAGACCGCGAAGAGCTCAGAAAGTTCTACGAGATCGTTAAGAAGGAAGGAGAAAGGTTGCAGCTCGCGAAGGCTAAAATAAAGGAGATAAAGCCCCTCGGCCTCGGCGAGAGAGTTTGCATAGATACTGTTTCCATCATGAGCATTGGAGAGGGAATGCTTGTTGGGAATAAGGCTGCATTTATGTTTTTGGTTGCAAGTGAGAGCGAGGAGAGCGAGTATGTTGCATCAAGGCCGTTCAGGGTGAATGCTGGAAGCGTTAACGCGTATCTGAGAGTTGGTAATAAAACGAAGTACCTCGCCGAGCTTAAAGCAGGTGATGAGGTTGAGATCGTGAGATACGATGGCGAAGTGAGAAAGAGCTACGTTGGCAGAGTGAAAATAGAGAGAAGACCCCTACTCCTGATCGTCGCAGAGGCGGACGGGGTAGAGGGGAGTATAATCCTGCAGAATGCTGAGACGATCAAGCTGATGAACCCAGATGGCTCTCATGTCTCCGTTTCAGAGCTTAAAGCTGGGGACGAGGTTCTCGTCTGGATCGGGGAGAAGGGGAGGCATTTTGGTGTTAAAGTTAACGAGTTTGTGGTAGAAAAATGAAGCTCGTAGCCACGGTCTCGGACGATCGGGAAGTTCTCCTCGCAAGTCAGGCGGATCTGATCGAGCTGAGACTCGACTTGGGTGATTTCAGTGTTGGAAGGGGGAAATACATAATCACATGCCGCAGGACATCCGAGGGTGGGCTTTACAGCGGGGAAGAGGAGAATAGGATTGATAAGATCAGATATTTTGCGGAAAAAACAGGAGCTGAGTACGTCGATCTCGAATTTGACCTTCATGACAAATTTTTCGAGTATTTTGACTGCAAGATCATCGAATCGTATCACAACTTTGTTGAAACGCCAGATTACGCCTACCTGAAAAAGCTTGTTGAAAATAAAAGGGGTGATTACTTCAAGATAGCAACTCTTGGTAGAAGCTTAGAGGACTGGCGAAAAATAGTAAGACTCCTTCTGGAGTCCGAGGGCTTAATTGCGTTCCTAATGGGTGAGAAGTTCAGATTTACCAGAATCGCCTCCGCCCTGCTCGGTTCTCCCCTGATATACTGCTATGTCGGAACGAAAAAGGCACCCGGGCAGCTGGAGCTAAGGGAGGCGCTTGAAATTTTGAGGCTTCTGGGGGTGAGATATTGAAGATTCTCATATACGGTGTAGGGGATATTGGAAGCCTTCTGAGGGACTTCTTTTACTCGAAGGGCTATTATGTCAGGGGCTACGACCTCGATGAGTCAAAGAGGGAGACGAGCAACATTTCGGAATTCGACGTAATCGTGGTCAGCACCCCTATGGGGGAGATAAGGAATGCTATAGCGCACATAATGGCCGAAGCGAAGAGATCTGCGCTTCTCATAGATGTCGCCTCTGTCAAAGGCGTCTCGATCCCAATTTTCGAAAGATCCGGCTTTGATTTTCTGAGCATCCATCCGATGTTCGGAAGGGACATAGATTTGGCGCTCTCCACGATCATAGTGGTCCACGAGTCTGGAAGGGATGAGGAAAAGGTTATATTGAATGAATTTATAAAAAGTGGTGCAATTTTAAGGAGAATGTCGGCAGAGGAGCATGACAGGAGGATGGCGAGAATACAGGGTTTAACGCACTTCTTCCTCCTCTGCTTTTCTGAACTCTCCGAGGACGTTGACTACGGAACCCAGACCTACAACGTCATGAGAAAGCTTTCTGAGAGATATCTTTCCCAGAACTGGGAAATGAGTTACCTTATCCTGAAAAATGCGGAAAAGGATCGGGAGGAAATCCTGAGAAAAATTTCGACACTTAGCGAAGCCATTAAAGACAGGGAGAACTTCAGGAGAATCTTTTACAGGCTCAGGGAAAGGTGTGCTGAACCGAAGAACAGCGAGCTTCTACTCGAGGTCTGTAAGATTACGGATGATTTTGAAGAGCTTGAAAAAATGCGGGGAGCTTTGAGGGCTATCGACCTGTTAATTCTCCGATTGCTCGAGAAGAGGGTTGAAATCGCAAGGAAGATTGCAGATCTGAAGAAGGAAGAAGACGAGCCTATAGAGGTTAAAGAAGTAGAGGAGGAGAAGATCAGGCAGCTCCTGAGTAGGACCAAGCTGAACCCACTGATGGTTGAGGAAATCTTCGACAAAGTGATGAAACTGACAAAGGAGGAAGAGTATTCGAGGCTCGGAATAAAGAAAACAGTCGCAGTTCTCGGACCAAAGGGAAGCTTCAGTGAAGAGCTGGCCTTGAGACTCGTCGGCTCGAGATTGCCGCTGAGGTATTGCTCCACGACGGACGAGATCATAAAGCTCGTTGAGGGCGGACTCGTGGATTATGGCATAGTTCCGATAGAGAATTCCGTTAACGGAACAGTTTTACCCGTTCTTGACGCTTTGATGAGCCATGAAGTCGAGGTTTTTGGCGAAGCAAAGCTTGAAGTCAGCCATTGCCTTGCCGCAAGGCGAGAGCTGAGCTTTGGGGATATCAAAGTCCTCTATTCCCATCCCCAGGCCATAGCGCAGTGTATGGGCTTCATAAACAACTATCTGCCCCACGTCGAGATCAGGTACACTTCTTCGACGAGCGACGCTGCGAGGCTTCTCGATGATTTCTCTGCAGCGATAGTTTCAGAGAACGCAGCAAAATTGTATAGGCTCTGCATTCTTAGGAAGGGTATTCAGGATCTCAAGGAAAGAAATGTAACGAGGTTCTACCTCATCAGGAAAAAAACCGGTAGGGGAGAGGGCAGAATTACCTCCCTTTTCTTCGCGGTCGAAGACAGGCCAGGTGCGCTCAAAGAGGTTCTCGAAGTATTTTACAGGAAAGGGTTCAATCTCAGAAAGCTTGAATCAAGGCCAGCGAGGACGGGGCTTGGAGACTACATTTTCTTCGTTGAAGTAGAGGCACCGCTGAGCGAGGAGGATGCAAGGGATCTCAAGGAGTGCACGACCTTTTACAAGATCATCGGAGTGTTCGACGAACTGGAAAAGCTCGACGTTTACCAGCGTTCGTAGTGCGTCAGCTCCTCGATAGGATATCTGCTCCTCCTCGAAGGCTGCTCGGCTGGATAGCCTACTGGAACGATAGCCATCGGCCTGACGTTTGGTGGCAGGGCTAAGATCTCGGAAACTCTCTGCTCATCAAAGGCTCCAACCCAGACAGCTCCAAGATTCAGGGCTGTAACGGCGAGCAGAATGTTCTGAACCGCTGCAGTTGCATCCTGCTCGGCATAAAGCTTTCCCCTTTCCCCGTAAACCCTCATGCTTCTCGGGTAGTTTGCGCAAACTACGATGACGACGGGAGCCTGAGCTATGAACATCTGCTTAAGAGAGGCCTTCGCAAGCTCGTTCTTTATCTTCTGATCCCTTACAACGATGAAATCTCTTGCCTGCAGGTTCCCCGCTGAAGGAGCAGCATTTCCCGCCTCCAGTATAAGCCGAATCGTCTTTTCGTCGATTTCCTTTGAAAGAAACTTCCTTATGGAAACTCTTCTGAATATCAAGTCGAGCTCTTTCATGTCCCGATCTCGACTGCGGTTTAAAATACTTTTAGCCCTCCGCTTTTTCAGGTTATCTGCTTTATCTCGTCGTAAAGCTCTTTCAGTGCCGAAAGGTAATCGAGCTTTCCGCTCTCAATCGCGTCCATTTTCTTCTCGAGCATCCTTGTTCTTTCCTCCGATATATACGGGGAGTAATTTGAGATCAGGAATTCATAGACGGATATCCCGTCCTTGGTGGGTATCAGCTTTCCTCCATTCTCCACGACGTAGTGCCTCTTGAAGAGCTTGTCGACAATAACGGCGTATGTTGACGGCCTCCCAATGCCTCTTTCCCTCATCAGGTTTATAAGATCTGCCTGTGTCAAAAGCGGAGCTGAAGGAACTTTCCTGAGCTCTGCATTCAACTTGAAATTCCCCTCTCTTAAATTCTTTTTAACCCAGACCGATCTGTAGAGTTCGTAAGCCCTTCCAGTAGCCTCAACCACCCTTTCCTCCTCCAAAGTCCTCCCATCTGCGTTTATCCTGTACTTCTTTACCCTCACCTCGTATTCCTTGCATTGAGATGCCATGAACCTCCTGAAAATAAGGTCGTAGAGAGCAAAATGATGCCATCTGAATCCCTCGACTTCGATGACGCCCTCCTCGATTAGTCTCTCAAGGGTTACGCGGTCGACGCCCCTCGTCGGTCTGATGCACTCATGGGCCCCCTCTGAAAACCACTCCCTTCCCTTGAAATCGTCGCCGAGATAATCCCTGGCTATGCGCATTCCGTATTCGCTCACCCTTGTCGAATCTGTGCGGTGGTAAGTTATGAGCCCGCTCTCGAATAGTTCCTGTGCGATCTCCATGGTCTGGCTTGCTGAGAGCTTCAGAATCGTGTTCGCATCGAAAAGAAGCGAGCTCGTCGTGTAGGGTGGAAGGGGGGATCTGAGCTCTTTTCTATCCTCTAAAAGCTCCACGCTGACTTCGAGCTCCTTTTTGTCGGTCTCTATCGTCAGATCAAGCTCGGGAATGTAGGCAACGGTTTTCTTCACTCTTGCCTGCCTGTATCTCTCTATCACCCATCCGAGGGCAGGAGTTTGAGCTCTTCCTGCGGAAAGGTTTTTCCTTCCAAAGTGTTTCTGGACTTTCTGGCTCAACACGAACCCTATCCAGCGGTCTTCAATTCTTCGAACAACCTGAGCTCTTAGGAGATTTTGATTCAGATCCCTGAGCTCATTCAGCGCAGCGATCAAAGCCCTTTTCGTGACCTCGTGAAACTCCGCCCTCAGCACCTTTCCGCAGAGCAGATTTTTGAGGTCGTATGCGATCTTCTCACCCTCGGGGTCAGGATCGGTTCCGATGATCACGAAATCCGTTTCTTCTGCCAGTTTTCTCAGTACAGAAATCCTCTTCAATGCGTCGTCTATTTCAACTCCTCCGCATTTGGGACAGCTTTTTTCGTCGGTAAACTGGTTTTTGCAACTGGCGCACCTCTTTATCGTTGTGTAAACGGGTATAAATCCGTCGAGAACACCGTAAAATCCCCTGTTTACCACTAAGTCTGTTATGTGCCCGAGGGTTGCGGTTATGAGGAGAAGGTATCTGTCTGTCGGAACCTCGTAGACCGGAATGGATTCGAAAAATCTCACGCTCGGTCTTCCGAAAAACCTCGCGATCTGCCTCGCCTTTGTCGGACTTTCGACGATTAGGAGGGCGGGCTTTATGATTTCGAACTCCATCTTCTTTACCCTGCTCTCCTCCACATCTCTTTTCAGCCTTTCAATGTCAACCTCACTTAAAGGCTTGAAGGTGAGGTCGAAGTAGCCCGCCCTCTCGATGAATGCCTTGAGCACATCACGATCCGTTTCGAAGACGAAGCTCGCCCCCTTCGTTATTCCCCTTGCGTGGAGTCTTGAAGTCCTTCCGGAGGCCTGGATGTAGGTCCTGATATCAGGGAAAATAATTTCTCCTTTTCTTATCACGGCATCTCTTACCTTCAGGTTTCCGGCAGAGAGAACATCTTTCAAAACCTCTCTGAGCTCAGATTCTATCTTTTCCACCGCTTTCAGCTTGGGAATGAGCTTTTCTACCCTTTCATCCTCTCTTAACAGTAATGCGAGAGTCCTGAGAACATTCGGCGGGGCCTTTTCCACGTCCTCTACTCTCAGCCTGAAAACAGGGCATCCGACGAAGAATGCATACTTTATCCTTTCTGGCAGGTCTATTCCTCTAACGAGAGTTCCGTAGTAGTGTGCCGTTCCGATGAGGTAGTCAATTTCACCCCTCGAGAAAAGCTCGAAGTCTTTCGAGTCCCTTGATGTCACGATACCTACCCTGAAGTCCTTCCTCAGCGATTCGCAGATCCTTTCGCACTCTTCAACGCTCCTCGCATATATTATACCCCCGCTTCCCAGCCTCGAGAGCAGTTCTGGCAGGATATCCGGGTTTTCAACCACGATGTCCTCGACGTTTCTCATGTAGAACTGTGAAGAGCCTATGGTGAAGTTTAAGAACCTTCTAAAAAGCTCGGCCTTCTTTCCAACTTTTGCAGTAGCCGTGGACACCACAAGCGTCCCCTTCGGCAGCTCTTTTCCGATTCCAAGAAGGCTTAGTATTCTCTCCACGTTTTTCGAGGCTTTTAAGACAGAATCTACATCGTCTACGAAGATGAAGTCGAAGTGCAGGTCTTTCATCTTTTCGAAGTTCTTCGCGAGGAACTGGGCAGTGGTGATGAGGATGTGGAATTGCGGAAGGCTCTCAAAAAATTCCTCACGCTCCCTGATCTCAGAGTGGTAAAAGCCAACTGAAAGATCTCCGGGCTCGTTAAGGCTTATTCTGAGCCCCAACCTTTCCGAATATCCTTTAATATTTTCAACGGCGAGTTTAACAAGTATTGAGGTTGGGAAAACGATGTAGCACCTCCTTCCGCGATTGGCCAGGAATAGAGAAATGGCAAGCCCAAAAGAGGTCTTTCCTATACCCGTGGGAGCAGTTAGTGCGAAGCTCTCTCCCCGCAGAACTCTCTTAGCCCACATGCGCTGTATCTCTCTTGGTTCTCCAACGATCTTCCTGAAAAATTCAATGAATTCACTCACGACGCCCTCCTCTGAACATAACTTTCTGTTTTCAAATTCACAAGTTCTCTCCTCTATTTCCTTCCAGCTCAGATCTTTCCCGCATACCGGACAGAGGTTTTCATAGATGACCTTCACGAATCCCGTAGGCCAACATCATTAAATACCTTATTCTGACTTTTTTCGGGGTCTCCCGTGATCCTCATCGTCGGAGCAGGACCTGCCGGAAGCCTTGCAGCTTTACTCCTCGGAAAGGAAAATGAAGTCATATTGGCCGAGGAACATCAGGCCCTGGGCTACCCCGTGCAGTGTGCTGGACTGATAAGCGATCGCTGTTATGAGAGCTACAGGAAATACTGCAGGATTCACAGGGCTCTCGAGAACAAAATAGAAGGTGCAGTCTTCTTCTCCCCTTCGGGGGACTATTTCACAGCTTTTGGAGATGCATACGTTGTAGAAAGGAAGGTTCTGGACGAAATGCTACTCGAAAGAGCTTCGGAATTTGCAGAGGTTTCAGTGAAAACGAAGGTCAAGTTCGAAGGCGGGAATCCTGTTGTTGCGGACAGAAAAATTTTTCCTGATTTCCTGATCGGTGCTGATGGGGTGAACTCTGAAGTCGCAAGGGCATTTGGATTTGAGAGACCTGAAATAATGACTGCACTTCAGATTGAGGCAAAATTCGAGCCATTTGATGAAAATTTTGTTGAGATATATCTCGGCAGAGCCTACAGCGATTTCTTTGCCTACTCGATTCCCTTGGGGGATACGGCAAGGATCGGGGTAATAGCGAAAGAAAATGCACTTGGCTATTTGCAAAATCTCATAAAAAGGCATCCCTCGGTATCGAGAAGGTTTAGGGGGAGCATTCTCGAACTGAATTCTGGAACGATACCCTCGGAGCTTGTGAGGTTTGTCAAGCAGAAAGTAGCCCTCATCGGCGACGCTGCTGGAATGGTGAAGCCACACACCGGTGGAGGGCTTTACTACCTCCTTTTTGCAGCGGAAAAGCTTGCAGAGAACTTTCCAAATCTAAAGGCTTACGAGCGAGATTTCATGAAAGGGCTCGGGAAAGAAATAAAGCTCGGGAAGAGAATAAGGAAAGTATACGATCTCACCGATTCGGAGCTAAACAGCATTGTAAAGGCCATGAAGGGCTTCGACTTCTCTGGGGTTCACATGGATCGCCCCTCCACCCTTTTCTCCCCAGCAGTTCTCTTCAGGGCAATTAAAACCATTTTAAGGGAACCCTCTCTTCTCAGAATTGCGTCAAAATTACTCTAAAAGCGCATTCCGCTCAGTTTCTCGATCTCTTCCTTCATCTGAATCGCCCTGTGCCTTGTAGAGGCAGTAAACCAGCTGAGCTCTGGGTATTCTTCGTCGATTTTGTTTAGACGCCTCATGAAGCTGTCGAAGTCCCTGACGGCAGAACCGAAGGTCAGGTTATCGGCGAAGCTCACTATCTTCTCTTCAAGGCTCTCTGGAATGTAGTCCTTCTCGGGCAATCCCAGCTTCTTTGCCTCCTCAGCACTGATTCCAGCGCTGAAGTGTCTCTCTGCAATTTTCACTATCTTCTCCTCAAATCCCTCAGCTCGTAGGATTTCGGCAGATTTCAGGAAGTGTTCAAAAGGATCGTGTGTGATCGCCCTCCCGATGTCGTGCAAAAGCGCTCCAAGAATAAGGGCTTCTCTGTCTACCTTTTGTCCGCGCTTTTCCACTTCTTCTGCTATCTTCAGTGCAAACTCTGCGACTGCAATGCAGTGCCCCCTTACCTTTTCCTCGAGCCCGTATTTTTCCCATAGCCTTCTCACGACTTCGGGAACATCCATAGGCTAAATCATTACGATCTTCCTGAAGTGTTCTGGGACGAAGCCTTCGGCGTTTATCCCCAAGGCCTTGCTGAAGTTGTAAACCATTATGTAGCCTGCGAGATGGAATGGAGCTTCGATTAGCTCCACGTCCCTTTCCATGCTTGCCATGCACGGGTATGCACACTGGTGCTGGTGAACCTCCTTGTAAAGCTCCTCTTCATTTACGATCACGAATCCGTGCATTCTTTTAGCAACAAAGTATGCGGATCCGCACGGATCGCTCTGCAAGACTTCGACTTTCTCGATCGCATTACCGTCGAGCTTCACAGAGAACTCTGGACGACCGAGTTTGAACTTCTCGCAGAACTTCCTTAGAGTCCTCCCATCAGGAATGAGGCTGCAAAATGGCTTTGGAGACGCAAATTCGACGCCAATCTGTTCACACTTTTCCCTGAGCTGCCTTCTCAGTCCCGGAGAGCACCACTTCTGATCGCATGCGGGAACGATCAAGGCCTTGAATTCGCAGATCTTTGGAATCGAGATGAGGATATCGGGATGAACGTTTATCGCAACGAGCACATCGCAAGAAAATTCTGGCAAGAGCTCTTCAGGGTTTTCGACATAGAGACCGAGCGTCGAAGGTTCTGGCAGTTCGTGCACGAATGAGATACTGGATGAAAAATCGTATTTCTTGCAGAGATCGCAGAAGTCTACGCCACAGGCTCCAAACTTCGGACAGAGCCTCGGATCAGCGATATTGCATACGAATCTCTCGCCGAATTTTCCGCTGTAGATGATCCCGAGATCCACAACCCTCAATGTCTAAGAAACTTAAAAAATTTTGCAAATTCCGCAAGGGGCAAATTATTTTTAGTATTATTTGGCATTACCCGTATGGCGAAAGTCCTCGTTGAACGCGTTGAAAGCTACAGGGAGGTCGGGAGATTCGTGGAAAAAGTCTACGACGCCTTTGGCTTTGAAAAGTGCTCATATCTTAAGCCAAACTTTCTGAAGTTTGACGAGCCCGAAAATGGCTGCATCACCCACCCAGAGGTAGTAAAGGCAATAATAAGTTGTGCGAAGGAGCATGGAGTTGAAATGGTCGTGATTGAGGGCGGATTTTACAGGGATTCGGCCGAAAAATGCTTCGAAGCATTTGGATTGCGAAACCTTGCGGAGTGCATAAACCTGAACGAAGAGGATTTTTTAGAAGTTGAAATAAACGGAAAGGTTCTTAAATCCGTCCGGATGGCAAAAACGGCCATTAAGGCTCGAAACAACTTTTTAAGCGTTCCGAAGATGAAGGTGCACCACCTCACAAAGGTTACCCTCGGAATAAAGAACAGCATGGGTTTTCTCAAGAAACCTGCGCTCTACATGCACCCGAAGATCAGCCAGAAACTCGTAGACCTGCTTAATTTCACGAAGCCCTCGTTGACTATAGTTGACGGCGTAATCGGAGGTAGCAACTCAGAGATGGACACGAAGCCAGTTAGTCACGGAGTCATGGTTGCGAGCGATAACGTAGTTGCCTGCGATTTCGTAGCTGCGAGCCTGATGGGTCTCAATCCCTTTGAGATAGAGCACATAAGACTGGCAATGGAAAGCCTTGGTCTTTCCGTTGAGGACATAGAGATACAAGGCAAACTGAATGGGAGGAAGGATTACTCGCTCTCCCTTCTGAGCAGAATACTGGGGAGACTCGGAATCTAATTTGGAAAAGATTTTATATGTTAAACGGGAATGTGGGCTATGAAGCTCTTCGAGCCAATCGAGATAGAGGGAATGAAGATCAAAAACCGCATCGTTATGCCGGCAGCGGAACTGAACTACCATACGCCCGATGGCGAGATAACGGAAAGAATGCTGGACTTCTACAGGGAGCGCGCAAGGGGTGGAATAGGATTTGCGATCGTTGGAGTTGCCAAGATCGAACCCTATCCCTTGGGAGGCATTGGAATTTACGATGACAAATTCATCCCCGGGCTGAAAAAGCTTGCCGAAATCTTTCACGAATTCGACGTGAAGTGCGCAGTTCAGCTGTGGCATCCCGGGCGTTATGAGATATCCTTCGATCCTGACAGAACACCTGTTGCGCCATCGCCGATTCCTCCTCCGATATTCACGAAGAGGACTCCGAAGGAGCTTACAAAGGAGGAAATTCTGGAAATCGAGGAAGAGTTTGCAGAAGCTGCATTGAGGGCAAAGAAGGCTGGATTTGATGCAGTTGAGCTTATAGGTTCTGCAGGATACTTAATTTCACAGTTCTTCAGTCCTGCTACGAATAAAAGGACAGACGAATACGGCGGTAGCATAGAAAATAGGGCGAGGTTTGCGGTTGAGATCATCCAGAGGATCAAGGAGAAGTGCGGCAGGTTCCCGGTAATGATAAGGATCCCCGGGGACGAGTTCATAGAGGGGGGAAACACGGTCAGGGAGATGAAGGAAATTGCGAAGATCCTTGAGGACGCCGGAGTTTGTGCCATAAACGTAATGGCTGGCTGGCATGAGTCAAGGCGGCCATTGATCACGATGCTTGTCCCAAGAGGTGGCTTTGCATACCTAAGCGAGGAGATAAAGAAGGCCGTAAGCGTTCCTGTGATCATAGCGCACAGGATAAACGACCCCATGGTTGCGGAGAAGATCCTTCAGGAAGGCAAGGCAGACATGGTGGCGATGTTCCGGGCTTTGCTCGCGGATCCTGAATTTCCGAAGAAGGCTGAGGAAGGCAGATTTGGCGAG